>Ga0187782_10003188_pt1 | contig 12211 bp, 16 predicted proteins | sample 0715_SJ02_MP15_2_FD_132454 | JGI IMG/M metagenome (GOLD analysis project Ga0187782, IMG submission 132454) | Tropical peat soil microbial communities from peatlands in Department of Meta, Colombia - 0715_SJ02_MP15_20_MG | ecosystem: Environmental > Terrestrial > Soil > Wetlands > Peat | place...
CGTGCCCGGACGCGCGCACGGGCGCGGTCTGGGCCGCAAGCACCCTGCGACGGCACTTCGGGCTGCCGGACAGCGCGACGCTCGTCGTCAGCTTCGAAGCGGAGGCTCCGAACTGAGCGAGAAGCTCACGAAGCTGTCGCCCCGCTGGAGCGTGTCGATGTCGCGGCCCTCGTCGTCGACGACGCTCGCCCCGTCCGCTCCGAGCCAGCCCACGAGCGTGTAGTCGTCGCCCGGGAGATCGCTCAGCATCGCTCGGTCCTGCGACCGCAGGGCGACTTGCGCGACCGCCAGGGCGACGGCGGGGCGCTTCGGTCGAACGACGGCCAGGCGCTGCCCGTCGGCCGCGTACGCGTGGCCCGTGCAGCTCACCAAGCGGACGAGCGACCGAACGGGCGACGACTTGACGGTCACGATTCGGGACTCCCAAGAGGAGCCCGGAAAACCTTCCACAGGTGATGGTCCTCGAGCACGGTGAACCCGAGCTCGAGGAGCAGCCGCTGGGCGGCCTGCGTCGTCGGCCAGTTGCTGTCGTCGAAGACCCACGTCGCGCCCGGGCGCATTTTGGGCGCCCACAGCGCGACCTCCTGGCAGGAGATGAGCTCGGAGTGGTTGGAGTCCTGGTGCAAGAGGTCCACCGAACCGTCTTCGTAATCGCCCACCGCGTCGGCCGAGCGTTTGCGCACCAGGCGCACCCGCTCGCCGAGCGGCTGCAGGGCGCCCTCGGCGGTCGAGGCGATGACGCTGTACGGAATCGCGCTCCACCACTGGTCGTTCGCGACGTCGTTCTTGCCCTCGAGCGCGGCCGACGCCGTGTACGGGTCGATGCCGTCCGCGCGGCCTCGCCCCTGGTCGCGCAGCGCCAGACCGATCGCCAGGAGCGACCGACCGCCGAAGACGCCGAGCTCCACGCACAGGCCGGCGCCGTAGGTGAGAGCGGCCATGCGCTTGCCCTTCTCGGGCGTGCACCAGCCGGGCAGGCGCGGCAGCACCTCGTCGATGACCCGCTCGACGTCCTGCAGGCTCACGACTGGGCTCGCATCGCTGGGGTGTCGACGCGCCCCGTTGTTTCATGCCTCCGCATCGCTATGCCGGAGCACTCGGTCGAGCACGTGATGGCCCCGATGGGAATCGAGCCCGCGAGGTAGGTCCAGCCTGGGGTGTTATCCGTGCGCGGATGCGGTTTGAAGCAGACCACGCACCCGTTCGGGGCGACTTCGACCTTGTCGACGATTTGATTCTTCATGAGGATTCTCCCGCGCAGACGCGGTCGACCGTTTCGAGCACCTGCACCACCGCCGCGAGGTCGAGACGATCCCGTGCGTCGCGCACCCCGCTCTCCATGTCGATCCAGGCGGGCCACTCGCCGCCATTGGCCTCGCGCAGTTCACCGAGCACGGCCTCCACGTTGCCGGGACTGATGCCGCCGGCGTAGCCCGTGCGCACGCCCGCCGGCGCCGCCGGCCACCGGGTCGGGCGAACGCCGCTGCCCCCTGAAACGTCGTAGAGAACGCTGCACGGGGTGCACTGACGTCCGCGCGCATCGGCCGCGCAGGCGCTCAGCCTGGCTTCGTCTCGGGCCTGCAGGACGTACTCGAAGCCCGGCTGCTGGACGAGCGGTAAGGTGACGCGGACTCCGCCCTCGTAGCCGTTCACTTGGATGCGTCGAAAGCTCGTGGGCGCGAGCTCGGCGGGCAAGCGCCCGATCTCCAGGTCCTCCAGGCGCATGAGTGTGCGCGCGTAGGCCCCGCAAAGATGACCGGCCATCGGCAGCCCCTGCACGGTGAGGCGCCAGCGCGCCGCGCGCACCCACGCGAGCGACGGGTAGCGAGGCGTACCCGCGCGCGAATCCGAACAAAGGAGGCCCCACTCGAGGCGCGGGTGCATCCTCGAAAGCCTCACCATGGCCTCGGGCTGGACGTCATCGTCGGCGCCGGTGATGGTCACAGCGCACCCGATCATGGTGCGATCCAGTCTAGCTCGAGAACCTGCTCGGCCGGGACGCGCAGGACCCACGCTTCGCGGTCCTCGACGCCGTAGGTCAGAACGACGTCTTGCCCCTGCACGGCCAGGCCCGCACAGAACTCGATGCCCTGGTGCGCGAAGACCCACGCCGGACTGACCGCCGTGACGGTCCGCTGCGCGTCCGCGCCGAGGCGCACGAACCGGTGGAAGTAGAGCCTGCCTTCATCGGAATCCACGACTTCATGGGCGACGGCGAGAAGGCCGCCCTCGAAGGCTCCCACGGCGCCGCCGCGCAGGTGATCGAGCGAGAGGTCCGAGGCCTCCGCCACGTGGTCGCCCAGCTTGTAGATGCACGTGAGATCGGCGCCGACGCAGTCGGGCAGCGGCAACCAATTCTTCTCGTGCTCTTGCTGGCTCGGCTGCACGACCGCGCGCGTCACCGAACCATCCCAACCAAACTCGAGTTCCGCAATCTGACGGCGCACAGGATCGCGATCGCAGACGGTGGCCGTGCCGGCGAGCCGCCCGTTGAGCACGGCGAGGCGGACGTCCTCATAGCCGACGATGCGCGGGCCCGGGATGCGAAGGCCCCGGTCGCGGTCGACCATGAGCCTTGGCCGGCTGAGTTCTTCGCTCCGCGCGTGAAGGCCGCGCGGCTGGCCACGCAGGGGGCGCTCCTGTCCGGGTCCTCCGAGCTCACGGAAGCCGACGAGTTCGTCGCTCGGCAAAAGCACGCCAATGAAATTCTGCGTGCGCACGACCCCGTGCGGATCGTCGATTTTGTACTCCTTGCCCTTCATCGTGTAATTGACAGTGCGGACCACGCACCAGAGCTGTCCCTTGAGGGGGCAAATGCTCGGATTCATCGGATGCCAGCCGGGCTGCGGCTCGAAGCCGATGCGCGCGGCGCGCGCGCCCCGGCAAAGCGACTCGAGCGTCGGCGGCCGCAGCATGCCGCGGGCCTCATTGCGGACCGATTCGGTCGCCCGAGCCGAAAGGCTCAGGCCGTCGAGCTGCGCGGCGTGGCTCGCTCCGAGCCGGGCGAGTTTCGCCCGGTGAAAGTCGGCGATCGCCCGGTCTTTCTTCTCGCCGTCGGGCAGCGCAAACCGCAGGACGTCGTAGGGCAGCTCCCAGTGCGCGGGCAGGTGCCGAAACCAGGGGCGCTCCTGGCCGCAACCGACGAAGCGACCCACGCTTTCGGCGATGCGCGCCCAGGCGACGGCCTGTTCGCGGCGCCCGAGCCGGAACGCGCACACGCCCGCGAGCCACGCGCATTCGGCGTACGTCGCGTCGGCGGCGAGGCCCCGAGCGGCGGCGGCAATCGCCTCCTCGAACTGCTCCAGCTGCCAGAGCATGTCGGCTTGCTTGTACGCCGCCCACGCCGCCTCGAGACCGAACCGGCGGCGCTCGGCGCACTGTCCAAAGGCGCTCGCCGCTTGCTTTTTGTCGCCCAACCCCTCGTGCGAGGTCCCCAGATAAAACCACCAGCGCGGGTCGTCGGGGTGACGTGCGATGTACTCGGTCAAGAGATCCCGGTCGCGCCGGAACTTGGCCTGGAGCTGCTCGTAGCTCTTTCCGAGCTCCGAGAAGATGGCCCCCCGCAGCGAATCGCGCGAGCCGCCGAGAAGCGCCTCGTGCGTCGGGCCGACCCAGCTGACGGCCGCGCCGGCGCGCACGATCTTCTCTTTGGTATAGGACCGGTCGGCCGCATCGAGCAGCAGCACGTCCACGCTGGTGCCTGCGAGCGTCGCGCGCAGGTCGACTCCATCGAAGTGCAGCCGCTCGTCCGAATCGACGACGACGATCCAGTCGGCCCCGACCTGGCGCGCCGCATCGAACGAGGCGTTCCGCGCGGTGGAGAAGTCGACCCACGCGTGATGGACATGCACGAGCTTGCCGGCGGCCGCTTCGCGAGCGCGCTCGACGGTTCGGTCGGTCGCGCCGGTGTCGACCAGGACGACCGTGTCCACGTGGGGCGCAACGCTCTCGATCGCGCCCGCGATCTCGTTCTCGCGACTGTTCGCGACGGTCACACTGACGATCTTCACCGGCGGATCAGGCTACAATGCCCCAGCCGATGGCCGCGATCCAGCCGCAGCTCGTGTGCGTGAGCCGCCGCTGCGCGGGCAAGTCGGTGCCCGCATCGCCCCGGGTGACCCACGAGCGCGAGAGCAAATACGTCTCACGCTCCTGGCCGCTGTGCGACCCGTGCCTGGACGCAGCCGAGGGCGTCGCGCGCCGCTGGGGCCATCGCGCGCCCCGACGGGCGCTCGACCCCGAAGACTACGAGCCGCCGGATGCCCCCGACGCCCCCGAGATGTAAATGCGGCTGGCCTCGGCCGCTCATCACCGTCACCACCCCGACCGGGCGCCGACCCGAGGGCGAGCTCGTCGTGCTCTACAAGTGCCCCACGTGCGGCGCGGCCCACAGCGCCGGCGAAATCAGCGCCGTGGACGCCGCGCGCCTCATCGCCCTCCTGGAGGGCGAGCTCGCCCGCGCTGACAAGTCGTAGAGGCGGGACCCGTCGCCCGTCGACGCCATGAGACCGGTCGCGCGCTTGACCCCGGCGACTCTTTGCGGCAGCATTTGATCCCAAGTTGACCCAGAACACGCGCGGCAACCGCCGGGGCGCGAACTTCACCGTGCGCATCGGCGAAGAAGAGCGCGGCGAGCTCGGGCGCCTGCAAGCCGAGCTCGGGGGCCCGCGCGCGCTCGGACCGTGGCTTCTCTGGCGTGCGCTCCACGCTCAGGCAGGGCCCGTGGACGGCGAGGACCTGGCATTGCCATCGTCGTCGACCGTCGAGGCATTGCCACGGCGCCGACGAGCTCGGGCCATGCCGGCTCGAGCGCGCGCGCGGGCCATGCCCCGCCTGGTGGACGTCGAGGCCCTGCCGATCGCCTCGCGCACGATCCTCGATCTCTGCGCGGGTTCGGGCGCGTGGTCGGAGCCGTACCTGCAGGCCGGCTACCGGGTCGTGCGCGTCGACTTGCCGCGCGACGTACGCACGTTCGTGGCGCCCGAGGGCCCGATCTGGGGCATCCTCGCGGCGCCGCCGTGCACGCACTTCTCACTCGCGCGGCGCGAGCCGCCCGACTTCGTCGAAGGGATGGCGTGCGTCAACGCGTGCCTTCGCCTCGTCTTGCAAACGCGCCCCCGCTGGTGGGCGCTCGAGAACCCGGGGTCGGGCCTGCTCGGCAAGTTCCTGGGCCGCGCCCGCGAGTGCTTCAACCCGTGCGACTTTGGCGATGCGTACACCAAGCGCACGGCGCTCTGGGGCGAGTTCACGCGCCCCGCGCGCGCGTACGTCCGCCCGAAGCGATCGTGGGGCCCGGACATCGGAGCGGTGACCCCTCCCGGCTTCGCGCGCGCCTTCTTCGAGGCCAACCCATGATGCGGTTTTGCTCATGGTGCCCCGCCCCGATCGCGCCGCGCAGCACGTCGGACCGGCGCAAGCGCACCGACAGCCTCTTTTGCTCCAAGCGGTGCCGCCAGCGGGCCTGGAGGCTTCGAGAGCGCGCCGACGAGCTCGGGGCGAGGCGCGAGCGCGCCGACGCGCCTCTCCTCATGGCGTACGCCGATCCCCCGTACCCCGGCTGCGCGAAAAAGTATTACGGCCGCGAGCCGAGCTTCGCCGGCGAGGTCGATCACGTGGCCTTGATCCGGCGCCTCGCGACGTACGACGGGTGGGCGCTTTCGACGGGCACCTTTGCGCTGCGCGACCTTTTGCCCCTCTGCCCGCACGGAGCGCGCATCGCCACGTGGGTGAAGCCGGGGCGCCCCCGCAAGAACACCTATGGCCCGCAGAGCGTCAAGGAGGAGCTCATCGTCGTGCCGGGACGCCGGCTTCGCCCCGGCGTGCCCGACGTCCTCTGCGCGGCTCCGGCACGCCTCGGTGGGTCCGAGCTCGCGGGCCGTAAGCCGCTCGCGTTTTGCGCGTGGCTCTTCGCGTTGCTCGGACTTTTGCCCGGCGACACCTTCGACGATCTCTACCCGGGCTCGGGCGTCGTCCGCAACGCGTGGCGCGAGCTCGGACGCGTCGCGCACCTGGAGGCCGCGACCCGTCCCGTGCCCGCGGCGAGCGACGTGTCCGGTCGCGGGGAGTACTCGAGCGACGCGTCGCGCGCCGGCGCCGACCGACCCGTCGCGACGCCGGCGGCGCCGACCGGTCGCGAGCAGGTCCTCGGCGACGCGTGGGCCCCTCCACACTTCGCGGCGCCGGCCGCCCGGGCGGGTCTCGGTCGCCGGCGCCGCGTGCCTCTTGGCCCCATCGCGGAGCGGTGAGGTTTCACGCGAACGTCGATCTAACTAGCGTCTACTTAGGTACGTTGACGCCCATGGATCGAGGTTCTCTTTCCTTTGGTCCTCTTCAGGAGGAGGACTTGCGATCCCGGAAGCCGCCGGGCGTTGGCGCGCCCGGCGCTTCCACTTGGGGACCCTCTGGGGAAAGCCTGTTTTCTCGTGCGGCCCGGATCCCGGAAAAACACAGCACAGTCAAGACGCTAGCTGTTGTTTTCGTCGGGCGGTCCGCGGAGCAAATTTCGGATCACGGCCGGAACCGCCATGCCCATTCTTTCGAGCGCGGCTGCCGTTTCCCGGGCCGAGCCCGGGTCGGTTGGGGCGGAGCTAGCCTCGGGGCGCGTCGCGGCCAGCGGGGGCCGTTTTAGGACCTTCTCGGTTTTCGCGAGATAGGCCCGACCCGCCCTTACAAGGTGGGTGAAGCAGCCGCGGAACAAAGCGGTGTCGCTCATCGAGTCGCGTCGTTCGTGCACGTACGCCCACGCGCGGCCGCCGATGGCGACGTCGCATGCGGCGTCAATCGCGAGGCGGCAGGTCTCCTCGGTCTCGCCGGCGGCGATCGTGTCTCGAATTTGCGCGTGCACCGCCCGGGCTTCTTTGCCTACGGGGTCGAGCGCGTCGGATGCGCAGCGGGTGCGGCCACGACGCTCCCACCAGTACGCGAGCAGGCGTCCGGCAGGACTCTCGGGATCAAATTCGAGACCACCACCACCACCACCCGGGGTGGGGGGTTGCGGGGCTGATCCTGTGGTGGTGGTTCTGTGGTTAACGATCTGTGATCTGTTAAGACTAGAAGCAGGGCCATTTTTCCCCGGGATCAATCGCGTCTCAATTCCCGAATTGATCTCTCTAGAGAGATCAATTTGATCTCTCCTAGCGCGGTCCGTGCCAGGATCAATTTGATCTCTCCTAGCGAGATCTGTGCCGAGCCCCGTGTGGATGGTGTGCAGGTCGACGTAATAGACGGCGACGCTCGTGTGGCTCTTGTACCCGCTCGGGAGCTTTTGCCCGGGGTGCACCAGGCGCCAGCGCAGAAAGCCGCGTGCACGGAGCTCCGCGTGCGCGCGCTTGACCGTGCCTTCGCTCGCGCCGAGCTCGCGCACGATTTCGCCACGCGTACGCCAAAACATCGCCTCATGGGGCGCGCAGCCTTCCCCCTGGCCGCGCGAGCCGCTGTGCATGAGCGCCAGCATCAGCACGTCGCGCGCGCGCACCGAGAGGCCGAGCGCGGAAGCCCCGAACTTGAAGACGGCGAACACCAGGCCGCGGTGCGGCGTAAAAATCCGCACGGAGCCCTGAGCCGACGGCGTTTCGGAAACGGGAATCGCGGTGTTGACGGCCGGATCGCCGGCCCTTAGGTTTTCGTTGGGTTGCACGGAAAAAACCCCCGGCCCGACGCAAGAGGGAAAGCTTGCGTCGGGCCTTGTCTTATGTGGTTTGGGCGAACATCGAATTAGCGAAGAAGCTTGGGTGGAATGGGCAGGGCGGCAGCCGGCGCCGCCGGCGGAGGCTCGTCGCCACCTGGTGGACGCGGCAGATCGAATCCGGGCGGAGCCGGCTCGCTCCGGCCGCCGGCGCGAAGATACGGGTGCAGCGAGGCCAGCGACCGGTGTCGAGTGCGCGTCTGCAGAGTCCCGGGATCGCCGGCGTGCGCTTTTGCCTCAAGGGTAACGAAGCTATCCCTCAAAGAGTGCGCACTCCAACGCTGGACGTTTGGCAGGTCCGCCCGCGCGGCGGCCGTACGCACCGAACGTCTGGACAAGACTTCGCCGCGGGCGTAAGGGCGCGGCCGCCCGGGGGTGGAGTCGGGCCCGGGAAATACGGGCCCTTTCGCATCGAACAGATTGAACGCGCGCAGCCGATCGGCGTGACGGGCGAGCACCTCGAAAAACCCTTCGATGACGAGGATGGAGTCCGCTCCCTTTCTCGGCTCGCGATCGTACCGACGCCGAATCGTGACCAGCCCCCGGGCGGCGTCGACGTCGGGCCAGCGCAGCCCCGCGAGCTCGCTCTGGATCGCGCCGGCGAGCGTCGCGCACGCGATCTTGGCCTCCAGCCCGAGCGGGGTCGACGCCTCGCGCTCGACGTCGTGCTCGTCGTCGAGGGAGCGCGCGGCGGCAAGCAGCCTCACAACGTCCCCGACAGTCCGCAGAAACTCCCGCGGCAAGCGCTCCCCTCCGCGTCCCGCCAGGCGCGGCCGCCATGCGCCCCAGGGCGAGCGGCCGACCCACCCGCGTTCGGCCGCGTAGCGCACGATCGCGCGCAGCGTCTTCCAATGCTGCCGCACGGTCGAGGAGGCGCTGGCGGCGGCGAGCGCCTCGAGCCACGGCTTGAGCGTCTTCGCCTCGAGCGCCTCGAGCGGCAGGGCGATGAGCGGCGCGCCGGCGCCGCGCACGAAGCTCTCGACACGCCGCCGGGTGTTGGGCGAGAGGTCCTTGCGCGCCGTGTACGCGCTCGCTGCGCGCTGCAGGCGCACGACACCGTGCACGGCGCGGCGAAACGCGCGATCGATCTCGTCGTCGGTTTTGAGTCCTTGGCGCCAATCTTCGCGCAGCGTTTCCAGACGATGACGATAGGCCTCGAGCGCTCGGCGGGTCGTCGCGCGGAGCGTGACTTGCGCGCCCGTCAACGGGTGCACCATCCGGCATGTGACCGACCGCGGCTGACGCACGCGCTTGGATCTCCTCATGCCTGAGCGGCGCTCCGCTCGCCCAGGGCGCGCAAGTAGCTCGGCGCGACTTCGTAGGTGCGCCCTCGCAGCAAAAGCCCGGCATGCCGCAGTTTCCGCACGCTCTTGTTGAACGCCCCGCCGGAGGCGGCAAACCCCGTCCGCTCTTCGAGTTCGCTCCGCGCGAGCAGCTGCGGAGCCGCCGCGACGCACACGGCCAGGACCGTCGAGGCCATCGCGCCGAGCTTCTGCGCCCAGAGCTCGGCGAGTGCGGGGCCGCGCGCGAGAGGCGGCGCCCCCTCGGCAATGACCTCGCCTGGACCGAGGAGGCCCAGCGGGACTCCATCTGCGGTGATGAGGCCCTGCTGACGCAGGTCGCGCACGTTGCCGCTGAACGCGCCCGTGTCGACGAAGTAGCCGGTGCGGATGCCGATCTCGGTGCGCGAGAGGCGAGCGTCCGCGTCCGACCCCTGCTCGTAGAGGCACCTCAGGATCGCGAGCTGACAGCCGTTCAGCGTCTGGGACTCGCCGCCGCCCTGCGGTCGCGCGGCCTCGAGGGGCGACCGATCGCGCGAAGCCGCCTGCCGCCGGCCCCCTTTCGCCGACGGCGCCGCCGGCTCGGTCGCGCGGGGCTCGGAATCCGCGGGGGCTTCGTCCCCACTCAAGCGACGATTCACGCGGGCGAGCAAATCGGCATTCCCACGGGCGGGGGACCGGCGGCGCCGGCCCCGCTTGGGGCCATCTCCCTTGGTACCGTCCGCGGTGTGCCAGGATTTCGGATGCCCGCACGTGCAGTAGCCGCGCTCGCCGCGCTTGGCCTTGTACGCGAGGCACGAGCACCCGTGGGCGCAGGCGTACTTGGGCGCGAGCGTTCCGAGATCGGTCGCCGGCGGCCGCCGCGAGGCGTCTCCCAGGTCCTGCTCACGACCGGTCGCTGGAGGCCTCAGCGCGACGCCATGCGCGGCGTGGATGTCGCGCTTCGCGCGGTCGCGCACAGCAAGCTTCGCGGCCTCATCGGGCGCGCCCATCTCTTCGACGACGGCCTGATGCGCCCGGGCGAGATCGGCCTCGGTGGCGCCGGGCGGCAAGTCCCCGTTCGCATTCGGCACCGCGGGCGTCGCCGTCACCATCTCGTGCAGCGAGTAGGAGGAGATCTTGCCGCAGTGAAGGCACCGGAGCGTAATGACCAAGGGCGGACGCGATGGGTTCATGACGGGGGAAAGAGCGGGAGCTGTCGGCCTCGGGCGCAAGCGGCGCAGGGCTTGACCCTCTCGCCGGCGCGTAGCTTGTGGCGGCTCAGCACGCAGACGGCCCCGTGCGGGCAGCTGTGCGCGCGCACCCGCGTGTAGCGGCCACGGGCGACCCTTCGGCCGCACCGCGTGCACTCGAGCCGCTCTAGGGCACTAGGCACGCGCGCCCTTCGTGGCGTCCGATCGCGAGCTCGGCAGCCCCGACGGCGTCGACACGCTTGCGAAAGGTGCGAACGCGCCCGTCGGCGCGCTCAAGAGGCTTGCCGTTATGCGTGATGATGTAGCGGTCGTCGCGCGGCTCGACCGCCCAGCGATGGGTGCCGCGCGTCGCGACCAGGGTGTGGGGGTGCACCGGGTCGGACAGCCAATCGACGACGACGAAGACGGGGCGGGTTCTCGGTCGGACCCCGATGAGCCGATGGGCGCCATCGCGCAAGCTCTCGAGCGAGACCGTCCCGGCCGCGCCGCGATCGCCGACGGGCGGCGGCCGTGGAGGCGGCGGGCCCGGATCGCTCGGGCCGCTCGCCGACGGGACGGCCGGCTCGCCGGGTCGGGGAGGGCGGCGCAGGCGCGGGCTCATGCGATCTCGACCCGTACGCGCATCTGATTCACGGGCGTCGCGCACTTGGCGAGTTCCGCGGGGAGCTCCAGGGCGCGGAGGGCTTCCATCTTTTTGACCGCCGCAAGAATCGTCGTGTGCTCCCGATCGAACACCCGGCCGATCTCGGTGCTGCTCAGCGTGGTGTGGTGGGTTAAGTACGCCATCGCTTCGTGGCGTGCGCGCGCAACCCGCTTGTGGCGATCGGAACCGCGAAGGGCCCGCAGGCCCGCCACGCCGTGGCGCTTGGCAATGAGCTCAATCGCCTCCAGGTGGCCCATGGCGGAGAGCTCGGCGCGCACGATCTCATAGGGCACGGTCGGGGGCTTGCGCAGTCCGCCGCTCATGGCTCTTGGCTCGCCGCGATCCGGGTCAAGTCCGACGAGCTCGCGCCGACCTCTTGATCGAGCAGGTCCGCGATCTCCCGATGCCCCCGCGCGGTCAAGATCCATCGGTCGGAGGTGACGACGACCAGGCCCCGGTCCTCGAGCTCGCCGGCGCCGGCGACGAGGGCGCGTGGGATCGGGGTGAAGGTCTCGGGGCGGGTCGCGAAAAAGGCGAGCCGCCGCAAAAGAAGCTGTCCGCGCGCCGTCGGTTCGGCGGGCGCGGCTCGAAGCCGAGCGGATGATGGTTGCATGGCTGTGGCCAATCCTTCCCGAGGCGCGCCAGAGCGAAAGCGGAAAGAGGCGCCCCAAGAGAGCGTGCCGGAAACCCCGCCGGTGCGCGGGAGTTGCTTGGGTCCTCGGGGGTGGAGGAACGTCCGCACCCCTTGCGTCCAGGTTCAGGGCCGGCACGCCCTCTTGCGGCGTCTCTTGTCAGGCTACGCGCCGCGCGCTCGGGATGTGCGGATCGGACGGCGGCGGAGGCGGCCTTGAGGCCGTACGACCGGACGAAGGGCCATGCCGAAGAGGCGCGCGAGCGCGACCCAGTCGATGGCCAGCTCGATGCCCCGCTCGTTGGCGCCGAACCGGTGGATGACGCCGAGCTCGACGAGTTCGTCCAGGTACTCGGGCTCGAGAGCGAGGCGCAGGCGTCCCGGGGCGGGCCGGGGCTCGAGGTCCCAGGCGAGCGCGTCGGCTTCCGCGTCGACGGCGCTGTCGGTGCAGAGCGCGACAGCGAGCGCGACGCGTGAGCGCAGGCCGAGCGATTCGCACTGGCTGAGGGCCGAAGACCCCAAGCGGTAGACGAAATCGCGCGCGGCCTGGGCTTCAGCGGAGTATTGCAAGGCTGACCTTCCTTTCAGTGTAGCGCGGGTTTGGGTTTTTTGGTTGACAATCGCTCGACCATCAGACGGTCGGAGGCCGAGGGGGGCAGCGTCTGGGTCGCCAGCACGACCGCCCGGCCCATGGCCTCCTCGTAGCTGTACGCGTCGACCTGCCCGATCCGCGTTCCCGAGGAGGCCAGCCAGACGCCCCAGCGGGGGCGGCGTCCGGTC
>Ga0187782_10003190_pt1 | contig 12202 bp, 10 predicted proteins | sample 0715_SJ02_MP15_2_FD_132454 | JGI IMG/M metagenome (GOLD analysis project Ga0187782, IMG submission 132454) | Tropical peat soil microbial communities from peatlands in Department of Meta, Colombia - 0715_SJ02_MP15_20_MG | ecosystem: Environmental > Terrestrial > Soil > Wetlands > Peat | place...
CGGCCGGTATTCTGGGGCTTTTACATTACCAATTTTGTCTTCTGGATCGGGATTAGCCATGCCGGAACTCTCATATCCGCCATCTTGCGCCTCTCGAACGCCAACTGGAGACGGCCGATCACGCGCTGTGCCGAGGTCATTACGGTATTTGCTCTCCTCATCGGCGCCATGTTTCCGCTCATTCATCTTGGCCGTCCCTGGCTCGCCTTCTGGCTAGCTCCCTACCCGAACCAGAGAGGCCTATGGCCGAACTACCGCTCTCCCCTGTTATGGGATTTCTTCGCGATCAATACCTACCTGATTGGAAGTCTGATCTTTCTCATGCTACCCATCATTCCTGACTGCGCGCTACTTCGCGACAATCTCTCGGGATGGAGGAGCAAGTTCTACGCGGTGCTGTGTTTGGGTTGGCGGGGCACCCAAAAGCAATGGCGTCAGCTCGAAGCTGCCATGCACATCATGGCGATTTTGATCATTCCCGTGGCGGTTTCCGTCCACAGCATCGTGTCCTGGGACTTCGCGATGACACCCGTACCCATGTGGCATTCGACGATTTTCGCCCCCTATTTTGTGGTGGGCGCTATCTTCAGTGGAATTGCAGCCTTGATCATTGCCATGGTTTTCTTGCGGTCGTCCCTCCACCTCGAGGAATATCTGAACGCCGGCTGTTTCGATAATCTTGGCCAGCTGCTGCTGGTCATGAGCCTTCTTTGGCTCTACTTCATATTCGCGGAGCGACTTACCACCTGGTACGGAAATTCGAAATCGGAGATCGACGTGCTTTGGCTCACCGTGCGTGGACCCTACCGTCATCTTTTTTGGGTGATGGTTTTTTGCAATTTTGTGATTCCCTTCCCGTTGCTGGCCATCAAGAAACTGCGCACCATCACGGGGACGTTTCTTGCGTCGGTCTTGGTGGTAATCGGGATGTGGATCGAGCGTTATCTGATAATCGTCCCGTCTTTGTCCCTCAAGTTCCTCCCCTATGCCTGGGGAAGCTACCGCCCCAGCTGGGTCGAGATCACCATCACCGGCGCGACCTTTTGCACCATGGCTCTGCTCTACCTTTTGTTCTCGAAGCTTGTGCCGGTGGTCTCGATCTGGGAGTTAAAGGCTGGGTTACGGGAGTAAGTGCGCTCAGACTTCGTTTCGAACAAAATGAATCGTTATGAATCCGGAGAATGGCATTTACGTACTCTGTTCCGAGCCTGGTTCGACCGAACGAGCGGTCGGCGCATTGCTCTCGGCGGGTATGTCGAGGAGTGACATAGTCGTGATCTCCTCCGTGCCCCTTGCGCAGTACGCGCAACCTGAAAAAGTTCGCATGCCATGGCTAGTCTTCGCTGGCGCCGTCCTGGGCGGAATCGGCGGCTTCTTGCTTGCCTCGTTGACCCAAAAGAGCTATCCCATCCCTACCGGAGGCATGCCGGTTGTCTCGCTTTGGACCGATGGTATTATCACCTACGAGCTCGCGATGCTGGGAGCCATCCTCACCACGAGTGTGGTTTTCCTGCTCACCGCCCGCCTTCCGTCCCGCCCTCACCTGCCTTGCGATCCGCAAGTGTCGCAGGGCAAGGTCTTGGTTGGAATCACCTCGGCGCCGGATGCGCTTCGGAACAAAATCATCGAACGGTTCAAGGAAATCGGAGAGATCCGACCATAACTCGGGGCTTTTCACGCCGACCAAGGGGATGCGCACTGCTGCGCGTGCCGGGTATCTCTCTCTAAGTTGGACGATGTACGACGTTCTCGAGGAACAATGGCCTATCGTCAGTTGGAATTGCATGGCAAGCTAGCGGTTGTTATCGGCGGGACCTCTGGAATTGGTAGGGCTTTGGCCCGCGGCCTAGCCGAAGCAGGCGCCGATGTGGTGCCGAGTAGCCGGCGGATCGAGCTGGTCCGGGAGACCGCCGATGAGATTGAATCTCTCGGCCGACATAGCTTGCGCGTGGCCAGCGACGTGACCGACCGTGCCTCCTTGGACAACCTGCTGCAGGTGGTACTCGAGCGCTTCGCCAAGGTCGATATCCTGGTGAATTGCGCCGGCTTCAACCAGCGTGCGCCCACCCTGGGCTTTCCCGAGTCCGACTGGGAGCGGCTGCTGGACACGAATTTGACGGGAACCTTGCGGGCCTGTCAGGTTTTTGGGCATCACATGGTTGGACGACGCTATGGCCGGATCATCAACATTGCGTCCATGGGGTCGTTCCTGGCCCTGTTTGAGGTTGCAGCCTATAGTGCCAGTAAAGCCGCCGTGGCTTCGCTGACCAAATCACTGGCCATCGAATGGGCGACGCACGGAGTTTCGGTCAACGCCATCGCCCCGGGATTCTTTCGTACGCCGCTCAACGAGAAACTGGTGACCGGTACGCCTCGCGGCCAGGAACTGCTCATGCGAACTCCCATGCGGCGCTTCGGCGAACTCACGGAGCTCGTGGGGGCGGCGATCTTTCTTGCCTCCGATGCCGCCAGCTTTGTAACCGGGACCGTGGTCGTGGTGGATGGCGGATTTCTGGCGAGTGGAGTCAATCAGTGACCGCGCCGGAGGTTGCTCCGAACTAATGGGCCGGGCCTGAACTTGCGAGCGTGGATTCTCGTGCGCGGAGAATGGCTTGCTTGAACTCACGTGCCGCCTGGGTGATCTTGGCGCAATTCCCTTCCTTAAGAGCCGTCCGGTTGACCAGCTCCCCGCCTACGCCGAGGGCAAATGCTCCGGCCGCGATGAACTCGGCAGCGTTCGACACGCTGACCCCTCCGGTGGGCAGCGTGGCAAGGTTCGGAAACGGTCCCTTGAGAGCCTTCAAGTATTTTGGCCCGCCGACATTGTCACAGGGAAAGATCTTGATTACCTTGGCGCCATTGTCTTGCGCGTGCATGATTTCGGTGGGAGTGAGGGCGCCCGGAATGGCCAGGACTTCGCAGGCCTGTGCCACCGCAAGCACCGGGACCGACAGCCCGGGGCTGACGATAAACTTGGCTCCCGCGTCAATCGACAATTTGGCCTGCTCGGCGGTGGTGATGGTGCCCGCTCCCACCAAAAGACCGGCGCCAAAAGAGCTTGCAACCTGATGGATCAGAGAGATTGCGTTGGGAACGGTCATGGTAATCTCGATAACCGGAATGCCGCCGGCCGATATGGCTTCGACGGCCCGGGTCGCCTCGCTTACGGTTGCAGCCCGCACGACCGGCACAATCCCAATCTCGCCGATTCTGGCGGTCACTTCCTCGATGGTCATGTCATCCCTCCCGCGGCGACGCTAGCGGCTAATCCGTGCCGAGCGCGCCTCCATCGCCCGCAACACCTCTTCTAGGGTGACCATGCTGGTGTCACCCGGCGTACTCATGGCCAGCGCGCCGTGGGCCGCGCCACACTCCACGGCCCACTGCGGTTCTCGCCCGGTCAGCAATCCATAGATCAACCCCGATGCGAAGGAATCTCCGCCACCCACCCGGTCGTAGATTTCCAGATTCTCGCGGTTCGCTGCCTCGTAGAAGCGGCCGTTCCAGTAGGCCAGTGCACCCCAGTCATTGCGGGTGGCAGTCTTGGCCTGCCGCAGGGTGGTGGCCACTCCTGCCAAGCGAGGAAATTCCGCAACTACCTTTTCGATCATGCTCTTGAAGCTGGCGCGGTCGAGCCGGGAATGGCCTTCATCGAGATTGGCAACCGGAAACCCCAAAGCCGCGGTGAAGTCTTCCTCGTTTCCAATCAACACATCGACCAGGGGGGCAAGCTGACGGTTGACCTCCTGGGCCCTCGATTGTCCGCCCATCGGCTTCCATAAAGACTCCCGATAATTTAGATCGTAGGAAACCACCGTGCCGTTGCGCTTGGCCGCCTCGATCGCTTCGCGAGCCACGAGGGGGGTGGTCTCCGAGAGCCCGCAGAAGATTCCCCCCGTATGAAACCAGCGAGCGCCGTCTTGGGAGAAAACTTGCTGCCAATCCATTTCGCCGGGTTTCATTTGGGAGATGGCTGTGTGCCCGCGGTCGGAACAGCCAACCGCCGCCCGCGGGCCAAAGCCACGTTCGGTAAAATTCAATCCGTTGCGGGCGGCGCGACCGACACCGTCAAATCGCACCCAGCGCACGTATTTCTGATTGACGCCTCCTTGTAGCATCAGATCTTCGACCAAGCGGCCCACCGGGTTGTCCACGAGCGCGGTCACAACGGCCGTGTCCATCCGAAAGCAACGCCGCAGGCCGCGCGCCACGTTGTATTCGCCCCCGCCTTCCCAGACGCGAAACTGCCGCGTGGTCGAAATGCGCTGATCGCCCGGATCGAGGCGGAGCATCACTTCGCCAAGGCTGACCAAGTCCCACAGGCAACCTGCTTTCGGCTTGATCTGCAGTTGGTTCATGGTCGCAATGGCTCGCCCGATCGCCCCCCCGGCGGGCTTACCGGCTGAGCAGAAACTGAACTTTCGAACCTTCGCTCGTCTGCCACCAAAACTCCCGCTGGATTCACTCCCAGCCAGATGGCCGCGCCCACGAGAGAGAGTAAAGCGGCCGTAAGGAAGGAAGCAGTCCATCCGAAGCGATCCGCTATCCAGGGGGTCAGCGATGCGGTCATGGCACCTCCGATCTGTGCCCCCATATTCATGAAGCCAGAAATGGACCCGGCTGAGCCACCGGCGATGTCGGCACTCACCGACCAAAAGGAACTCTGGGCTAGGTAGAGCGCTCCCGCACCTCCCGCCAATACCCAGCTCGCCATTTGCGCGCTCCCCGCGAACGAACCCAGCGCCAGGAAAACCGCCGCCAGCATCATCCCGAACGACGCCAGACGACAACGTCCCACCCTGGGGCCGAAGGCGAGCGTCAGCCGATCGCTGATTTTTCCGCCCAGCGCGCAGCCAAGGGCCATTGCCAGGAAGGGCAGCGTGGCGAACCAGGCGCTGGCTTTCAGGTTCATGCCCCGCACCTGGGCCAGGTAGATGTAAAACCAGCTGAAGAAGATCCAGGCCACGTAACCGAAGCAGAAATAACTGAGGGTAACGCCGACGACGGTGGGGCTGCGCAGCACGGTTCGCCACGGCACCAACGGGGCAGCACCGTCCTTTCGGTTCCGGCTGACTTGACCCGCGCTTTCCGTCAACCCAGAGCGAATAAAGGTCAATTCGCTCGAGGAAACTCTGGGGTGTTCGGCGGGGTCATCCCGAGCGATACCGTACCAGACGGCTCCGGCTGCCACTCCGAGGATGGCACAGACCCCAAAGGATGCTCGCCATCCGTAGTGAAGCATGAGATAGGTGATCAGTGGAGGCGATAGGCTGGCTCCCGCGCCAACCCCTGCGAAAATCCAGCCGTTTGCCAGGCCGCGTTCACGCGCTGGAATCCAGCGGGCGATAAACTGATTGGAAGCGGGATAAACCACAGCTTCTCCGGCTCCGAGCAAAAAACGAATGGTGATCAACCCGATCAATGCCCCGCCGATGCGGCTAGGAACCAACGCTGTAAGCGCCGTGAATACTCCCCACCAGGTCACGCCCCAGGCCAGCATACGCCGAGGACCGAAACGATCCGCGAGGCGTCCCGCCACCGTCTGAAACAAGGCATAGCCAACCAGGAAGGAGCTGAAAATCCAACCCAGCTCGACCGTGCTGAGCCCGTACGCCGCGCGCAAGGAGCCGCCCGCGATGGAGATGTTCACGCGATCGAGAAAGGCGACTGCACTCAGGACAAAAATCCAAAATACGAGAAGCCAACGCACGCGGGTTGTTGGGCTCTGCCTCACCGAAGCCCTCGGCTCGAAGGCGCAGGCGGGACGGCCAGAGCCGGCCAGTCCAGGCCAAACATGGCTGCCCCACGGCCACAGAACTCAATGTCCTGCACGGCCCGGCGTCCAGGAAGCTTCCGTCCGCAATGGCCTGCGCTAGATTTGTCCGCTCGACCCGGCATCGCTTGAGAGCCTTTCCCGAAATCCTGCCCTGGTGAATTTTGCTGCTTCATGCTGAATGATCGCGCAAAATCTGCGCCAGCCGCTCCGCCACGATCTGGTCCTCACCCGGCTGCAACATAAAGGAGTTCATCGACAGACCCGGGTTCCCTTCCCCGCCCCCAATGACGATCGAAGGTCGGGAGTTCCGCAGTGCCTTCGCCACTTGCTGTGGAGTCAACGGAATCCTCGAATCCCAGGCGATGCGCATGTGGGGAACGTGATTGGCGATGTCGGGAGTGAAGAAAGACGTGCTCACTCCTGGAATGCTCGTGATTTCACGCGAGATCAGCTGCAGGCGGTCTTGCCACTCCCTGCTCAGGGCCTCGTGGTCTTCGTTGAGATAAAGTTCCAGGGCCTTAATCATGCCCAGAATTTCCTCTTTGCCAACCTTCTGGCCTCGCCCGAGTGTGTCCTCGTGGGGACTATTGTTCAGCAAGGCATAGCGGACCAGGTCCTCGCGTCCGATCAGCAACCCGGCACACTGCGGACCGCGAATCGCCTTACCCCCACTAAAGGCCACCAGGTCGTATCCCAGGTTGGTGTAATCCCAGAGATGCGAAACCGGCGGGGTATCGGCGGCGGCATCATTGAAGCATGGAATTTTGTATTCCTTAGCCAACTTGGCCCATTCGTCCACCTTGATTTGTCCGGCCTCGTTGGCAAAATTTGTGAAGTGCATCATGGCGGTCCGTTCGTTCACCGCCGCCCGCAACTGATCCCGGGTTTCGATCTCGACCAGTTTTACTCCTGTACCGCGCAACTGATGATCGAATGGGTTGCGATGGGATTTCTGGAGAATGACCTCAGATTTCATTCCCGTGAGATCCGGCAGTTGCTTAATCAGAGTCTCGTTATCGCCGGTGAGAATGCCGGCCAACCCCGACTGCATGGCGGCAGCGGCTCCCGAAGTCACCAGCGCGCTATATCCGTCGGGCAACTTCAGCATTTGGGCGATTCGTCTTCCGGCAGCTTCTTCGAGCTCGGGTATGCTGACAAAGTGCCGGGACGCCTCCGCCATCACCACTTCCACCTCGGGGCGGATGAGAGAGCCACCGAGCATGGTCATGGTACCTTGGGCATTGATCACCGGAGTGACACCCAATTCTTCATAGGGATTTCCTGACTGGCCGAAGCCAGTGAGACCGGGAGCTGTCGGCGTCCCTCGATTCGCCGCAGATGAGGTTCGCGACATGAGAAGCGAGCTCGCTGCCATTCCCAGGCGGCCCAGAAAGCCTCGGCGGTTCCACGATGTTAGCCCCATGTTCTACCTCCTAATTGATGAAGTTGCTGGTTGAACCGAGTGTCAGGAGAACGAACGCACACCGCATGGTTGAGCATCTAGGACGGAAATGCATTTCTCCTCTTGATTCCTCCCCTATCGAGTCCCCACTTTATTGCGGCAATGCAAAGCTGAAAACGTCGCTTCCTGCCGCAATCGCGACGTATTGCTTGCCCCCAACGGCGTAGCTCATGGGCGACGCGCTGATCTCTTGCCCGGTGTTGAAGTACCACAGGGTCTTTCCGGTTTGCGCCTCGACGGCTTCGAGCGAATCCGCGTCATCACCAAAAAACACCAAGCCACTCGCGGTGGTCATGGTTCCTCCGGACGAGCGTCCTTTGCCGGTTTGAGGATACTTCCAGGCAAACGATCCGCTATCGAGGTTATACGCCAGCAAGAATTTCTTGGACGGCTCGCCGGCAATCTGCTTCACCCCGGTCGCATAGAACTCCTTCCCCGGCTGGAAGGGCGGAGGGTGTGGGTTCGAAAAATAAGTCTCACACTGCTCCAGCGCCAAGAAGTACAACGAGTGAGTGGACTCGTTGTAGGACGGCGAGTACCAGTTTGTCGCTCCCGCGTAACCCGGGCACACCCGAGTTCCCGCCGGTGCGGGTTGGACGTCGTTGCGAATCGGTCTTCCCTTTCCGTCGATGCCTTTTGCCCAATTCAACTTCTCGACGAAGGGCACTGCAGAGAGGAAGGTTCCGTCGCTACGGTCGAGCAGGTAAAGGTAGCCGTTGCGGTTCGCCTCGATGAGCAATTTGCGTATTTCCCCGCGATAGGTCGCATCGACCAAAACCGGAGTTTCTACGCTGTCGTAATCAAACAGGTCATGGGGCGTAAATTGGAAATACCATTTCAGCTTGCCGGTATCGGCATCGAGCGCTAATAGGCAGTCGGTATAAAGGTCGTCGCCCGGCCGCAGGGTACCATCAAAATCGGGCGCAGGATTGCTCGTGCCCCAGAAAAGAGTGTTCAGATCGGGGTCGTAGGTGCCGGGCATCCAAGTCGTCCCGCCGCCGTGAAGATACGACTGATTCGGCCAGCTTTCAGAACCCGGTTCGCCGGGTCCGGGAATGGTCCAAAATCGCCAGGCCAGCTTCCCGTTCAGGGTATCGTAGGCAGCGAGGAACCCCCGCACACCATCGTCGCCCCCGGACGTACCCACGAGCACCTTGTCTTTTACGACCAAGGGCGCGCTGGTGGCACCATAGTTCCTGTTCCAAGTGGCATAACCCACATCCCAGATGAGGTGGCCGGATCGGGCGTCAAGACAGAGCAGGTGTGCGTTGTCGGTCTCCACGTAGACCCGGTTACGCCAAAGACCCACTCCTCGATTGATGTGTCGCGAAGCATCGTCAATCAGTCCCTCGCTCACGGGGCGGGAATGGTGCCAAACGATGCGGCCGGTGCCGGCATCGAGAGCCAGAACATCGTTGGCGGCGGTCACAAACATCATTCCTTGGACGACCACCGGTGTAACCTCGAGGCGGCTGGAGTTTCGCGCGTGGAAAACCCATTGCACGCGCAACTGGCCCACATTGCCGGGATTGATCTGGGAAAGGCCACTGTACCGACGGCCGGAGTAGTCTCCGTTATAGGAGATCCAGTTGACCGTGGGCGGTGTGACCAGTAGGTCCTCGCTGCGCACATTGATCCCGGCAGACCGGTCTGGATCCGGTCGATGATCGTCCGCGAGGGAGCCGAGGCAGCCGACAGCTAGAGCCAGATAGATCAGAGCCCGCACGGTTCGCAGTTCTTCTCCGGTGTCTTGACCTTGCTGCCTAGGACGGAGCGTTGACCACGCGCTTTTCCTCTAGAGGTCCGGCCGTTCGCAATCGCAATCCGGTCCCAGACTTTACACCAGCCTGGTATCCCAGCTGGTACGAGATCCTTAATCCAGCCTCCTGCACCAGGGGTGCGAGTTGGCGCAGGCGGCTGACGGACATACGCAAAACCGGCGCGGTCACACTCAGGCTGGCGTGGACCTCACCACTATGGTCCCAGATGGGCGCAGCGATGCAGCGGATGTGAAGTTCGTGCTCTTCCATATCACAGGCGTAGCCGTTCTTGCGGACGCGATAGAGTTCGGTCTGCAACTCTTGCAGATTGCCCACCGTATTGGCCGTCAGCCGCTTCAATTCCAGTTGCCGCAGCAGGTTGTCCTGCTCTTCCTGAGGCAGGTAGGCCAGCATAACTTTGCCGACCCCCGTGCAGTACAAGGGGACTGCGGCTCCGATTCTGGAGTAGATACGCAAGGGTTCCAACGAATCGAGTTTTTCAACATAGACCGCAGACAGCCCGTGGCGGACGGTGAGATGAATCGTCTCTCGGGTTTGCTGATTCAATTCTTCGAGATGAGGCAGGCTGACGCGGCGAATATCCAGCTGACCCAGCGCCGACTGCCCGATCGCAAAGCACGCGATCCCCAGATGGTAGACGCCATCCCCGCCGCAGGTGAGAAAGCCTGTGCGTTCCAGGTTCACCAAGAAACGATGAACCGTGCTCACCGGCAATTTCGACAGGGTGGCAACTCGCTTGGCCGTCAGCCCGCGCGACGACTCGCTGAACAACTGCAAGAGACGCAGGCCACGCTGCAAGGCGGTGATGTTATAGCTTCGCTTGGCGGTTTGGAACATGGCGGTCCCCAGGCACAGAAATGAAACCGAAGATTATCTGATGAAATTCAGCTTTCTGCAACCAATCTCGCCTTCGCGCCCTCATAGCCTTCCGAACTTCTCAACCGCGGCTTGAATCGACTTCAGCCTTTCAATCTCCGGGTACATGGAATGTTCTTTAAAATCCATCTGTTGCGCGAGCTTTAACACCTCTTGTGCCCTCGGCTTGGGAATCACGACGACGCCATCACTGTCAGCGGCCACGATGTCACCCGGGTCGACCGTGACGCCATCGCAGGACACGGGAACTTGCGCCCCGGCGAAGCGGTAGTGGCGTACGGAAGTCGACGGCACAATGCCGGTGGCGAAGACCGGAAAAGCGATCTTACGCAAATAGGCCACATCCCGCACCCCGCCGTCGATGACAGCTCCGGCATAGCCACGAGCTGCCATGGCAGTCCCCATCAATCCACCCATGCCGGCGATATTCTGGCCATCTTCCAGCACCATCACATAAACCGAGTCCGCGCTTCCATCATCGATCGCCGCCAACATTCCGCTCAATGCCGCCGGGTCATTGTTACCCTCGTCTTTCTTGAGCTGGACGGTGCGGGCGAAACCGGCGAACTTGGCGGTGAAGATGGGCTGCATCCGGTGACTCATATACATTCGCTTCCCCAAAAGCTGCTCCATGGCATCCGAGAGTGAGGCGACCTCGACCCGGCGAAACTCCGCGATAAGAGAGTTGTCGTTGGTAGGCGCGCTGGCGCTGGACGGGGATTGGCCATCGACCCTCCAGATTCCGCTCGCGGCTAACAGGCACACACACCCAGCCAGCAGGGGCCAAGATCGGGTGCGCAATTTTCGAAATCGCCTAGGCTCGTCCATTCCTGTCCTCCTTTGGGCACGTGCGCGGACTCTAGCACGGTTTATCCCATCAGGGAAGCGTCCATTGCAGGGGTTGGCACCGCACCGAGCGACTGCCCGGCTCGCCCTCTCACCGTTCTTCACTCACCGCCTGGGAGAACACAAGTTCGAGGAAAGGTTGACAGAACTCTGGCATTTGAGTTACACCCACGTGTCGGGGGTTCGCCGGTTTTTCACCATTTGATAGACAGTTTTATTCAATGAAAACTCGACGGGCGCTCGGGGTCGAGAAGGTTCGCAGGAACCGCGAGTCCGGAGACGAAACGCCATTCAGAACCCACAATGTCGCCTACGCTGCGCTGTACTGGTGTTGGGGGGAGTGAGTCTCGCGCTTTGGTCGCAGTCTGTGGCACAACGGACGACGGTGGGTGCCAACGCGACGCATGGCGACGGTGCCAAGCTCTTTGCGAGTACCTGCGCCAGCTGTCATGGGCTGGATGGCCGAGGCAGTGAGCGAGCTCCCGACATTGCGCAGCGGCAGGAGGTGCAACGGCTATCCGACGCTCAGTTAATGCGGGTTGTCGAAGAGGGCGTCCCCGGAACGGGAATGCCGGCGTTTCACTCGCTAGCTACTGCTCAGATTAAGGCGCTAGTCGCCTATCTGCGTACGCTGCAGGGACGCAACAAGATGCCGAAACTACCGGGCGATCCCGAGCGCGGCAGGCAATTGTTTGTCACGACCGGTTGCTCGGACTGCCATATGGTCACAGGTAGCGGTGGCTTCCTGGCATCGGACCTTTCTAGTTACGGGCGCACGCATTCAGCAGACGAGATACGGAGCGCCATTACCCGTCCCGACCAGGGTATGGAGGCACGCAGCGTCGTGGTCAAGACCCGCGACGGCCACAGCTATTCCGGCAGGATCCGCAATGAGGACAACTTTTCCATGCAGCTGCAAAGTCTGGAAGGCACGTTCTATTTTCTCGCAAAGTCCGATGTCAGCGAGATCGAATACAGTCCGCAGTCGATCATGCCGTCCGATTACGGCACGCGGCTGAGTTCCAAAGACCTGAATGACATCATCGGCTATTTGATCAAGTCGGCGAGTGACAGTAGGTCGGACGAATCCTCGGAACATGAACGTGAGGATTAGCGAGAAAGAACAGCAAGGCACAGAGGAAATCGGAGATGAGACTCAAACTGAGTAGCATGGCGGTTGCTGTCAGCGTTCTTTGGCTGGGGGTGGCAAGGGCCGATCGGCCGCGACGCGTGTTTCAGCTGGTCGCGGAAACAGCCCAGTTCTGGGACGTAATGGATCGTGATTCCCAGCTCACGCTCGTGGCCTCGGGTTTTGGGTTTACCGAGGGCCCGGTGTGGGACGACCGTGGCTTTCTCTACCTGAGCGACGAAACTCTCAACAAGATCTTTCGTGTCGACGCCGACGGCCACAAGCAGGAACTCATCTCCCTCGGGGATCCCGACGGAAACACCTACGATCGC
>Ga0187782_10003191_pt1 | contig 12200 bp, 9 predicted proteins | sample 0715_SJ02_MP15_2_FD_132454 | JGI IMG/M metagenome (GOLD analysis project Ga0187782, IMG submission 132454) | Tropical peat soil microbial communities from peatlands in Department of Meta, Colombia - 0715_SJ02_MP15_20_MG | ecosystem: Environmental > Terrestrial > Soil > Wetlands > Peat | place...
CCGCGTAAGCCATCACGCCGTAGATCCCAACCGCCGTGAGCAGCAAAGCGAACAGGGCGAAAGAGGAGAGCAGGAGCGACTGGTAGCTGGCATCGGTCATCGATCCCGAGATGATTTCCTGCATAGTGCGGGCGTTGGAGAGGGCAAGGCTGGCGTCGAGCGAATGAACCTGCCTGCGGACGCTGGTCAGCAATTCTCCCGTCCCCAGGGTGCCGTTCACGACGACGGACATCGTGCCGACCGGTGGCGAGAGCGCCAACGCAAGCGGATAGTAAGCTTGTGGAATCACCGGCTGGCGAATCCCCCACTCCTTCACATCACCTGCGATGCCAATCACTGTGATCTTAACCCCATCATGCTCGAAGCGCTTGCCGAGCGCATCTTGGTTCGGCCAGAAATGGCGAGCCATAGCTTGATTGATGACGGCCACTAACCTGAAGTCAGGCGAGGTCGGCGACTTGCCGGATTCGATCAAGGGGACGAGCCTCCGCATGGTCGCGGCGGTATCCTGGGAATCTTGTTCCGAGAAATTGCGTCCCTTGAGGAACGGGATGCCGAAGGCCCGGAAATAGTCCGGACTGACGCTATTGATCTCGACAAGCGTATTCTCGTACAACGAACTGTCCGCACCCTCGATGCTGATGTAACCGTTGCTTCCTCCCTCGAGCGGGAGCTTGCCTCCCACCGCCGCCGCTTTGATCCCCGGCACTCCTTTCAAGCCTTCGAGCAACTGGTCGAAAAATGCCTGGGCCTGTTCGAGCGTGGCGTATTTCTTGGGAGGGAGGACGACCTGCGCGGTCAGCACGCCCTCCGGATGAATGCCGATGCGCACTTCACGCAACTTTGCGAAGCTGCGCAACAGAAGCCCGGCACTGGCCAGCAACGCGAGCGAGATGGCAATTTCACCCGCCACCAGCGCATCGCGCAGAATGCGCCGGCGTCCAGAAGGGCTGAGCACAGACTGCGCGGTGCTCTTGAGTTCGAGATTGAGTTGAAGTTGCGAAACCTGCAACGCCGGCGCCAGTCCGACCAGGACTCCTACCAGAAGGCCGAGCCCGAGAGTGAACGCCAGCACCGTGCCGTTCAGGGTAATCGGGTTTGCGCGCGGAATAGGCATGGCCTGAGCGGCAGTCAGCAGCCGCAAGCAACCCCAACCCAGGAAGAGCCCAACCAATGCGCCCAAAAGCGATAGCAGTACGCTCTCCGTCAGCAATTGCCGCAGGACTCGCGCGCGGCCCGCGCCTATCGCCCTTCGGACCGCAATTTCCCGGTGACGGCCGGTAGCGCGGACCAGCGAGAGATTAGCCACATTTGCGCAGCCAATCAGCAGCACCAGCCCCACTGCGGCCAGCATAATCAGAAGCTCGGCGCGTGAGTCGCCGACAATGACATCCTTCAACGGAATCACCTCGGCTCCGACCTTCGAGTTTGAATCGGGATACTGTTTCTCGAGGCGTTTCGCGATGGTTTTAAGCTCGGTGCGCGCTGCGGCGACAGAGACGCCGGGCTTCAATCGCCCTATGGCTCGATATTGGTGCTGCCCTCTGGGGCCTAGGCTCTTCGGGCTCATATCCATCGGCGCATAGATGTCCGCCCGGACAGGAGAACGAAGCCACGGCGGCATCACGCCCACCACCGTGTATTTCTCCCCATTGAGATCAATTTCCTTTCCCACAGCGTCTTTGGCGCCGCCGAAGTGGCGCTGCCAGAAACCGTAACTGAGAATTGCCACGTGGTTTCGTCCTGCCTGGTCTTCGCCTTTTACGAAGGTGCGGCCGAGGATCGGGGCAACGCCGAGCAGAGAGAATAGATTGCTCTCGGTTCGAACCACGTCAGCGCTCTCCGGTTCGCCCGAGCCGCTGGCGTTGTAGCTGTCCCCCCAATCAAACAGACTTGTTCCTTGCAAGGTCTGTGATTGCGCCTGCCAGTCGAGGTAGTCGGGTCCGGTTAGGGGATAGTCCCCCGGCGCCGATTCGGTTTCCCTAAGGTAGAGTAATTGTGCGGGCTGGCGGAAAGGAAGGGGACGGACAAGCGCCGCGTCCACCACGCTGAAAATCGCCGTGTTGGCGCCGATGCCCAGCGCCAGCGTTACTACAGCGACCGCCGCAAAACCAGGGCTCCTGCGAAGCATGCGCAAAGCGTACCGAAGATCCTGCCAAAGGGTTCCCAGCGAATCAAGGTCGGGCATGCGACATCTCCTTCCGTCTGGCTCTCTTCCTCGGGTAAGAGGTGATCCGCTGCTCCTGGGCATGCTGATCAACCGCCTCGGCCATCACCTTACCATGGAGGGGAATAAGCGCAGAACCTCGTCTTTGAGAGAGGCTGCGGCTTTTTCCTATGCTACGTTAGACGGCGCTGAGGTTCTGAAGTTTGTGATGCGCCACCCTGCGCCTCTAATATCAAGTCGTTATTGAGATACGCTTTGAGGGTTGGGATGGTTCACCACTGTGAATTTCGGTGCAACTCTGATAAGCTAAACGCATTCGAGCACAACCAGGTGGGATAATGGACTCACAGACGACGGCCCGCGTCCCCAGACTGTTCACGCCTCATCCCAGCTTGAGTGACGAGGTGAATCGGAACATCGTGCAATCGGAGATTGAAGGCGGCGTGTTCCTTGACGATTTGTCAGAGGGCGCGGTGTTGGAAGTTCAAACGCAAAATCGTTCCTACACCATTGTCGTCTGCAGCCACGGACAGGAACTCATTTCGGGCCACCCGCAATTTTGTCCCTATCCCGTCCCGGTGAGAATCGAGGGGGCCACCTGGGGCGGCTCGATGCTGAAGCTGCGTTTCATCGGACGAGGCATGCGGCTGGAATTCCAGCATCCAGTATATCGCACCATCCTGACCTCCCGGGTTGTGGACATCCGAACCTTGGACCAGCGCCTGAGCAATTCCTGAACGCCCTAGACAGGCTTGCGCCCTTCCGGCCCTGCGTTTTTCAAGCCGGCCTCGGCTAGTTGTGTGACACATTGTCTGTTGACAAGAACCTTTCGCCATGGTAGCCTATAATTGTGTGGACGCCAATTCCCCTTGCCGGGGTGGCAGGCCCCGCCGGCCAAAGGCCGCGGGCGGCGAGCCGCGCCGGCGGCGCAAACGGAAAGGCCCGTGCGGGCGCAGCCTGCAAGCGTGCGCAAAAACCGAAAAATGAAGGAACAAAGCGAGAATGTCACTGAAAACAAAGGAAAACCCATTTTCCTGACCCCGGCCGCCCTGGCGCCCTGATACAGAGCCAGGCCGGTACCGATCTTTGCGGCAGACGGTGTGGTCAGGTATGCTACTCTTCTCTGAGCATCAGGACCGGTAGTTTCTCCGTGAAGTATTGACACTGGCGGCATGAGGATGAAGAGCCGCAGAAGGTGGCGAAGAGCGCGCGACCAATAACCTCTGTAAGGATTTGAGAAGGGAAGATCAGCAGGAAACCGAGAAAGATGTTTTTTCGAGGAAACGAACTCAGTCATCTATTGTAAATAAAGGATTTAGCATTCTTGAGGGGCTCAAAACGAACTGGTTTTGATCGCAAAATAGGCAGAACGGAATCTCATAAGCGGGGCAATAGTCGCTCATGGTGCGGCATTGAACGTGAAGACGAGCTACAGACAACTGACGACGGACTCGGACTATATGCGCATGTCTAGCCCTTGCCTGATGATCGTCGCCGGGGAGCGCTCGGGGGACCTGTTCGGAGCTGAACTGGCCCTGGCTTTACGCAGGCGCCTGCCCGACCTGAAGCTTTTCGGCTGCGGCGGGGAGGCGATGCGGCAGGCCGGTGTGGATACGGTCGTGGATGCTCATCGCCTCACCATGATTGGGATCACAGAAGTGATTGGCGGACTGCCTCGAGCCTATCGCGCCTTCCACGCCCTGCTCGCCGAAGTGGATCGGCGCAGGCCGCAGCTTGCGGTGCTGATTGATTTCCCCGACTTCAACCTGCGACTGGCAAAGCGCCTTAAGAAGCGGGGAATCACCGTGGTCTATTTCGTAAGTCCACAGGTCTGGGCGTGGCGAAAGGGCCGGCTGGGGCAGCTCAAAGCTCGCATCGACAAAATGCTTTGCATTTTTGATTTCGAGGAGGCCATCTATCGCCAAGCCGGAATTCCCGTCGAATATGTTGGCCATCCTTTGGTCGATTTAATGCGCGCCAATTCGCCGCGTGACGAGTTTTTTGGCCGGATGGGGCTGGACCCGGCAGCGGTGACGGTGGGATTGTTGCCGGGCAGCCGCGAGAATGAAGTGAGACGGATTCTACCGGTGATGCTCGAGGCCGCCCAACGGATTTCGCTTACTCGCCGGGCGCAGTTTGTCGTCGCGGTTGCGCCAACCTTGGACGTGGGATGGGTGGAAAAGGCTGTGCTCGAGCCCCGCCCCGGCAGGGCGGCGATTCGCGCCGTCACCCACGCCACGTATGACGTCCTCCAGCACTGCGACGTAGCTGTCGTGGCCAGCGGCACTGCCACCCTGGAGGCGGCCCTGTGCGAGCGGCCGATGGTCGTGGTTTACAGCGTCTCTCGGCTCACTTGGTTGCTCGGAGGACTGCTTGTAAATGTCCCTTTTTACAGTATGGTCAACATCCTTGCGGGGAAACCGGTGGTTCCGGAGTTAATCCAGGACGATTTCACGTTCTCCCGGGTTGCCACTCGGGTAGAATACTTATTGGATCATTCCCAGTCCCGTGAGGAGATGGCGCGAGAGTTGCGAGCCCTGAAGCAGCGCTTGGGCCCGGGAGGTGCCGTCGACCGGGCCGCGCAGGCAGTGGTGGGGTTGCTTCGGTGCGGGGGAGCGGACGAGGAGCCGGGAGCCAGGAGTCAGGGGTCAGAATGAGGGGCCAAACGCCGGTTCGGCGCTCCGCCCTAAGCAACTTGTTGCTATCGCCGACAATCCAATGTAGTAGCCCGGCTTGCGAGGCACAGGTGACAACAAAGATGTCAGAAGTCAGGGGTCAGAAGTTTGGATGGCGCCATCACCCATTCGCGTCGCGCGTGTCGCTAATCTGAGGCCTGACTCCTGCAGTAAGTCGGGGGGGAGCTTTTTATGAATTACCTTGGGACAGGGAGCCGGGCCGGAATTCGCTCTTCACGCATCCGGAGACTGCCGGCGAACGCGGCGGCATGGCTCTTGGCGCTGGGGCTCCTCCCGGCCGTCGCTTTTGCCCAATCGACCGCGCCTCGATTTACAGTGAGGAATTACGCCATCACCGCAGAACTCTTTCCTTCCGAGCACCTGCTTTCGGCCACGGTGCGGATTGACTTTGTTCCTCAATCCGACCTCACCACCATGAGCTTCGAGCTCCAAAACGCCTTGCGAGTTTCGGGCGTTAAAGACGCCACGGGCAGGGATTGCAATTTTCGGCAAGAGGGACTTATCCTCGCCATCGATTTCCTGAACCCGGTGCCGCAGGGCAAGCCTGCCTCCATCACGGTCAAGTACGGTGGTCTTCTTTCTTCGGCCGAAGGCAGCCCGGTGGAAAACCTGAAATTAGCGTACGTCGGGACGGACGGCAGCTACCTTCTCTATTCGGGACGGTGGTTCCCCGTGAGTGAGTATGGGGTGGGCCGCTTTGCTTCCAGCATGAGCATTACGGTGCCGTCAGACGAAATGGTGATTGCCTCGGGAAAGCCATCCGCACCCGTGCGCGAGACGGGAAAAGTGACGTACTCTTTCCAATATGACCGCCCCTCGTTTCCAGGCACCGTGATTGCCGGTCGCTACGTGGTGCAGCCGGCAACGGCCGTCGGCGCCGACATTACCCTCTACATGAAGCCTGGCCATGAAAGCTTCGCCGCCAATTACGGAGAGGCGGCGGCCAAAATCATGGCTTTCTATTCCGATAAGTTTGCCCCTTTGCCCAACGGCCACCTGGATATTGTGGAAATTGAGGATGGAACCGTGAACGGATATAGCGGGCCGGGCTTGGTGGCTCTGGCCTCACGCCTTTTTTCCACGCAGGTCAATGTCCAGCAACTGGCGCAGCAGATCTCCTATCAGTGGTGGGGGGATCTGGTCAGTCCTGCTTCGCGCAACGACCTTTTTCTGGAAGACGGGCTGGCGACGTATTCCGCAGCCCTTTACCTGCAGGATGCGAGCGGTGAAACCGCCTTCGAAAACCTGATGCAGGAAACGGAGGTTGGTGCGCTCACCCATGAGGACGTTGTGTCCATCGCACAATCCGGACAGTTGCACGAGTACACGCCCGAATACCAGTCGATTGTCTTCCAGAAAGGCGCTATGGTGCTCCACATGCTGCGCTGGGTCATCGGTGACGCGGCGTTCTTAAAAACGCTCCAGGACATGTGCCAGCAGTACGGAGGGAAGTCCATCTCCACGGACGAATTTCAAAAGCTGGCGGAAACTGCTTCCAAGCAAGAGCTGACGTACTTCTTCGCGCAATGGGTGACCTCGACCGGTGTTCCGCAATTCAAGCGGACCTGGGCTGTCTACAGGACTGCGAAAGGCTATCAAGTGGTAGGCAAGATCACGCAGGACCTGGACCTCTTCCGCATGCCCGTCGAGGTGCGGGTGGTGACCGAGGGGTCAAGGCCCGTAACCGACCGCGTGCCGATGGTGGGCACCACGGCGGACTTCACCGTGAACACGCGCACCAGGCCGACGCATGTGCTCGTCGATCCCGCCAGCCGCATCCTCAAATACGATGACAAGATCAAGTTTCGGGTCGAAATGGCGCGTGCCGATCAACTGAGCCAGGAGCAGGCTTACCTGGAGGCGGTCAAGCAGTACAATGCGGTCCTGGAAGTCAACAAGAACAGCTCGCTGGCTCATTACCGGCTGGGCGAAATCTTCTTCAAGCTGCGGAATTACAACTCCTCGATGGAAGAGTTCCGGCGCGCGCTGGATGGGGACCTGGACCCGAAGTGGACCGACGTCTGGAGCCACGTGATGCTGGGAATGATCTTCGACGCGACGGGGCAGCGCGACCGGGCGCTGAATGAATACCAACGCGCTTTGCAGACCAACGATAACACCCAGGGCGCCCTGGACAAGGCGAACGAGTACGTGAAGAAACCGTATGCGGCGGCCAGCCAAGAAGCCGAGGTCAGCCAGAAATAGCGTAGATATCTAGCCGATCACCAAGTGCAACCCCCCGCGCCCGGCGGCGAAACTCCGCCCTCACCGCGGTAGCGCGCGCTGAGGGAATGCTGGGGCGCGTCATGGCGTGCCCGTCCCTCAAGATGGCGGTTAGGGCCCGAACCTCCCGTGCTTCAGCCCCGTTAGCGTGGGCGAGGCGATCCCCCGATGTTGCACCAGCACCTTGAAAATAGTCCCCATGCCCTCCGGATGAATTAGCCGCTTTAATTTCAGCCTGGCCTGGAGATTCTCCAGTTCCGTGCCGCCCGGCTCGTAAAGGTCCGCGAACTGGTTGGCTTCGCCTAGCGCCAGGAGGAATCGTTCCTGGCTGGTGAAGCCGGTGAGGTGCAGCCCCACGTCCCTTCCCGCGTCGATCAGAGCGCTGAAGTTGACGTGGGCCGTCAGGTCGATTTGGCCAGGCGCGCTTAAGGCGTCATGCAACGGCAAATGACGGTGGTAGGCAAGCAAAGTCCCTTGCGGCCGGTCTGCGTTATAGAGATATGGGGCGAGGTCGCCGTAATCAATGGTTACCACGAAGCCCCGGAGGAGTTTCTCGGCAACCGACCGCATCCAGTGAGCGGCTACCAGGTTGACCTCGATGCGGCAGCCTTCTTCGATTTGGTTGGCGTAGCGGGCCACCGCCGCAGCAATAGCCGGGTTGCTGATGGGCCCGAGTTTCTCGCGAAGTTCGTCGCCTTGCGCGATGACGTAGATTTCCCTCAGATGCCCGCCGTGTCTGGTGACAATGGCAACCGGAAAGGAATCAACCAGCTCGTTGGAAAAAAAGCAGCCCGTAATGGGCGTGAGCTGCTCGAGGTTCTCGAGCAAGCGGACTTCTCCTGCAAGGCCCTTTTCCGCCAGCCGCTCCCTCACGAGCGCACATTGCCTGGGAGCGGGCTCGACGGCCAGGTATTCAAGCGCCGGGGCAAAATCCGGCAGGGCGCGCTTCACCCAGGAGAGGAAATCCTGCGCAAAGAGCCCGCGCCCCGCGCCCATCTCCACCCATGAGAAGGGCGAGTGGCGATCGAGTGCGTTCCACATTTCGGCGGCTTGCCGAGCCACAAGGCGGGCGAAAATTGGGTGGAGGTCCGAGCTGGTGAAGTAGTCGCCTGCCGCGCCGGTGCGGTGTCGCCCTTGGGTGTAATAGCCGTGCTCGGGATGGTACAAGCACAATCCCATGTAGCGTTCAAAGGTGATTGGACCCGACCGCTTAACGGTATCGAGGAGAAGCTGCTTTAGTCGTGTCTGGGAAACCATGTTTGTGCGGACGGGAATCTTCCCCCGCGGCCCACCTCGTCCCGAGTCCTCCACTGTCATTCCGAGCGAAGCGAGCAATCTCGCGCCGGTTTGTGGTGGCGGGACGGAGCGAGATTGCTCGCTTCGCTCGGAATGACACTGTGCGGAGGTAAGATGATCGCCACTACGCCGCGCTGGCCTGCGGGCGCACGGCTAATTTCTGGAAAGCATCTTCGAAAGCCTTGAGCGCCGCGTCGTCATAAAGGACGAAGTGGATCTTCTCCAGGCTGGTGCGGACCTTGATATGCTCCAGGACTGTCTTCAGCATGACCTGCGCGCACTCTTCGGCAGGGAAGCCCGCGGCGCCGGCCCCGATGGCCGGCAGCGCCAGGCTTTTGATGGTTTTCTCTTCGGCGCGAAGCAGCGTTTGTTTTGTCGCAAGCCGAATCGATTCCGCGGTTGCCTTCTCGCCGGGCCGGATGGCGGCGGCGTGAATGACGAAGAGCGCTTTGAGGTTGCCGGCGGTGGTGACTGCGGCGGCGCCCAGGCGGAGGGGGGCAAGGCGTTCGCACTCTTCCTGGATGCGCTCGCCACCCTTGCGGCGGATGGCTGCCGCGACCCCGGATTCCATGAGGAGATCCGTATTGGCGGGGTTGACAATCGCCTCCACAGCCATGTCCGTGATGTCACCCCTCGAGATGTAGATTTTCGTTGGCATTCTCGACCTTTCTGAAAATCGCGGGCCGTGCAATGAACGATCCAGGCTTCCCAAAAGCGCAGACCTTAGAATGCAGGTCTGCGCTACCAGGCTTTCTCCTACCGCCGTTGCGTAGCCAGTTCGCGGCATTTGGCCACGAAGTTCTCAAAGAGCTTGCGCGCTTCGGGCCGGTCGAACATCTCTTCCGGATGCCACTGAACTGCCAAGAGGAAAGGGTAGGCATCGGCGGACTCCACTGCTTCTACCAGCCCGTCTTCTGAATGTGCTGTTACCCTCAGTCCTCGGCCCAGGCGTTTGACGGCCTGGCGATGCAGGCTATTTACCAGGCAACTGCCTTTAAACGTTCCCGCCAGCGCTGAGTCCGAGTCCGTCAGCGTGACGGCGTGGGTTGGCTCGGGGCGCGGCGCGGACTGGTTGTGTTCAGGCTTGAGCGGGAGTTCCGGGCTGAATTCCTGCTGCAAGTCCTGATAGAGCGTTCCGCCGAACTTCACGTTGATCATCTGGACGCCGCGGCAGATGCCCAGAATCGGAACCCGGCAACGGTACGCCCGGTCGAACAGCTCAAATTCAAAGGCATCCCGTTTCTCGTCGACCTCAACGAGGCCGGGGTATTTGAGGGCTTCCTGATAATGCTTGGGGTTGATATCTTTGCCGCCGGTGAAGACCACGCCGTCGTACTCTCGCATGTTGGGGATGGAAGATTGCGAGGGCGAGACCATCTCGATCTCCTCAGGTTTAACCGAAACATCCCGGAGCGCCTTGTAATAGGGGGATTGATCGCCCTTCGCTTTTTCCTTGTCGGAAACAGAGATCACAATCTTCATCTCGGCGCCTCCTTTCGATCCTTGGCGGGATGCTGAAAAACAGTTGCGCAGCAGCCTGCCGGGCGGGCTCCCCTTAGCCTGTCTGAACAATTTACATCAGGATGCCCGCCGGGGGAAGCGTCTTTGGAGCGTGGTCCCGCCTCGCGGGGGCGCGACAAGGCGGCAGCAAACTGCCCGGCTTCGGCAAGCGCCTCTGTTTCCTCTTGACAACCGTGATAGGATAGGCTAGAGTACTAAGTGGAGTGAGGCTGCTGCGCCGGGCCGGCGCAGAGTCCATGCTTCAGAAAAAAGGAATTTTTGAATTTGAGCGAAGGAAGCGGGATGTTTAAGAAAATGAAACCCCAGAGCAAAGCCACTGCGTTGGGCGCCTGGAAACGCCCGCAGCCTGCCGTTGAATGCGGGAATCCTGTTGAAAATAGAAGCTGTTAGTGGCCGCCGTGTGAAATTTGCGGAGGACACGGAGTTGAGAAAATGCGCTTGACTTTCGCTTTTTATTCGCCTATGCTGGAGGCTGTTGACTGCCCCGCCCGCCTCGCTCTTTTGCGCGCCGCGGGCAGGACAAGCCCTCCCCCTGCGCTTGCCGGGGGATGGCTTGCCGCCCCTTGATGGGGAAGGCTTGGACCTGGAGGTTGCCAATGGCAGAGGGAGGATGGGTAGCTTCGGAATCGCAGGGCGACCTGTTCCGCTCGGGGCAGGCGATCGCCGCGACAGGGGCAGGGGCGCGAACTGTAAGTCCCGGCGCTCGAGCTCTTCGCTACGAGCCCCTCAAATTCAGCAACCACGCGGGCAGGGCAAACCTGGCGCCAGGAGAAGTGAAATCGCCATCCCATCGGCCGTGGACGTTGCCGCCGCAAGGATTGGCGCTCTTCCATGGCGATCAGGACGCGGCACGGCTCAGCCACTATTTTTTCCCGCGCCTGCTGCTGGAGGGGAAGCGGATTCTGATGCTGGACGGCGCCAACTGTGCCGATCCGCGCCTCCTGGAGCGCCTGGCTCGCCAGCGTCGCGTGCCCTTCGCGCAGTTCTGCCGGCAGGTTCAGATTGCCCGCGCTTTCACTTGTTTCCAACTTACGGAATTGATCGCACGCCTGCCGCGGCTTTTGGCGGACTTTTCCGCCGAGGTCGTGATCGTCACAGCTTTTCCTGAACTCTACTACGATGAAGATGTGCGCGACCGGAACGCGCAAGTAGCGTTCGAGCAGGCGCTCGCGAATCTACAGCGCTTAGTGGATAACGGCGACGTCTTCCGTACGGGCTCGGCCTGGGGCTGTACGGGCGCGCCATGGCGTGCCCCTACGGTGGCGGTGTTTTCCTCGGCTACTACCTTCACACCCTCTCCGGCGCGCAGACGGTTTTTCGAAAAAGTCTGCGCGGCAGGATCGGAAGTCTGGCAGTTCATAGAGAACCCCGACGGGAAGCTCGGGCTGGTGTGCAACAAACGCACAGTGCGTTTGAACTCGCTGTCAGCCCGAGAAAGCAACCCCTCACCCGGCTCGCCACGGCTGGTGAAAGCGCCGTTGCGGTCCACCCTCTCCCCTGGGGAGAGGGCTTGAGATATCAATACAATTGTCGTTATCAACCGGCAATCGACAATCGAAAATCGGCAATCAGGTGGATTATGGGTCGGACGGTATCAACGTTTCGGGATTTGATCGAGCAGGAACTGCAGGGCTGGGAGCGGGTGTTTGGCCGGGCGCTGCGGCAGGAGGAGCGGGTGCATTTCGAGGCGATGTTCAACCGCGTGCGCCTTTACATCCAGGCCTGCACCTACGAGTTTCCTGTTCACGCCATGGATGCGATCCACGTGGCCGTTGGGCTTGACCACGAGATTCGCTTGCGCGCCCTGGAAGCGCGCTTGGGGATTAACCTCGATGCTCAGTGGATGGATTCTCGACCTCTACCCCTGTCCGGAGGGAATGGTGCTGTGGCTGATCGGGCGGGAGGGAAAACGCCATCGGCTGGTTGACCGGTCGTTCACGCCGTGTTTTTACGTGCACGGCCCCGAGTCGCGGCTCACCTCGCTGGCGCAGGCCCTGACGGCGCGCGCTGCGGTGAGGTGTGCGTGGGTGGAGAAGACAAATATCTGGGATGGCAGGGAACTGCGCGTGCTCGAGGTCGCAGTGCACCACCCCACGCAATTTGCCACCTTGGCGCGCTTCGTACACCAGTACGATTCCGGCTTACGGCTTTACAACCCCGACCTGATGCTGGCGCCGATGTATTGCTGGCAGAGGGGTGTGTTTCCGCTGGCCAAGGTGGAAGTGGAGGAAGAACTGGGGGCTAGGGGCTGGGGGCTAGGGGCTATGAACAAACACCTGGGGGCTGGGGCGGGCACA
>Ga0187782_10003193_pt1 | contig 12199 bp, 8 predicted proteins | sample 0715_SJ02_MP15_2_FD_132454 | JGI IMG/M metagenome (GOLD analysis project Ga0187782, IMG submission 132454) | Tropical peat soil microbial communities from peatlands in Department of Meta, Colombia - 0715_SJ02_MP15_20_MG | ecosystem: Environmental > Terrestrial > Soil > Wetlands > Peat | place...
CGCGCGGCCCGGTCGTCCGTCCGAGCGCTCATCCGGACGCTGCGCCCCCATCAGTGGGTCAAAAATCTCTTCGTCCTGGCTCCGATGTTCTTTCACAAAGACGTGTTCCTCGCGACCGCCGAGGGTCCGGCGCTCAACTTGACCGTCACCGGTCGCGCCATCGCGGCGACGGGAATCTTCTGCCTGCTCGCGGGCTCCGTCTACGCGATCAATGACCTGGCCGACGTCGAAGCCGATCGCGCGCACCCGGTCAAGCGACTGAGGCCGATCGCGAGCGGCCAGGTTTCGGAGTCGATGGTGCGCGCGATGGCGACGGGTCTCGTCGTCCTTTCGCTGGCCGCGTCCTTCTGGATGTCACCACTGCTCGCGCTCGTCTCCCTCGTCTATTTCGTCGAGAACCTTGCGTACACCTTCAAGCTGAAGAAGGTCGCGTTCGTCGACGTCGGATTCATCGCGCTGGGATTCGTCCTGCGCGTCGTGGCGGGGGGCATCGCGACCCACGTGCACGTGTCGGCATACATGCTCGCGTGCACGGCACTGCTCGCCCTCTTTCTTGGGTTCGGCAAACGCCGGCACGAGCTCGCGCTCGAAAACGCGGGCAAGCAGCGCGCCACCCTCGAGGCGTACTCGAGCCGTTCGCTCGAGCTGGCCCTCGGGATCACCGGAACGGCGACCGCGGCCACCTACGTCGCGTACACGCTCGACCCGTTCACCCGAGCCTTCTTCAACTCCGAATACCTTTGGCTCACGGCCCCCTTCACGATCTTCGGCATTTTCCGCTTTCTCCAGCTCGTGAGCGGAAAGGCGGGCCGCGGTGTGCGCGCCGAATCGCCCACTCAGGAGATGCTCGTCGACATGCCGTTCGTCCTCAACCTGGTTCTATGGACCGCCGTCGTCGTAGCGGTCGTCTACAAGCTGCGGCCGAACGCCTGAGCTGCAAGGCTCATCGCCATCGCCGCCCAAGCGCCACCACCCACGCATCGTTGCGCGGTTCCAGAGCTACGAACCCAGTCTTCGGTGGCCGCAAAGCGCTCGGCCACACCTTTTTCACTCACGGCTTCACGGATGACCAGAGCACCCGCAGGCCGGCGGTCAGCGACGGCGGCGAGGAATCCCTCGGAGGAACGCTGGCGAGGAGGTACGCCGTGAGTCGTCTCGCGAGATCTCGACGCGCGCTCTGCGGCGAGAATGTGTGATCCGTGGCGTGAACGATGTCGAAGTGAAAGTTGTTTTCGTTCGCGAAAAGACCGCCCTCGGGCCCGAGGTGCTCTGCGATCACGTCACGGGACGCGTCGTCCTCCCCACAAACGACCATCACATGAGCCCCTCGATCGCAGATGCGCCGGAATCCGGAGCGAATGTCCGTCTCTGAACCGGGCCACGTCGAAGCGACGATCCGGGTCCAGGCCCGGCGAGCGATCTGGCGCGCGATCGCACGGACGTGGACCTCACGACGCGCGACGCGCTTCCACGTGTCGGCCTCGAGCACGGCTCGACGGTAATAATCGGTGGACTTGAGTGTCGAACGGGCTCGCACTTCGAGAGAGTCGCCTTCGCGCCACCGAAAGGTGAGCGGATTGATGAGCATCACGCCGCGCACGCGCGGTTCTCTCAGCGCCGCGTAGAACGAAACATAGGCGCCGGAGCAGATTCCGCCGAGCACGACCTGGTCGGTCCCCTGGAGATCCATCGCCCACCGGACCGCCCTTCTCGCGTCGGAGATCGAGGTGTCCGAATACACGTCGTTCTCTCGCTGCCCGGCCCGTGCCTGCGTGTCCCCGATGCCCGTGAGATCGTACCGGAGCACGGAGAAGCCGAGCGCGGCCCAGCGCCGTGCGAGCTCGACGTAAATTCGATTCGCGCCGATGTGATGGTTGGCGCCGACGTTCTGAAGAGCAACCAGCGGGCCCATGCGCCGGGGCGCATCCGCGGGGCTCGCGAGAATCCCCATCATCCCGTCGATGTCGACGATTTCTTCCAGGACCGGTGGGTCGATGTCTCCCGGTCGGACCACGGCCGTCCGCGACCAGCTGCGCAATGAAACTGGGCTCACCGTCTCAGCAGGCTCCGCGGCGAGCCAATCGACGATTTCCTTCCACATCGCATGGGGCACCACGGATTTGACCGGATCGCCGTCGCCCATCCCGGCATATCCGCGAGCCGAGGAAAGCGTAACTTGGGCACCGGGCGCCGACAGTTGCCGGACGAGCTGGCCTTCCTTGCTGGGCAGATCGTCCCGAGGAACGATGAGAACCCGGCGCGCAAGGCGGGCCGGGCCCGCCATGGACGCCCCGTCGATGTAGGCCGCAGCATCCGATCTCAAAAGAAAGCCGACGACTTCCTCCGCGTCGGCTGGAGTCGCGTCGCCGCCGTCGACGAGCGATCCGGCTCGAACGGCGTGCAAGGCACGGAGCTCACGCAGGTACGCCCGGCCGCTCGCGGGCGGAGCCACCAAGACGAGCGCATCGACCGGGCGGCTTTTCGCGTATTCAACCGCCACCAGCGCTCCGAAGCGCAACCCGACGAGCGCGATTCTCTGCACTCCGCGCCGATGCAGCGAGCGAACGCCGTGATCGATCGTCGCGTGCCAGTTTCGAGCCCGATCGGGATCGATGTCGGTACCGCTCGAGTCCCCCGTTCCGTCGTAGTCGGGGCGAACGGTAGCGAAACCCGCTTCGGCCAGGCGCTCGGCCAGGTGACGGAGCGCCCGGTGGGTCGCCATCATCTCGTGGCCGAACGGCTTGCAAATCACGACACCGAGGTCCCGCGCGCCCGTGGCAGGCCCATGGTATTGGACGAAGAGCGGCCGTTCGTGTTCGAGCCAATGAGGAACCGTGACCCCAAACGGCATGGGAGAACCAAGGGCACCGCGCGCGGTCAGCGCGCTCCTATTTGTACCGCGACTCGAATGAATTTGCGATGACTGCAAACGGCTCCGCTTCGAGCTCCTACACGGGGGCCTCGCCGCGGCTCGTGCGGCGCAAGGCAGCGGCCCCGGATGCTCCGCTCGTGGTTCTTTTGCACGGCTTCATGGGGCTCCCCGACGACCTTGCTCCATTCGCATCGTCACTCGGACTGGACGGTGAATTCGTGTTCCCTGCGGGGATCGTCGACCTGGCTCCGTGCGGTCGACGAGGACGGGCATGGTGGGCGGTCGACGTCGAAGCCCGGGAGGAAGCGCTCTCCCGTGGTCCGCGGGACCTGTCTCGGCTGCTGCCCGACGGCCTCGACCGAGCTCGCGCGTCGCTCGCGAGCCTGCTGGAGGAACTGCACGACGAGCTCGGGCCGAGATCGCTTTTTCTCGGCGGCTTCTCGCAGGGGGCGATGCTTTCGTGCGACCTCGCACTGAGAACTCCTTCGCTGGCGATCTCCGGACTCGTCTTGTTGTCGGGTGCCCGGATCGCCGAGAGCGTCTGGGCGCCGCTCTACGCCGCGCGTCAGGGGCTGCGCGTGTTCGTCAGCCACGGACGCCAAGACGCCGATCTCGCGTTTGCGGCTGCCGATTCCTTCCGGCGAGACCTCGCATCTGCGGGGTGGGACGTGACCTGGGCGCCGTTCGACGGAGGCCATGAAGTTCCCTTTTCGGTGTGGCGCGCCTTCAAGCGCTGGATGAAGGCGTGCGCACCGTCCACCGCGCAGCGGTCGAGCCGCTGATTCGAGCCTCGTTCATCGGCGAAGCTCGAGCACGGTGTGAGCGTGTCCATCGTGGATCGAAAATCGCGCCTCGAACGCGGAACCGGGAGCGAACCCGCCGCCGAGATCCCGCAGGAGTCGCAAGCGCAGGGCGCCGTCGGGCGCGATGGCTTCGGCCTCGGCGTCGCCGAATTCGAAGAAAACCTCGACCAGAGGGTAAAGGCATTTGAACAAGCTCTCCTTGGCGGAGAAGACGACCGTCGCCAGATCATTTGGCGCAAGGAACGCGGGCAGCCGCCGCTCGACGGTAGACAGCACGAGCGGCGCAGCTTCTCGCATCGCCTCGTCGTCGAAGAGAGGCTCGCAGTCGATCCCCACGCTTCGCAGTCGCGAGATCGACCCCACCGCAGCTGCAGCGCGGGAGCGACAGTGCGTGATGGATCCGACGAACCCCGCTGGCCATACCGGCGCGCGGAAGCTCCCGATACCGACATGGACCTCGGTCGATCCTGCGTCGATCAGTGCCTGCGCCGCACATCGCCGGCCCACGGCGAACTCACGTTGCCTCCTCTCTCGGGCTCCGACATCCGGCTCGAGCTCCAAATCCGCGGTCATCCGGACGCAGAGCCCGTCGCCGAAGATCGGAGGCGGCGTGATCCATCGGAGGTCCAAGGGTCAGCCGCCCTTCAAGCGCTCGACGACGGGACGATGACGATGTTCGCCCCGACATGGGCGTTGAGCGCTCGCACGGTTCCGCGCGGGCGCTCCGCCGAACCGTCCGGCGCTAACCTCACCGATCGAGCCCCGCCCGGAGCGAGGTGAAAGTAGCTGTCGTCGGCAGCGAACCCATGCACCTCCACCGACACGGCCTGGGCGAAGCGCCGGGACCGAACCACCAATTCCCAGGATCCGTCCCCCAAAGGAGTCGCCGTCGCCTCGAGACCCACGTCGGTCTCGATCGCCCGCAAGAGGCTGCCCGGAAGGTGAAACGCATGCGCGATGGGAGCGCTACCGGCTCGATCGGCGAGCGTCGCCACGGTGCCCTCCAGCGGCTGTGGACCGAAGCGGTAGGCGTACGTCATGTCCAGAAACTGGGGCAGCCGCGCCGCCACGCTGCATCGCGCCGACGCACGAGGACCGAGGTCGACGGCAAAAGTGCCCGTCGCGACGTACGCGTCTCCTCGAAAGGCCGCCACCCGAACCTCGAGCTCGCGCGGGAGGGCCGAGTCGTTGATCACGTGAACGTCCAGGCCGTTGAGGCCCTCGTCGACGAGCAGGATCGTCACCGGCTGCAGCACGCGGCGCAGGTAGTAGTACGCGGCCTTGGGCGCTCCCGTCGAGTCGAGTACGCCCCAGCCCGCGCCGGGCCACAGGTCACGCAAGAACCAGACGAGCGCGCCCGCACAGCGCGAGCCGCTCCGGCGCCATTCCGTGAACGTCGCGACCATCGCCTCGCCGGTCACGACGCGCGACATGGCCAGGTACCGAGCCACGTCCGCGAACCTCACCGTCGCCGGATCGACGCCGAAGAGCATCCGGAAGTAATGGTCTCGCACGTCATCGAAGTCCCAGCCCGTGCCGCCGTCGCGCGGCACCCGGGCTTTCCAGCGCGGATCGGTGGGAGGTGTCCCTCCGTTCTTCAGCAGGTCATCCACCACGTCGTCGGGAGGGACGTTGGCGAAGGCGAGGCATTCGGTGGCAAAGCGCACGTCCGAGCGTCGAGCGTCTTCCAGCGGGCGGAGATACGCTCCCACTCCGAAGTAGTGCGACGTGCCCGAGCTGGTCGAGAACGGCCAGGGCCCGCCGCTCGGCGTCGAGACCCAGTAGGGAACGTCGGGCCGCAGCGACGACGACACGTTCCGAAGTACCGTCTCGAACAGCGCAGATCGCCAGAGCTCTCGCGGAGCTCCCGTCATGGCGGCTTGCTGCTCGACCTCGCTGTTGCCGCACAGCACCGCGAGGCTGCACGCGAGCTGCTCGCGGTCCAGAAAGGACCGCGCCTCGCGCTCGACGCCTTCCACGAAATCGGGGTCGCCGTCGGGGTAGTCGAGGTTGGCGAACGGATAGTCCTGCCAGACGAGGATCCCGAGCTCGTCGCACAGGTCGTAAAACGGGTCGTCCTCGTAGAAAAAAGGCCCGGCTATCCGCAGCATGTTCATTCCGCACTGCTGGACCTTCTCGAGCACGCAGCGGTACGCCGCGGGCGGTCCAATGAGCCCGATCGCATCGACGGGAGTCCAGCACGCCCCCCGGCAGAAGACGTCCACACCGTTCACCCGCAACCTGAAGCCGTCGTCTTCGGTGTCGAGGACGACGTCTCGAAACCCGACACGTCCGAGGTCGATCCCGATCTCGGCGTGCGCGATCCGGACCGACACCCGCACAGGATGACGCGCGGCCGGTCCGTGCGTGTGCGGCCACCACCGCTGCACCCCCGGCATGCGGAGCATCCCACGCGCGACGTAGAGTCGATCCCCGCTGCCGGCGACGACGGCGAGGTCACTCTCCCGGTCGGCCACGCGAAGGACGACCCGGTCAGGGCGTCGGGAGCCGAAGACGTCGAGCTCCAGCTCGACGCTGACGACCCCGTCCGGTCCCTCGAGCAGCGCTCGGACGTCCGCTCGAGGGACGGCCAGTTCGCTTCGATGCTCGAGCAGGACCTCGCGCCATGGGCCTACCGGCGCGGCCGGAGGTGACCAGGCCGGGATGCGCCCCAGCAGCGTCGTACGAAACCAGCGAATCTGCGCCGAGGACACGAGGCTGGTTCGCCACCGGGGCCGGGGACGGCGCGCCTTGAGCGCGCTGCCCAGCGCGCGAAAACAGATGGCGATCTCGTCGTCTCCCTTCAGTACCGTGCCCACGTCGAGCTCGTGCTCCAGGAACATGTTTTCCGAGCGCAAGAGCTTTTGGCCGTTCACCCATACGTCGGCCAGAGTGGCGAGACCGCGGAGACGCAGGACGCGAATCCCCGACGTTCCGGTCGTTTCGCCTTCGGAGCGAAAGCGGCAGCGCCACCACCAGTCCACGGCGTCGAAATCGATGCGGTCCTCGTCGCTGTACCGACCGGCACCGCGAAGAGCCGACGCGGCCGTCGCGGGCACGGTCGCCCCACACCACGCGATCGCTGCGCCGTCCAATCCCGAAGGATCGGCTATTGCGGAGGGCGGGGCCGCGCCCAGGAGCCAGCCTTCGTCGAGCCGCACCGACCGGGTCCCCGAAATACCGCGAACGCGTGCCATTTAGCCGCCGTAGCGCTCGACCAGGAGCTGCATGCCTGCGTCCCATGACCGCTCGGCGCCGCCGAGGAGCTCCGACGGATCGAGCGGCCTCTTCGCGTTCACGGACCGCGCCGTTTTCAACACCAGGGCTTTGACGCCGCTGGAGATGCTCTCGAACGCGGCCCGCGCCGGCTCGAGGCCCATCTCGCCGCGGCGCTCCAGCCATGCGACGTAGAGCCCGGCAAGCTCGAACGCGGCTCCGAACTGGCGAAGAGTCGCAAACGCCCATGCATGGTACGCCTTCAAACCTTCGCGATGGATCCAGGCCATGTCCTCGGCGAATCTCTCCTCGAAGCGGGCGACGGGGTTGGCGCCTGGACGTCGCGAAAGATGACTTCCGAGCGCTCGGAGGGATTGTCTCACGAGCTCTGCGTCCTCGAGGCGCGTGCGCCGATCGATGCGAACGAGCTCGGCGAAAAAAGGCAGATGCGACGGGTCCGGGGCCCGGTCCAGGCGGAAGATTTCCGCGAAGTCGGGGCCTCCGAGCTCGTGATAGCCGCTATTGTGATAGTAGCGGAGCGTCCGTGCGTCGACGTCGATGCTCTGGATGCCGATCGTCGTTTTGGTATGGCTCGTTCGATAGTCCGTGCCCGTCGTATCGGGCAGGAAGAACGCGTCGACCTCGCTGAGGACGATCCGCCCGGCCGCGACCTGTGCTCGCACGTTCTCGACGAGCGGCTTCCACACGTTGAGCTCGTGGACGTCGAGGCCGTACAGGTGGAAAAGATCGTCGTGAGAAGGCTTGAAGAACGTCCACTGGTCGGCTTCGAAGTCGATGGAAAACACGTGCGGCAGGCACGCGTACGGGTCGAGCCCGAGCGAGTGCAAGATCTCGATCCAGACGTCGATGTAGCAGTTCGATTCGGTCCAGACGCGCCCCGGGCCATGAAGCTCGTGACGCACGTACGTCTTGGCGTCGAGCGGAGCAAACGCGTGGACGTTCACGGCCAGAGTCGATCGCGTACCGTCGCCGGCCACTCGGACGGAACCATTCCGTGCGTCTTGAAGAGGGCCATGACGCAACGCTCGAGACCGAACCCGAGGCAGGCGGTTTGCGCAATGGCCCCTTCGGGAGTCTTGATGTCGAACAGCCTTCCGAAGTGCTCCTGGTGATAGTTGAACGAGCAGACGGCGGTTGGCTTCTCCAGCGAGATGACCGGAACGAGCACCTCGAACTTCAGCTTCTGCTCTTTCTGGCTGACGGCGAGCATTCGGCCTCCGCGTCCGAAAAACGGATCGGACGCGACGTCGCTCTCGGCCGGCAGGCCGAGCGACTGAAGCAGCCGTACGCCGCGCTCCAGCCACATGTCCCGCCACTCGACGACGACGTCGGGGGTGCCCACGCGCACGAACTCCCGCACACGGAACGCCTGCATCCTCGTCGGCTCCGCCGACGGCTCGTGCCGAAAGACCCAATTCTGCATGTCGACCAGGTATCCCGCCTTCGGGATCGTCCCCGTGAAGCTCGGATAGACCGGATAACAGGCCGCCGGTGTCAGGACGACGTCGGTCATCTTCTGCCACCGGTCCCACGCCGCGCCCGCGTGGACCGCTTCGCGCAGGTCCGCATGATCTCGGTCCGAGCCGGAAAAGCTGAACACGCTGCCGGCGAGCTGGGGGAACGAATCGAGAAACTCGCTGCGCTCGAGCACCTTGCGGTCGAGCGCCGGCGGGAACGTCATCACCTGCGCCCCGTCCCCTTCCGCGATGCGCGAAATCAGCGCGTCGAAGCGGCGCAGCACGTCCTCGAATACGGGGCCGCGCCCGAAGATGCCCGGCACCCCGACCGGGATGATGAGCTTGTGGCGGACGAGGTCGTCGTAAAGACCGGCTGCTGAGAATCCTTCGGCCACGGCTGCCTTTTCCTCGTCATTCGTCCTTGAGCACGAGCAGCATCGAAGCGTTGGCCGCGTAAATGCGGTCGTTGCCCACCATGAGAGCAGCGGAATGCGCGTCGCGCAAATGACGACCGACGGCGTACTTGGAATCGTTCTTGTATCCCTGAATTCCGCAGATCAAGAGCGCGTGATTGACGATCTGGACCACGAGCTGCGACGACGAGACCTTCAGATTGTTCATCTTCAGCGCAAAGCCGATCGAGGAGAGCGAATCGGTCCCCGCCTGGGATTGCATCAGGCTCTCGCATTCGCTCGCGACGTCGTGGACGTTCGCTCGCATCGTCTGCAGCATGCTGGACGCTTCGGCCAGGCGCAGCGCCGTCGGCGGAAGAGTGCCTGGTTTCGCCCGAGCTTGCGAGCGCACGAACGCGCGCGCGCGCATGACGGCGGCCGTGGCGATGCCCAGCCAGCAGCTCGCCCACAGAATGTGGGAGAAGGGCACCATGGTATGGCTCGCAATCGTCGCGAACGGCTCCTTCAGAATCTGATCGACATTTCCCGACGAGCTCATCTTGAACGGCGGGCTGCACGTGCCCCGCATCCCGAGCGTGTCCCAGGCGCCGGTCTTCTCCAGCGCATAATCGGCGCGACGGACCAGCACCAGCGACTGATCGCTGTTCGGTGCCTCCGTGCCTCGCCGTGCCGTGACCAGCAGATCGTCCGCGTGCTCACCGTACGAGATCGTCGAGGCGTCCTTGACGAGCGTGAAGCGATCCGCCGATTTCTCGACGGCGCAGAGGCTCGTGCGCATTTCCCCGCCGACTCCGACCTCCGAGGTGACGGACGCGATGACCCGCTGCCGCTCCACGAGCTCGCCGACGTACTCACGAAAGAAGGTTTGCGAGATGCCGTGCCGGACGATGCACGCGACCTGGATCTGATGCATCGCGAACACCATGGCGGCGGAGGCGCATTCCTGCCCGAGAACTTCGCACATCGCGGCGAGCTCGATCATTCCGCAGCCGAATCCGCCGAACTCCGGCGCGACGAGCGCGCTCATCATGTGCGCCTTCTTCAGCGCATCGATCGCTTCGGAGGGAAAGCGCGCCTGCCGATCGACCGCGTCCGCCGCAGGTCCCGCGATGTCGACGGCGATTCGCCGTACGACGTCGAGGTGCGAAGATGCTTGCATCGAACTGCTCCCGGCTGTCGCCGAAGCCTCAGCGGTCCGCGATGAGAGACGTCATTCCGACCTCCAAGGCTGGCCGCGAATTGATCTCCGTCGATACAAGGCTACTTATCCTAGACTGCGCAGTCTTTTCGCTACAAGCGGAAACAGCCGCGCCAGTCCCCCCCTTCTGCCCGCAGGCTCGGCTTGGGCGAGCACCGAAGCGTATCGTCCGCCTTTCCCCTCGGTCACTTGTGCAGCGTGAGCAGCAGGGGGACGAGGCGGCTGTTCAATGCGGAGTACCCCGACGGAGAAAGGTGGAGGTAATCCAGCTCGTAGCCGCGCGCGATCTCTCCGCGCGAACCTTCCAGCACGGCGTTCGCGTCGAACACGATCACGTTCGAACGGGCCAGTTTCGCCAAGAAGGCATTGACGTCGTGTACCGCGGAGGCAACGTCGTCCGACCAAAACGGACGGCGCCACAACGAGACATCGCCGATATCGAATACCGTCACCAGCACGACTGTAGCGGGGATCCCGACGGAGCGATCCACCAGGCGCTCGAGGTTCGCCTTGCAATCGGCGACGATTTCGGCCCGTCTTTCGGGAAACCTGGCGATCATCTTGAGATCGTTGATGCCAGCCTCGATGACGACGGCCTGCGGGTGCAATGACAATACGTCGGCGTCGAAGCGAAGCAGCATCTGCGCAGTCGTCTGCCAGCTGATGCCGCGGTTCACGATCCGGTATCCGGTAGGCGCGGTCGGCGCCGACCACATGAATGCCCGTGAGTCGCCGAAGAAGACCACGAGCGGCTCAATAGGGGCAGGCTTCTCCCGGTCCCCAGCGAACGCCTTGAGACCCGCTGGATCCAGCCGGAGAGCCTCGCCCGCGTCGTAGTACCGAAGGGCGGCGCGCCCGAGAGCCACGTTGAGATAGACCGATATCGCAGCCAGGGCGATCGCGACGGCGACCGCGACGCGCCGAGCAAGCCGAACGCCCGTGGCCTTCTGAGGCTGGCGGTTGACGATGGGTGCAGATTTCACGTGGCCGTCGCTGGGCTCACCGTATACCGTTGTGACCGCGGCGGCGCACGTTCTAGCGGATGGTCCGAGGCCAGCGCCTCTTCGAGCACCTCGAACACCATCCGTTCTTGCTCTCGAGCCGCCTCCGTCAACGCCGTGAGCCGAACCCGCCGCTTTGTCACGCCTGCGATGCGGTCTTCGGCGTGGAGCCGAGCAATGCCTCGTACGCTTCTCCGGCGTCGCGAGCCATGCGCTGCGCGTTGAAGTACTCGAGAACACGAGCTCGCCCATGGGCTCCCATCCGCGCGCGCAGCTCTCGATTCTCGAGAAGGGTCACGATGTGTCCGACCAGCGCATCGAGATCCCCGTGCTTCGAGAGCAATCCCGAGCGGCCGTGCTCGACAACCTCCGGCGTGCCGCCATCGCCGAGTGCGACCACGGGTCTCTGCATGGCCATCGCTTCCAAGAAAACCAGGCCGAAAGGCTCCTCCCAGCTCGGCATCGTGAAGACGTCGCATGCCGCCATGATCCGCGGAATGTCGGAACGCTCGCCCGTGAATGCGACGCGATCGGCGATCCCCAGGTCGCGGGCAAGGACCTTCAGCTCGGCGGTGAACGATCCGCCGTGCACTTCGACCGCGTCGGAACCGACCACGAGCAGCCGCACGTCCGGGACCCGCTCGCGGACGCGCGCCACGGCGCGCAAGAGCTCGCGCTGGCCCTTCTGGGCGAAAAGGCGCGAGACCGACACCAGGAGCGGAGCCCCGGCCGGGATGGAGAACTCCTCGCGAACGCCGGCGGCAGAGACCTCCGGATGCCACCGCGACGGATCGATGCCGTTGAGGATCGTGTGCACGCGCTCCCGCGGCGTGCCCGTGGCAATGACCGTACCGGCGACGAAGCGCGAGATTCCGAAAACGGCGTCGGCATTGCGTACTCCCCACTTGGCCGGGGCACTGTAGCCGTGGGCCCACGCCACATGAACGTGTACGATCGATTTCGCACCGGTCAGTTTTCCGAGAGTCACGGCGTAGACCGCGTCGCGCGGCCGGTCGGTACCGTGGATCACTCGGATATTTCGGCGCCGCACGTACGCGGCCAGCGCAACGAAATCCAGCGGAAAAGTCGCCGCCGCCAGCGCTCCTCGCACGACGGCGTCGGGACTCCGGTGCCGAAAGCCGGGAGCGAAATTTGTCGGCCGCAAACGGACGTCGGGAATCTCTCGAAACCGAGCGAGCGATGGCGGATCCCCGGTTC
>Ga0187782_10003195_pt1 | contig 12194 bp, 10 predicted proteins | sample 0715_SJ02_MP15_2_FD_132454 | JGI IMG/M metagenome (GOLD analysis project Ga0187782, IMG submission 132454) | Tropical peat soil microbial communities from peatlands in Department of Meta, Colombia - 0715_SJ02_MP15_20_MG | ecosystem: Environmental > Terrestrial > Soil > Wetlands > Peat | place...
TGAAGTCGGGCCCTTTCTCTTCGGCCTCGACAATCCGAATGGTGGGAGGCAGAAGGGCGTTTAAGGCGCGCTGAAATTCCGCAGCAGACAGCGTGGATTGCGTGCGGAAGCTGCCGACCTGTCCAAGGGCGTGGACGCCGGCGTCGGTGCGGCCGGCGCCAAGCAATTGGACGTATTCCTGGGTAAGGCGACGAAGGACAGAAACGATTTCGCCTTGCACGGTGGGCTTCCCCGTTTGAAATTGCCAGCCGTGAAAATCGGTGCCGTCGTAGGCGATGGTCAGTTTGAAATAGCGCATGAAGAGAGTCGGCAGCTTGTAGTCAGTAGTTTTTAGTGTACAGCAGTAGCGGCGGCTTTACCTTTCAGCCGTTGGCCATTAGCCGTGAGCTTTCCGTGTTCGGCTTGCGATCTTAGCGCACCTGTTGAGCCGGAAGTCGGAAGGCAAAGCAAAGAAGTGCAGAACGAGTGCAAGAGTGCACGAGTGGAAAAGTCCGGTAAGACCGCACCACAAAGCGGCCGCTACATGACGCGTCCCGGAACCTCCTAGCCGTTAGCTGCTATGGGCTATCGGCTGTGAGCTTCCGACTGCCGACTGCAAACTTTCTTACGACGCGGAGCGGACGAAACGGCTGCCGGGTTTGACGGCGACATTGCCCTGGCGGCAGAGGGGACAATCTTCGGGCTCGTAACTATCGATTTTCATCTGGATGAGGGCGTTGGACTCGACAGGAAACTCGATGGCGCCGCCGCTACGATCGATCAAAGCGCCAGCAGCGACGACACGCCCTCCGGCTTCCTGGACCACGTGAATCGTCTCCTCCGTGGAGCCGCCGGTGGTCCAAACGTCTTCGACGACGAGGACGTGCTGATCAGGCTTGAGAGTGAAGCCTCGGCGCAGGGTCAGGGTGCCGCTGCCGTCGCGTTCGACAAACAACGCAGGAACGCCACCGCCCATGACGTCCGCCGGCGCCGGCAGGGCACGCGCGACTTCCTGGCCGATGACAACGCCGCCCAAAGCTGGGGAAACTACCACATCGATGCGGGCATCCGAGAAAAGAGCGGCAAGGGCCTGTCCCAATTTTTCGGCAAAACGGGGATACTGGAGCACCAAGGCGCACTGGACGTAAGTGCCACTGTGCCGTCCGCTGGACAGCTCAAAATGGCCATGCCGGATGGCACCGGCAGTCTCGAAGAGTTGCAGAAGTTGTTCGCGCGTCAACATGCGATTCGCGATCCGGGAAGACTAACCGTTTTCGCAGCTAAACGTCGAAACGTCAGGAGATTAGCCGCCGGCTACCGCGTTGTCAAGGATAGAGGCGCCTGTTACACTGCTTTTTCCTGACTCGTGGGAATTTTCTTGCTGGCTTCCTCGCTCCCTCTAGGTCCGTCGATTTGAAACAAATTGGGTGTGGCGAACGTTTACACTAGAAGAAGCTCGGAACAAGAGTACTTGCTGTACACGCATAAGGTTATCCAAAGTTAAAGGTGAGGAACTCCATGAAGAATCCGTTCTTTAGACCCCTGCTTGCAGCGGTTCTGGTTGGGGTGATGGCGGGCACACCGATAGCCCCGATCTTCGCACAGGAGCCTGCATCGCCGGCACAAGGGCACGTCGCAGCCCAAGGCGGAGTGCCGATCTCCCTGGGGGTTTCGAAGTTCGACTTTTCTAGGGCGCCAAAGGCGTTTCCGAATTTAATCAATCCGTATCGCATGCAGTATGTGGATCCGGGTGTGCTGACGAATTCCCCGCGGCTCGAGCAGCTCATCAAAGACGGGAAGCTGCCTTTGAGCCTTCAGGATGCGATCGCGCTGGCGCTGGAGAACAGCATGGACATTGTGGTGCAGCGCTACACGCCATGGATGGCGGATGCCAGCTTGCTGCACGCCAGGGGCGGAGGCTATGGCTACGGCACGCCCGGCAGCATCTCTGTCGGCTCAACTGCAAATCTCCCTTCCCTTCTATACGACCCTCAGTTTACGCAAGTGGTTGGCTACAGCGACGCGACGACGCCGATTGCGAACCCTTTCCTTTCCGGTACGGCGGGCACGGGCGTTTCGGCGGGGGCCAACTCGGCGCAGCCCTTGTTCTCGCACACGGCGTATTACAACTCGACGTATACGCAGAACTTCGTGACCGGGTCGTCGATGAGCGTGACGTGGGATAATACGCGCACTTCGTCCACGGCCGCGAACTTCTTCAATCCGTACGTGTCCTCCACGCTGGCCATCGGGTTACAGCAACAACTGCTGGCGGGGGCAGGAAAGTTCGTCAATAGGCGCAACATCCTGATCGCGGAAAACAACCGCAAAATTGCCGACCTGACGTTTGCACTGCAGGCCATCACAACGGTGACCAACACGATCACGGCGTATTGGGAGTTGGTATACGCCCGCGAGAACGTGAAGGTGGAAGAGCAGGCGGTCACCGTGTCGGAGAAACTCTACAACGACAACAAGAAGCAACTGGCAATTGGAACGATGGCGCCGCTCGACGTGACGCGCGCGGAGTCCGAACTGGCTACGGACCGCCAGAACCTGATCGTGGCGCAGACCACCAAGCTGCAGGACGAACTGGTGCTGAAGAACTATATTTCGAAGGATCCGACGGCGTCCAACCTTCTGGACGTGGAAATTGTTCCCACGGATCAGCCGGATTCGCCTGCAACGATTCAGACAATGAGCTTCGAGGAAGCGGTGAAGGTGGCTTTCCAGAAGCGTCCGGACCTGCAGGAACAGTATTACAACCTGAAGAACGCGCAGATTGACGTGAAGGCCACGAAGAACGCTCTTCTGCCGACAGCGAGCTTTGGGGTGCAATATTCCTCGAGCGGTTTGGCAGGCAATTCGTCCATTTCGGGCATACCGACCACCATCGCCGGCGCACCGGTCGTGAACGCGGGTGGCATGCCGATCCAAGGCTATTTCATCCCGTCAGCAAGTGTTCCAGTTGTTGGAAAGAGTTATCAGGGATTTGGGACGGCGCAGTCGCAGATCTTCCATAATACGTTCCCCACCTATGCCGGGCAATTGACGTTCAGCCTGCCTCTGCGGAACCGCGAAGCACAGGCGGACAGCATCCACGCACAGTTGGTGGAGCGCCAGTTTGAGGCGGAAGTGCAGCAGACCAAGAACAATGCCCTGCTGGACGTCCGGAACACCACCATCGCGGTGGAACAGGGACGCGCGCAGGTGGAAGCGGCGAGCAAGGCCCGAGAGTTACAGCAGCAGACGTTTGACGCGGAAGAAAAGAAATACAAGCTCGGCGCGTCAACTGTTTACAACGTGATTTTGACGCAGCGCGACCTGATTACCGCGCAAGGCACTGAATTGCGCGCGCTGGCGAACCTGGCGGAAGCGAAGGCCAATTACGAGCGTGCGCTCGGGCGGACGCTCGAGGTCAACAACGTGACGATTGCCGGCGTGAAGAAGGGGGACATTGAAAAGGACACGCTGATCCCGGGGACGCTCCACGGCCAAGTGGTGGGGACGGAAGAGCTGTTCAGAGCCATGGAGAAGGGTGAGATTCTGGGACAGCAGTAAGGTTTTCCGTTTTGGTTCTGCGTTTCTGGTTCCAAGTTATTAGTTTCCGAGGAAGAGTGGCGGCTTGTTTACCTGAGTCGTTCTTGGGTAGTGTCGCCGCCTTTGCGGTTGATTGATGTCCCCGCGCTTGCGCGGATTCGCGCCCAGGACTGGGGCAACGGGGAATATTGGGTGTGGCGCGTTACAGCCTATCTGCAGGGCGAGAGCCATCCCCGGCAATCCTCGCCGGAGCGGGTCGTTTTTGTAGCCGAGAGCAAACAGAGAGTGGTTGGGTTCGTCGCCGGTCACCTGACTCGACGCTACAAATGTGATGGTGAGCTGGAGTGGATCAATGTTCTTTCGGAGTACCAGCGGCGAGGGGTCGCGTCTGTATTGCTGCGGCAGCTAGCGGAGTGGTTTAGGGAGCGGAATGCGTTCCGAATCTGCGTGGATGTGCAGCCGAAGAATACTGTCGCGCGGAGTTTCTACAGGCAGCATGGCGCGGAAGACCTGAATCTCCATTGGCTTGTTTGGCCGGATATTCGGCGCTTGTTAGAGGTACAGGGCTGACAGGAAAGCCAAGGTTACACAAGCCCTGGCTTGTGTGGCACAGTCCTTTCGCATAGCATTGGTTTTTGTGACACCGCGTATATCGGTTTATTTATTTGAGCGCGCCGCGGTGCCGCGACTTCACGCTCCGGGAGCGCCAGCGAATGAGTGAACCGGCCGATACGAAACCGAAATCCCCTGGCAATCCTGATGGTACCCGCCATCCCTCCGCCGCGGAGAAGGCATGGGAAAAGAACACGGTGGGTCCGGCGCTGGCAAAAAGTCCCGAGCGGCAGAAAGAGTTCACCACCACTTCCGGCTATCCGATCCGGCGGTTGTACACCGACGCCGACCTTCCCGAAGGAGACGCCCGGGACCTGAGCCTGCCGGGCGAGCCGCCTTACACGCGCGGTATTCACCCGACGATGTATCGCACGCGACTGTGGACCATGCGCCAGTTTGCCGGGTTCGGCACTGCGGAGGATACAAACCAACGCTTCCGGTACCTGCTGGAACACGGCCAGACAGGACTTTCCACCGCGTTTGACCTGCCCACGCTGATGGGTTACGACTCCGATCATCCCCTTTCCGAAGGCGAAGTCGGTAAATGCGGCGTGGCAATCAGCTCCCTGGCGGACATGGAAGTTTTGTTCAACCAGATTCCCCTGGCCGACGTGACAACGTCTATGACGATCAATTCGCCCGCGTCGGTGATCTGGGCGATGTACCTGGCCGTAGCGGAAAAACAGGGCGCGGATTGGAAAAAAATCTCGGGGACACTGCAGAACGATATCCTGAAGGAGTACATCGCACAGAAGGAGTACATCTACCCGCCGGAGCCGTCGATGCGGCTGGTGATCGACACGTTTGAATTCGGGATGAAGCAGACGCCGAAATTTAATGTGATTTCGATCAGCGGGTACCATATCCGGGAAGCGGGCTCAACAGCGATTCAGGAATTGGCGTTCACGCTGCGCGATGGCATGGAGTATGTCGAGTGGGGCATGCAGCGCGGATTGCCGGTCGATGAGTTTGCGCCACAGCTTTCGTTTTTCTTTAACGCGCACAACGATTTCTTCGAAGAGATCGCCAAGTACCGGGCGGCGCGGCGAATTTGGTATAAGGCCATGACCGAGCGGTACAAGTCGTTGAATCCGCGGTCGTGGGCGCTGCGGTTCCACACGCAGACGGCGGGATGCTCGCTGACAGCGCAGCAGCCAATGAACAACGTGGTGAGAACCGCGATCCAGGCCCTGGCGGGAGTAATGGGGGGGACGCAGTCACTGCACACGAATTCTCTGGACGAGGCTTGGGCACTGCCCACGGAGTTTGCCGCGACGGTGGCGTTGCGGACCCAACAGATTATTGCTCACGAAACGGGTGTGACGAACACCGTGGATCCCCTCGGGGGATCGTATTTCGTGGAGGCGCTGACGAACGAGGTCGAAGCCGGGGCGTGGGGATATGTGCGGCGGATCGACGCCATGGGCGGGATGGTGGCGGCGATCGAGAAGAGTTATCCGCAGCGGGAGATCGCGGAGGCCAGTTACCGGTATCAGATGGCGGTGGACAAGAAGGAAAAGATCATTGTCGGCGTGAACGAGTATGTGACGCCGGAAAAGCCGATTGAATTGCTGCAAATCGATGAGACGGTGGCGCTTCGTCAGGCGACGCGGCTGCGGACGCTGCGGGCAGAGCGGTCCGGAGCGGAGGTGGAACGGAGGCTGCAGGCTCTGCGGAAGGCGGCGGAGGGCAGCGAGAACCTGATGCCGTATATCTACGATGCGGTGAAGGTCTACGCGACGCTGGGGGAGATCTGCGAGGCAATGCGCAGCGTCTTCGGGGCGTATGAAGAAGTAGCGGTTACGTAGGGTCTCCGGGGGCAATTTCATTACAGCTATGTAAACGTCCGTGTTATCCGACAGAGTCTCTGTTTGCCTGTGCTTTTCTCTGATACCTCTGTGGTAATCTTTTCTAAACAACAATGACCGACACGGATTTGACCGGCTCCGCGATTGAGGTACACCGCAACCTTGGTCCTGGGCTACCCGAGTCTCCCTACGAGAAAGCTCGAATGTGGGTACCGCACCCATCTGCTCGTTGTGTTGACCTAAATCAAATTGTCCGGCAGGATTCTCGGGCTGCTCATCATTTTTCATGTCAAGGTGCCAAAAGACGGAATTCGGCGATATATTTGGAGGGAAAAGACAGAGGTCACCGCAGAAGGCGCAAAGATCCGCGGAGACATTGGAGACGGCGAATTAGATATTCATGAGTGAAAAGAAGATACGAGTGCTGATTGCGAAGCCGGGGCTGGATGGGCATGATCGCGGCGCGAAGGTGATCGCTCGCGCGCTGCGCGACGCGGGGATGGAGGTGATCTACACCGGTTTGCGGCAGACGCCGGAGATGATCGCTTCGGCAGCGGCTCAGGAAGACGTGGACGTGATCGGTCTTTCGATTCTCTCCGGTGCGCATACGACGCTCTGCCCGCAGTTGATGAATCTGCTGCACGAAAAAGGCATGGACGATGTGACCGTGCTGGTCGGCGGCATTATTCCTGAGGCGGACATTCCAGCGCTGAAGCAGGTCGGGATTGCGGAGATCTTCCTTCCGGGGACGTCCACACAGGACATAGTCGAGTTTATTCACAAACGGCTCGCGCCAGCGCATTGATTCCAGCTATTCTGGCCCCCGGATCCGATTAAAGAGAGATTCCTCACTACGCGAACTCCCTTCGGAATATCGGAATAACAGAGTATTTTTGGTTTGAGGCCAAGAGTCCCGAGCTTGAGGTTGCGTGTTCCTCAGGGACAGCTTCGTTCGAACTTGACCCTCGTATACAAAGTCTGAAAACCGAGCCGCGCAATGTTGCGCTGAGAGTTGCTGCCTGGCTGGGCGAGACTGATGGCGAGTTCGCATCCTGCCTCCGCAGCTCGACGAAGACGCCAGTGGAGAAGCGCGGTTTGCACGCCGCGGTTGCGGTAGTCCGGCAGGGTGCTGGCGCCGAAGAGTCCTGCGATTCGGCCGCGAATGCCGAGCGTCGCTCCGCCGGCAACACGGCCATCGATGCGCGCGAGATAGCAATTCGTGTTATCGCTCGTGGCGAACATTTTCATGACGCGAATGACTTCCTGGGTGACAGGATAGTTCTCGGCGAATCCCTGCGCGACGGTCAGCGCCCAGAGTTCCAGTTCGTCCGGCCCGGCCAGGCGGATTTTGATTTCAGCCGGTGCTGGGGGGCTGACGTGGCTGTCTACGGGACGAACCATGACGTTGGAGAACTCGGTCGTGTAATAGTGGCGCTCCTTATAGTGTTCGAAGAGAGACGGGTCCGCTAGCGGGCAGGTCTCCACGCGGACCGGTTCGCCGCGGCTGAAATAGAAGGTTTCGAGGCCGTTAAATTCGTCCGCGCTTACGGGGCCGCACAAGCCGAGTCCTATAGCTTGGGTGACGGGATTGCCGGGGCCGCAGTAGACAGCGTAGCCGCCGGCGATGCTCTCGACAGCACCGACCGGTTCGGTTTGCTGAGAGATCATCCTTTCAGCGCAGGCCACGGCTGCTCCGGCTTCGGCGAGTTCCAGCTCTTTTGCAAGCTTCAGATCGAGAATCAGATTTTGCATAGCGGGAGTCTATCGCAGTTCATGCAATTCCCGGCTCACTGAGTTTTGCTTCCGGCGTGGTTTGCTACGTATACTTCCTTGTCTTCATTCCGTGCACCGAGGTAAGCGCGTGTCGACTCTGAAATCCTCTGTAAATCCCAAATCCCCGCATTTTGAAAAGAATTCCCACCAGATGGTTGAACTGCTGACGGGCTTGAAAAATGAAGAGGAGAAGATACGCGAAGGCGGCGGGCTCAAGGCAATCGACGCCCAGCACAAGAAAAACCGACTTACGGCCCGGGAACGCATCTCCTTATTGATCGACCCGGGTACGCACTTCTTTGAGTTGGGTGTTTACGCGGCCTATGAAATGTACGAGGAGTGGGGCGGTGCCCCAGCGGCGGGGACGATCACAGGACTCGGACGTGTTGCCGGGCGGATGTTCATGATCATCGCGAATGACGCGACGGTGAAGGCCGGCGCGTTTTTTCCAATAACGGCGAAAAAAGTGATCCGCGCGCAGAACATCGCCATCGACAACCGGATTCCCACGATTTATCTGGTCGATTCAGCGGGCGTGTTTCTGCCGCTGCAGGAGGACGTCTTCCCGGATACGGACGACTTCGGGAGAGTCTTCCGGAATAATGCGGTGATGAGCGCGATGGGAATTCCTCAGATCACCGCGATCATGGGGATGTGCGTGGCGGGCGGGGCGTATTTGCCGGTGATGTGCGATCACATTTTAATGACGGAAGGCTCGGGCTTGTTTCTGGCCGGGCCGGCGCTGGTGCAGGCGGCCATTGGCCAGAAGACGTCGGCGGAGGAGCTGGGCGGCGCGAAAATGCACGCGCAGATCAGCGGGACTGTGGATTTCCGTGAGCCAGACGATGAGTCATGCCTGAAGAGAATCCGGTCGCTTGTCGACAAGATGGGCGCGCCGGACCCGCCGATCTTCAGCCACGCTCGGCTGGCAGAGCCGCTTTATCCGGCCAGTGAGATTTACGGAATTTTTTCCGGTGATCCCGGAAAGCAGTACGACATGCGAGAGATCATCGCGAGGATCGTGGATGGAAGCGCGTTTGAAGAGTATCGGCAGGAGTACGGGGAGACATTGCTCTGCGGCTATGCGCGAATCGGGGGTTGGGCCGTCGGGATTGTGGCCAATCAGAAGAAGCATGTACAGACGCATGCGCCGCACTCGGATCAGAAGCGGATCGAGTTCGGTGGCGTAATTTACACGGAGTCTGCGGAAAAGGCGGCGCGATTTATTTTGGACTGCAACCAGAATCGGATTCCGTTGGTATTTTTGCACGATGTGAACGGCTTCATGGTCGGGAAAGACGCGGAGTGGAGCGGGATTATCCGAGCTGGGGCAAAGATGGTCAATGCCGTGGCGAACAGCGTTGTGCCTAAGATTTCGGTGATTCTGGGGGGGAGCTTTGGGGCGGGCAACTACGCGATGTGCGGGAAGGCGTATGATCCGCGGTTTCTGCTTGCCTGGCCAACGGCTAAATTTGCGGTGATGAGCGGGGATGCGGCGGCCAACACGCTGGCGGAGATCAAATTCAAGCAGCTCGAGCGCGAGGGGAAAAAGTTGGACGAGAGGGCGAAGAAGGAGCTGCTCGATTCCGTAAAAGCCACCTATGAGCATCAAACGGACCCACGATACGCGGCGGCGCGGCTGTGGCTGGATGCAATTATTGATCCCGCGCAGACTCGGGATGCGCTGATTTGGGCGCTACAAGCGGCGGCCTTGAACACAGAGATCCGCGAATTCAAGACGGGGGTGTTGCAGACGTAAGGTCAGCTGTTAGCCGTCCGCCTTGGCCAACAGCTAAAGCAGATCGGCGGCAAGACGCGACGAGAGAAGCGAAGCTCTCACCACAGAGCGCACAGGAGAAATGGCCGACAGGCATTAGCCAACAGCCGAGCAAGAAAGCCATGGCAGGACCGCACAAACGAGAAAGAGGATCTACCCAGAGGACACAGAGAGGGGAAGGCAAGTCAAGTGAGTTTTGCTTTGACCAAAAGACGCGTGGCGGCCTCGATTCTTTAGCTTAGCTAATGGCTGGTGGCTTTGGGAAGGGTGAACATTCTTGACGAGCGAAATCAAATTGATTGAGTGCCCGCGGGATGCCTGGCAGGGGGTGCCGGAGGTGATCCCTGTGGAAGAGAAGGTGCACTATCTGAAGGAGCTGACGCTGGCCGGCTTCCGACACATTGATGCGGTGAGTTTTGTGTCGCCGAAGCACGTGAAGCAAATGGCAGACAGCGAAGAAGTGATGAAGCGGCTGCTGGCTTCCCTTCCCGACGGGACCGAACTGCCGGAGATCATCGGAATTGTCGTGAACGAGAAGGGGCTCGAGAGAGCGCTTGCAACGCCGGGCGTTTCCACGATTGGCTACCCGTACTCGATTTCGGCCTACTTCCGGCGAGCGAATGCGAACATGACCCGCGCCGAGTCGCGCCAGTTAGTGGAAGCTTTGAAGCGCGAGACCAAGGCCGCAAACAAAGGGCTGGTGATTTATATTTCGATGGCCTTCGGCAATCTGTATGACGAGCCATGGGGACCGGAGATCGTGCAGGACACCCTGGACTGGCTGAAGGACATTCGCGTGAACACGGTGTCGCTGGCGGATACGGTAGGCACGGCCACGCCGGAGATTGTTCATGATCTGTACTCGAAGGTGAAGGATCACGTTGCGGGCATCGAGCTAGGGGTCCATTTGCATTCCCGACCGGATAATGCAGAGGCGAAAGTGCTCGCAGCTTATCAAGCGGGTTGCCGGCGATTCGACTCGGCGTTGACGGGGCTGGGAGGGTGTCCGTTTGCGGGAGACGAGCTCGTCGGGAATATTCCGACAGAGAGCGTGCTTGCCGCGTTGGTGACAGCCGGAGCGCAGTTAGGTCTGGACGGGGCTAAACTAGCCAAAGTGATTGGCATGACCAACGAGATTCGCGCAAAGTACGCGCACGGCACCGTTGCGAGTTCAGGGGGCCTTGCATGAACTATGAAACGCTGAAGTTCGACACGGCGGGGCATCTTTCAACGATTACGCTGAACCGACCGGAAAAACGCAATGCCATTTCCATTCAAATGATTGCGGAGCTGCAAGCCGCACTAGACGAGATTGAGAAGACGCATGCGCGCGTGGCGATTCTGACTGGCACAGGTAAAGCATTCTGTGCGGGGATCGACCTCGACTATTTGCAAGCGATCGCTAAGCAGTCCGCGGCGGAAAATCAGGATGATTCACGCCGCATCGCGAAGATGTTTCGCAAAATTTGGAGTTACTCGCGGCCCTTGATCGCGGCGGTGAATGGCCACGCGCTGGCGGGCGGGTGTGGCATCGCAACGCTCTGCGATTTCACGTTGTCGGTTCCAGAAGCAAAGTTCGGCTACACGGAAGTGAAGATAGGCTTCCTGCCTGCAATTGTCTCCGTGTTCCTGACCCGGCAGGTAGGAGAGAAGCGGGCCCGCGACCTGCTGCTCACCGGTCGCCTGGTGGAAGCGGCAGAGGCTAAAGAGCTTGGATTAGTAAATGAAATTGTCCCCGCGGAGAAACTGGCGATGCGGGCGCAGGAACTCGCCGACACGATTATGGCCGCGAGTCCGAGCAGCATAACGCGGGCAAAACATCTTCTTGTTTCCGCGGCGGCCGCAACTGTCGATCATGATTTAGAACGAGCGGTGTTGGAAAGCGCTCGAGTGCGTTGCACGCCGGACTTCAAGGAAGGGTTAGCGGCGTTCCTGGAAAAAAGAAAGCCGGTGTGGCAGGGAGAGCGAAAGGTGTAGCCCTTAGCCGCCAGTTGTCAGCCCATGTATTTTCTCCCCGGAAGATATTCCGGCATACTAGAAATCGATGAAAATTGGATATCACGATGTGACGCTGCGGGTGCGGTATGCGGAAACGGACCAGATGGGCGTGGTTTACCATTCGAACTTTTTGATTTGGTTCGAGGTGGGTCGCGTGGAGATCATGCGCTCGCTCGGATTCGACTACAAGCGGATGGAAGCGGAGGACGACTGCTACCTCGTGGTGGCGGATGTGCAATGCCGTTACCACCATCCGGCGCGATACGATGAATTGATCAACGTACGGACCCGCATCCTCGAGGCAAAAACGCGCATGCTGAAATTCGGCTATGAGGTGTACCGCCAGGCGGACATGAGACTGCTGGCGACCGGTTCGACGACGCACGTTTCGTGTCACCGCGACGGGCGCGTGACGCACTTCCCTGCGAAATACAAAGCAGCCTTCCTGGAGCTTGTTGCTTCCCTTCCCGCGGACCGGAGCCAGGCATGAGCATTGTTATCAGCGGAAACGATCTGACGTTTGCACAACTCTATTCGGTTGCACTGCAACACGAGCCGGTCTCGATCTCCGCGGATGCCATGGCGCGGATGAACCTGTCGCGTGCAGTGGTCGACAAAGTGGTGGCGGAAGGGCAGACGGCATACGGTATCAATACCGGCTTCGGGAAACTGGCGAGCGTGCGTATTTCTTCGGAGCAGGTGAGGCA
>Ga0187782_10003197_pt1 | contig 12193 bp, 11 predicted proteins | sample 0715_SJ02_MP15_2_FD_132454 | JGI IMG/M metagenome (GOLD analysis project Ga0187782, IMG submission 132454) | Tropical peat soil microbial communities from peatlands in Department of Meta, Colombia - 0715_SJ02_MP15_20_MG | ecosystem: Environmental > Terrestrial > Soil > Wetlands > Peat | place...
AGCGCATCTTGCACCGGGATAAAGTTTTGGCGAGGCACAGGAGTGGGCGTAGCATAGAGCTGGAAGGGACTTGGTATGTGCCTTGCGATTCCGGGGAAGGTGGAAGAGATTTCGACCGATGGCTTGGTTCGGATGGGCCGCGTGAACTTTGGCGGGGTAGTAAAGAACGTATGCCTGGACTATGTGCCCGAGGTGGGGGTGGGCGACTACACGATCGTGCACGTGGGGTTTGCAATTTCGAAGGTGGACGAGGAGACGGCCGAACAGACGCTCACGGATTTTCGCGCGATGGGGCTGCTCGACGAGGAATTGGCGGACGGAGAGGAAGCATTTGCGAGGGCGGCGAAGAGAGGGCAGGCGGAGTGCGAGGATTGCAAAGACAGGGAATAGGGATTAGAGAACAGGGATTGGGGACTAGGCGTTAGGGAATAGAAACGCGAAGTTAGTAAGAAGTTAGTAAGTGGGCGAGTAAGTTTGTAAGTTAGTGAGTCAATGATAAGTTGTGGTATGCGATGAAGTATCTCACTGAGTTTCGGGATGGGGAGATTGCGCGGAGGTTGGCGCGCGAGATTGCTCAGGTTACGACGCGGCCGTGGAAGATTATGGAAGTGTGCGGGGGACAGACGCACTCGATTATTAAGAACGGGATCGACCAGATGCTCCCCCGCAGAATCGAGATGGTGCACGGGCCGGGGTGCCCGGTGTGCGTGACTCCGCTCGAGCTGATTGACAAGGCGCTGGCAATTGCGGCGCGGCCGGAGACGATCTTCTGCTCGTTTGGGGACATGCTGCGCGTGCCGGGGACGGAGGGGGATCTGTTCCAGGTGAAAGGGCGCGGCGGCGATGTGCGCGTGGTGTACTCGCCGCTAGACGCAGTGGAAGTGGCGGCACGGAATCCCGAGAAGCAGGTGGTGTTTTTTGGAGTAGGGTTTGAGACGACGGCTCCGGCGAATGCGATGAGCGTGCATGTGGCAAAGCGGCGGGGGTTGAAGAATTTTTCGCTGCTGGTGTCGCACGTGCTGGTGCCGCCGGCGATTGCGGCGATCATGTCGTCACCGGGTAATAAGGTGCAGGGATTTTTGGCGGCGGGGCATGTGTGCAGCGTGATGGGGTATTGGGAGTATCCGGCGCTGGCGGAGAAGTATGGCGTGCCGATTGTGGTGACGGGATTTGAGCCGCTGGATTTGCTGGAGGGAATAAGGCGCGCGGTGGTGCAACTGGAGGCGGGACGGCACGAGGTGGAGAACGCGTATGAGCGCGTGGTGACGCGAGAGGGCAATCGCGCGGCGCAGAATTTGCTGGGCGAGGTGTTCGAGGTGACGGACCGGGCGTGGCGCGGGATCGGTGTGATCCCGAAGAGCGGATGGCGGCTGAATGCGGAGTATAGCGAGTTCGATGCGGAACGGCGGTTCGAGATTACGGGGATCAGGACAGAGGAGTCGGCGCTGTGCCGGAGTGGCGATGTGCTACGCGGCGCGATTAAGCCGGCGGAGTGCGCGGCATTTGGGAAGGAATGCACGCCAAGGCATCCGCTGGGGGCGACGATGGTGTCGAGCGAGGGTGCGTGCGCGGCGTACTACAACTACGGGCGATACTTGAGCGCGGAAGAGCTGAAGGCAGCTTCTAGCTACTAGCTGCGAGCTTGTAGTCTGTAACTTGGAGGTAGTGGCTTCCTGACCGTGAATCGGCATTGTCCAAACTGTAAGGCGTTTTGGAGAGCCCACAATGAAAGTTCTGAAGTGCATTATTCTTACAACTTCTCTTTTGAGTACGTTCGCGGGTTGCCGAAAGGCTGAGTTGCCTGATTTTGTAACTGCGGATGAGAAGAACGCAATGGAAACGCATTTTGAGTGGGCTAAGGGTGGCATCGGAATCGTCAGCAGCGCTCCTCATGTTTACGTAGTCACAAAATCCAACAGGAACGAGATCGATTGGGGTGAGGACGGGAGCGCTAAGGAATGGATAGGCCGAAGAGCATCGAAACCGGAAATCGTCGTTTTCTTCGACGGAAAGGTCTGGTCGTCCCGAGCTTTGCCGCATGACTTCGATAAGAACAAGTGCGTGGTTGTTTCCTTCGATGAGAAGTACATTCGCTTTTATGACTATGCTTCTAGGACGGGAGGCTTCTACGAACGACACGAAGAGAACTAAATCGCAGCGGAGCGTACCGAATGCCTGAGGACTGCGCTCCCGATTTTTCGAATTGGAGCTGCCCGCTGCCGTTGGCCGATTACCCGACGATTGTGATGGGGCATGGCGGTGGAGGGAAACTGAGCGGCGAGTTGGTAGAGCATTTGTTTCTGCCGGCGTTCAGGAATTCGGCACTCGAAAATTTGGGCGATGCGGCGGTGTTCGAGGCCGCGGGTGCGCGGCTGGCGATGAGTACAGATTCTTTTGTGGTGCAGCCGTTGTTTTTTCCGGGAGGGTCGATTGGGGAGCTCGCGGTGAATGGGACGGTGAACGATTTGGCCGTGTCGGGAGCGGATGCGAAGTTTTTGAGTGCGAGCTTCATTTTGGAAGAAGGGTTTGAGATTGCGCGGCTGGCGGCAATTGTGGAGGCGATGGCCAAAGCGGCGGCGACGGCGGGAGTGAAGATTGTTACCGGCGATACCAAAGTAGTAGAGCGCGGGCATGGGGATGGGTGCTACATCACGACGGCGGGCGTGGGTTTGGTGCGCGCGGGGATCGAAGTGGGACCGCAGCGAGCGCGAGCCGGCGACCAGGTAATTGTGTCGGGGACGATTGGGGATCATGGCATGGCGATTATGAGCGTGAGGGAGGGGCTGGAGTTCGAGAGCCAGATTCGCTCCGATTGCGCGGCGCTGAACGGGATGATTGGAGTGGCGCTGGATGAGGCGGGCGCGGCGGTTCATGCCATGCGCGATCCGACACGCGGGGGACTGGCGTCGACGCTGAATGAGATCGCGCAGGCGTCGGATGTGGGGATTGCGATTGACGAGGCGAAGGTTCCGGTGCGGGCGGAGGTGCAGTCGGCGTGCGAGCTGCTGGGACTGGATCCGGTTTATGTGGCGAACGAGGGAAAGGCGGTGTTTTTTGTAGCGACGGAGGCGGCGGAGCGAGTGCTGGCGGTGTTGCGGGGACATCCGCTGGGGCGCGAGGCGGCGCGAATTGGGCAGGTGGCGGCGGAACATAAGCGGATGCTGGTGGCGCGGACGGCGCTGGGAGCGAATCGGGTGATTCCGACGATGATTGGCGAGCAGCTGCCAAGGATTTGCTAGGCGCGCGGACTGCGGGGCGGAATCAATCGAAGAGCTTGAAGGATTGTTCGATGCGCGCGGGAAACGTGGTGGGCGCGTCGGGGAGCGTGTGGCTGATTTCGAGGACGGCGGCGGGAGGGTCGGCTAGGGATTTAAGCGCCGAGGTTGTCACCGGCCAGTTGATGATGCCGTCGCCGGGCCAGAGGTGTTCGTCTTTGGTGGCGTGGTTGTCGTGGACGTGGACCGACGCGATGCGCGAGCCGAGAGTGGAGATAGCGTCGGCGGTTCCGACGGTGATGTTGGCGTGGCCAAGATCGAGGCAGACGTTAACATTTTCGAGGTGGCCGGTTTCGAGGATGGTGACGAGATGCGCGGGAGTTGTGACCTCGTTGAGGAGGTTTTCGACAAGAAGGCGCACGCCGAGGGGGCGGGCGAAAGCGCCGAGATGCTCGAGCGCGGTGAGCGCGAACTCGATGGCGTGCTGCGACCAGGTGTCGGTTTGGGCGCCGAGGTGGACGATGAGATAGCGCAGGGGGATGTGTTCGGCGGCTTCGAGGGCGCGTTTGATTTCGTCCATGGCTTCGATGCGGCGGCTTTTCTCAGCGTGCAGTAGATTGACGGGAGGAGCGCCGTCGCGGCCCATCTCGCGGTCGGGGTAGAGCGGAGCGTGCATGGAGAAAGGTTGGAGGGAGTTGGAGCGGAACCACTCGGCGAGCTCCGCGACGTGCTCGCGGCTGGTGTAGTCGAAGTGCTGGCGCGCGGCGAAGATTTCGATCCCCTGTGCGCCAGAGCGGGCTGCGGACTCAAGAATGCCCGGGTGCAGACGGTGGCTGAGGAACAGATGCGTGGAAAGGACGCGCAGCATGATCGAAAAGGCCCCTTGCGCCGGATGGATTTGAATTGCGAATCAGACGCTACAGCTATTTTCGCATTTTTCGGCAGGGATTCATGCGCGCCTCGATTGCAGGGTTCCGTGCAATTTGTTTGCGGGGCGCGGCGAACGCGATCGGAGCCTGTAATGAGCGAAGCCGGCGACTCGCTGGGAGCCGCCGGCTTTGTTGTCGAGCAGCGCTCTCTGGGGAGGGCGGTGCGTAGTATAAGCGGAAACGTTCCGGAATGCAGCGCGCGTGGCGACCCGCCGAAGCCGCTGCATTCCGTTGTTCGATAGGGCCCAGTGTGCAGCGCTCGGGTATGAACCCGAACTCAGTTGCTTCTCCACCCATCGTCAAGCGCGAGAAGCACACACGGTAACTAGGATGCGGCGGGCGGAGGCGAAGTTGCAGCGGTGGAAGAGCCGAGTGGGAGTATGAGAAGATGCGACCTTCTATGATCGAAACTATTGGGACAGCTTCCGCAGTGCGCCGATTGGAGGATTTGAGCGCGTGGACGATGTTTTTTGGATCGAAGCACCGCCTTCGGTGCGACTGGCGATAGTGCTGAAGCCGCGCGGAGATGAGTGGCTGAAGGACGAACTTGAGCGCATGAAACGAAGCGGCGTGGAGACCCTGGTATCGCTTCTCGAGCCAAGCGAGGCGGCTTGGCTTGGACTTGCCGAGGAGAGTTCGCTGGCCGAGCAGGCGGGAATGCGATTCCTCTCGTTTCCGATACAAGACGTGCATGTGCCGGAGAAGGTGAAGAAGTTTCGGACATTTGTGACGGGGCTGGCGGAGCGGTTGCGCGCGGGCGAGAGGATTGGCGTGCATTGCCGGGGAAGCATCGGCAGGTCCACGGTGACCGCGGCGTGCACGCTGATGCACTTGGGATGGAAGGCGGAGGACGCACTGGCAGCGATCGAGATGGCGCGCGGATGCGTGGTGCCGGATACGGACGAACAGCGGGAATGGATTTTGAAGTATAAGGTCGAGCCGTGAGAGCGAGCGCTGGCGATGGTCAGTGCGGAGCGGAGTCTCGAGGAACCGCGGGTCGAAGCTGCCGGTATGCGGCGTAGACGCCTTCGAAGACGGAGTCCCAGGTGGCAGTAAGGGCATAGGCGCGCGCAGCTTGGCTCATACGGGCCAGGCACGCCGGATCGGCAAGTAGATCGGCGATAACAGCGGAGAATCGATCGTCGGTTGCAATGCGGCCGGTGATGCCATCGCGGACGATGGCGCGCGGACCGCCGTCGGGCGTGACGATGACGGGGACACCGCTGGCGAGAGCCTCGAGCACGACATTGCCGAAGGTGTCGGTGTGCGAGGGAAAGACGAAGACGTCCATGTTGGCGTAGGCGGCGGCAAGCGGTTCGCCGCGGAGGACGCCGGTGAACTCGGCGTGAGGGAGATGCTCGCGCAGCCAGGCTTCGTCGCCGCCGTGCCCGACGATGAGAAAGCGGATTTTTTCTTGGTCTTGGACGAGTTCCTCATCGATCCGAACAAGGAGTCCGATGTTCTTTTCGATGGAAAGACGGCCGACGTAGCCGAGGATGCGGTTGCGGTCTAGCGTATCGCGCGTGCGCTTGGCGGGGTGGAAGAGTTCGGCGTCGACGCCGCGGGGCATGAGATGGCAGGGGCGCCCGGTGGAGCGCTCGAGGAGCGCGCAGAGATCGGGGTTGGGTGCGAAGAGAATTTGCGCGAGGGAGTAGAAGCGAGCGGTGGCCGCAAGAGCGAGGTCTTCGATTTTTTGTCCGGCAGCGGCGGACTGGCGTGGAGGCAAAAAACGGAGAAACCAATTGGCGCGGCGAGCGGCGTACTCGTGGATGTTGGTGTGCCAACTGGCAGCGAGCGGCAGGCGGAGGCAATGGGCGAGGCCCGCGCCGAGAATTCCTACTTCGCTGGGGCCGGTGATGTGGATCAGATCGGGATGAAATCGGTCGAGGACTTCGCGGATGAGGGGAATGTGACGCAGAAACGCGGGATCCAAGCGTAGATCTTTTTCGAGCGCAAAGGAGAGCAAGCCCCGGGGCAGTTCCAGGGTCCAGACCGACTCTTCTTCGATGAGCGGTTGCGCGCGATCGCCGGCACGAACGCACAGGAAAGGAAGATTACGGCGGCGTGCGAAGGCTTCGAAATGTCGGCTGGTATGAGCGACTCCGTTGACTTCGTGGAACGAATCGGGGAAGTAAGCGACGCGAGGCGCAGTCATCTGAATAGTGCGCCGGGCGGCGTTAGCGGAGCGAGAGGAGACGGAATAAAAGCCATGAGTGTCGAAAGGAACTTTAACTCCGCTAAAGCGCACGAATCGCGGCTATCTCCGCAGCGTTCCGCTAGAACTCGTGTTCGCCGAGAGCGAGGCGCATCTGGTGCGATTCGCTCCACGCGATGCGCAGGCCGCCGGAGACGAAGCCCCGGCCCATGAGTTGAACAATCGCCAGCAATGTTGCGATGATGCGCGGGGGCGAGCCGCCCGGCCACAGTTCGCTGAGCGGCCTGACGACGCCGTTGGCATCGGGATGATACACCCGTTCGTCCCAGGTGCGTGAGCCTTGCGGGAACTCGGGATAATGGCGGATGGCGTCGATCGCCGATTGCAGAATGCGATGCTTCCACGGCTCGGCGTACTGGGGCATAAAGAGTACGTTGCTCTTCTTTTGGCGGCGAACCTCGTGGACGAACTCTGTAAAGCTGGTGGCGTTGGTGAGGTTGATATTGGCATTGGGCTCGACGCCGTGACGATCGCCACCGGAAATGAGCAGCATGTTCCACTTTTCGGCGAAGCGGCGGACGGCGCGGTTTTCATCCCAGTTGCGGAGGCCGTTCATCTCGAGCGCGTGAATGTAGGCGCCGTTCTTCAGGAGGAATTCGTTGACGAGAAATTGATGCTTTTCTTTGCCGATGAGGTAGAGGTCCCAGAGCGGGTGGTTGAATACGACGAGGACGTTGGGCTCGTTGTGGAGAGCGACCAGGATCTCAGTGAGGCGAGCGTCGCTGGGATGAGCCGTGAAGTCTTCGAGAGTGGTCATCCACTCGGTGGCGCGGGCGCTGGGCAGATTGTGTATGCCGAAGTGGAAAGATTGCTGGCCGGCGTAGGGCGCGCTCCACTCGACCGATACCGGGATCTGCCGCGCGCTGGGCACGGTGCGAAGCAGCATCGGAGCTTTGATGTTGTCGTGGTCGGAGATGGAAACCATGGGCGCGAGATCGAGTTTTTCAATCTGGCGCATTTCGAGATCAAAGGCCAGCTTGGGCGTCATCGGCGGCGTCCAGTAGCTCGCGGCGTAGTCTACGCGAACGCCGTGGTTCTGCTCGGCGCGGCGCTCGAGCCGGGAAAGCAACGGGCGCATAGCCGGATATTGATTGCCGAAGTTGGCCAAGAAATCCAAGGTCTCGCGCGATTGGTTGGTGTGACTGTGCAACGAAACACCCGTGCGAAAGCCCTTGGGGGCATCCGTGTCCCGCCAGAAGTAGGAGATCGTGGATCCAGGCATTAGCGCTCCTCGAATTTTCTGGATTTCCACAGGTAGTATCCGATTTAGGCGATGAATATCCGATTAAGGCCGTGCGAAATACCCTTCAATTGATCCGGGAGCGGAATCAAGGAAGTCATTCCAAAGTACCAGAATATCAGGAAAATTGCGAAAAAATCGCATGCTGGAATGAAGTGGAGGCCACCTCGAAGGAGAAAAGCGAAGTGAAGAGCGCATGGTCGAGGGCACGTTAGATTCCAAATACGATTCCCAGACAGAGAGTATTCACGGATTGAGCGCGATCCGTAAATAAATGGATAGAGGTCTCCCTGGATTCCGAAGAGCGTAAGGGGCGGAAGGTGGTTTGTTGCCTCTACGCTCCATTACTTGCGGCCGTTCGAGAACTCAGGGCCGAGAAAGTCTTCCAGGTTCCAACCCGCCATGAGGTCTTCTTCGTGGGCGGATTTTTTCCCTTCGGCTTCGGCAGCGGCGGCCTCGGCAGCAAGGTAGTTGTCGGTTAGTCCTCTCTTAAGGAATTGGAAAGCTTCCTCCGGAGTGTTAGCGTACTTGAAGAGCTCAATATCGTTGGGAGAGATGGCGCCGGTATCGACCAGGACTTCGAGGTTGAAGACCTTCTTCCAATATTCCGGACCGTAGATGAGCACGGTGATTCGCTTGGCGAGCTTGTGGGTTTGCGCTAGGGTAAGGATTTCGAACATCTCATCGAGCGTGCCGAAGCCGCCGGGAAAAACGACAAGGGCCTTGGCCAGGTAAGCGAACCAGAGCTTACGCATGAAGAAGTAGCGAAATTCGAAGTTGAGCGAAGGGGTGATGTAGGGGTTGGGACGCTGCTCGAAGGGCAGGCGGATGTTCATGCCAATGGTTTTGCCGCCGGCTTCGTGGGCGCCGCGATTGGCGGCTTCCATGATGCCGGGACCCCCGCCGGAAGTTACGACAAACCGATTCTTGCGTGAGGGAATGGTTTTGGCCCACTGCGTGAGGAGTTGCGCCAGACGGCGCGCGTCTTCGTAGTAACGGGCCATTTCAACGGCTGCAACGGCGCGTTTGCGCTGCAGCTCAGTGGCCTTGCCGGCGGCGATCTCGAGGGCTTTGGCCGGCTGCTCGTAGCTGGGAGCGAGCCGAGTGGATCCGGTGTTTTCAAGCAGCTCGAGAGCGTGATCGGCTTCTTCGCGGCCGCGGAATCGCGCCGAGCCAAAAAAGACGACCGTGTCCTGGATTTGCTCGCGGCGGAAACGGGCCAGAGGCTCGAGATACTCGGATACGATGCGGATGAGGCGACCGTCGGCGCTGTTGATGAAGCCGCGGTTTTCGAAGGCCAGCGGAGCGGTTTCGAGCGGAGGAGGCGCGCCGTTGCCGGGAATGACGGCTTGATCGACGGAAGGCTGTGCCGCAGCGCCGTTGGCGGGTGCCTGTTGAGGTGCTGCGTTCAAGTGAGAGCTTTCCGGGTCAGGCCCTGTGGATGCGGATGCGCCGCTTGATGCCCCAAACGGGGCGGCGGCCGGGTTCTGCTTGGAATTCATAAAGTTAACCGTTACGATGGCGAATTGCGTCTTGAAACGCGATCCAGAGATTGAGCAGACCGAGTCCTGAGATGATGCCGCGCACTGCGCCGCTAGCGGCGAGGGTGCCGAGCGCGGGGAAGTCGAGAAACAGCGGATTCTGGTCCCAGAAGGTTCGCGACCACGGCACATAGCATATGGCAATGCCGATGTAGATGCGGAGCATGACGCGAACAAATAACTCGGTGCGCTCAAGCCAAGGTGGAACGCTATGCGGCGAATTGGAGACTTGCGGCGGAGCCCCGCACGAGGATGAATCCGATTCGAATCGAGATACGGATTCGGGGCCGGGCACAGGAGCGGGGTTCACTGCGAGCATCGACGACGATTCCGGGTGCTGGTGCATTCGTGTGCTTCTATCCGCGGTGCTCGAGGGTCTGGTACTTCTTGCAAAGGCCGTCGCTGGCCGCAAAAAGCTGTTGCGAGCCTTAGAGACGCCGTATTGAAACGGTATCATAGTTGGCGATCGGAGTTCGTGCTTGCGGGCACTATGTGCAGGGCAATCACATGAACATTATTTGAGTCCGAGGAGTTCGGCGTGGTAGTTATCGGAGGTGGCGGCGATGAGTCTTCGGGCTTGACGCCGCCTTTGCGTTTGGTGGGATCGAGGCGGATGAGGTTGAGGGTGATGTGTTTAAGCAGAGCCAGGCTGTGGGCGGAGTATTTACTGCGGGCGCGCGTCTGATCGTCGTTGAAGATCACGCCCAGAACCCAGTGCAGGCGGTTCTCCACCGACCAGTGAGAGCGGATGGTGCGCGCCAGCCGCTCGGCGTCGGGAGCCAGACTGCTGATGTACAGGCGTGTTTCTCGCTGCACCCTCTGGCCCATCTGTCGTTCGGCTTCGAGCACGACGAAGGAGCGCAGCCCTTTCCAGAGTTCCGGCGCGGCCAGGCACTGGAGTTGTTCGAAGGCGTAACAGCGGCGGGTTTCGATGCGGCCGTGATCCTTGTCCACGGTTTGGGCAAACGAGTGGCGGGTCCAGTCGGGCGGGTGAGCGCGGAAGGTGCGCCAGAAGTCGCGGATCGATTCGGCCAGCTGCCATTGGTTGTCCTTAACCGCCAGAACATAGTCGGCGCCGCGATCCTGGATCAACTCCGCGATCCCGGCTTGTGCGCCCATGGCGTCGATGGTCACGGTGCAACCCACCAGCGCCAGCGTGGATAACAACTCGGGAATGGCCGTGATCTCGTTGGATTTTTCCCTTGTCGCCCGTTGCCCCAGCACCAGGCCGGCTCCGGCGGCAAAGGCGGAAACCAGGTGCAGCGCCGTGGCATCTACGCCACCCGAACGTCGGCTGGTCTTGCCGTCGATAGCCACCATCTCCGCGCCCAGAGCGCACCTTGGCCTTCTGTCGTGGATCCTGAATCGCAACAAGAACATCCGCCAGCCGAAGTCCGCCCGATGTCTCCATGGCCACCTCCTGGAAACAGCAAAACCTCACCAAACGAGTATCAACTCGGGTACCGTATCCAATCAGCTACCTCACGTTCATACGATTGCCCTGATGTGAAGCTCCCTTAGTTGCTGGTCGGTGACGGTGGTGGGCGCTTCGGCCATGAGGTCGATGGCTTTGGCGGTTTTGGGGAACGCGATGACTTCACGCAGATTGGCGGCGCCTGCCAGAAGCATGACGATGCGGTCGAGGCCTAGGGCGATGCCGCCGTGCGGCGGAGTGCCGTATTCGAGCGCATCGAGGAAGAAGCCGAAACGGGCGTGGGCTTCTTCGTCTGTTATCCCGAGTGACGCGAAGATTTGCTGCTGAACGTCTTTGCGGTGGATGCGGATGGAACCGGAGCCGAGCTCCAGGCCGTTCATGGCGAGATCGTAGCAGTTGGCGCGGACACTGGCCGGATCGGTGACGAGGTTGGCCATGTCCGACTCGTAGGGCGCGGTGAAGGGATGGTGCGCGGGCATCCATTTGGCCGTTGCGAGATCGTACTCGAACATGGGGAAATCGGTGAGCCACATGGGGTGGAAGGCGTTTGAGCCGTCAATTAAATTGGCCGCGGCGCTCAAGCCAGCCGCGGCGCTGAGATCGGCTTGGGCGGCATTCGATGCAGCGGCCTTTTGGACAACCTCGTCGGTGATGCGGAAGGCCCCGTGGCGATCGGCGTACTTTTTCGCGAGCTCGGCGCGAAAGTTGCCGGCGGCGGCGTAGACGTTGATTTCGCGCTCGGAGAGGCGGCCGGGAAATTTCGTGTCGCTGGCCTTGATGTGATGCGCCGGGTCGCCGGCAACGATAATGACGAAGTCGGCGTCGGCGGCGCCGCAAAGCTCGCGCATCTTGACGGCGGAATCGGGAAAGCCTTTGGCGAGGCGCTTGAAATCGTCGATGAATTTTGCGCCTTTCTTCAAGTCGAAGAGCGGGTGGTTTTCTTCGCGCTCCTTGCGGCTGAGCTCGCCCACGTTGGGGATGCGCAGGGCGACGACGGGAAGCGCGGGATCGACTTGAAGCGTGGCGAGAGCCGCATCGGTGAAGGCCGGGCGCACGTCTGTGAGGCCGGGCAGGCGGAGATCGGGCTTGTCTGTGCCGAAGCGGCGGATGGACTCGTCGTAAGAAATGCGCGGAAACGGACTGGGGAGCGCGATGCCGGCCGCGGCGAAGGCTGCCGTAAGGAATTGCTCGGCTACGCCGAAGACGGTTTCCTGCTGCGGGAAGCTCATCTCGAGATCGACTTGCGTGAACTCGAGCTGGCGATCGGCGCGGAGATCTTCGTCGCGAAAGCAGCGCGCGATTTGGAAGTAGCGGTCGAAGCCGGAGATCATGAGGATCTGCTTGAAGATTTGCGGCGACTGCGGCAGGGCGTAGAACTCGCCCGGATGTACGCGGCTGGGAACCAGGAAATCTCTGGCGCCCTCGGGCGTGCTCTTGTTGAGGATGGGTGTCTCGATTTCGAGAAAACCCTGCTCGCTCAGGCTCTCGCGAATGGCGCGGGTGATCTCGTGGCGCAGGCGGAAGTTGCGCTGCATTTCGGCCCGGCGCAGGTCCACATAGCGGTGCTTGAGCCGCACTTCCTCGTTCTGAATGGCGCCCTCGGCGGGCGAAAAGGGAG
>Ga0187782_10003198_pt1 | contig 12193 bp, 15 predicted proteins | sample 0715_SJ02_MP15_2_FD_132454 | JGI IMG/M metagenome (GOLD analysis project Ga0187782, IMG submission 132454) | Tropical peat soil microbial communities from peatlands in Department of Meta, Colombia - 0715_SJ02_MP15_20_MG | ecosystem: Environmental > Terrestrial > Soil > Wetlands > Peat | place...
GGCCTCGACCTGCCTCATTCTTTGCTTCGCGGCCGCCCCCGCAGCGGCGCAGGCGGAGGCGCAAACGAGCGCCAATCCGCCCTCGATCAAGGAAAGCCTGGCCGAGATGAAATCGCTGCGCAGCGCGCTCGTCAATTTCGCCGGGGCGATCGGATCGCTTCTCTTGCTCTCGATCTTCGTCCCCGCCTTTTACAGCCTAACCGGCGATATCGAGATTGCCGGCAAGACGCATGCAAGCGCCGACATGGCGCCGCGGCCGACGGCGGACCCCGACGGCTGGATCACGCTCGTGAAAAACGCCGCCGATCCGCCTGTGACGCTGTTTCAGGTCTCAAGCAATGTCGCGCCCGCGCCGAGCGCTGCGGCGCCGCCCACTCCCTACCCCGTCGCGGGCTGGAAAACTGTCCAGGAATGGAAGGATCGGCACGGCCTTGCCGTCACGTTTGCGCAAATGACGGGCAGCTTCGTCGCCGTTCTCGCGCCCATACTGACAGGCAGCGTCCTCGACGTGACGAAGGCCCTCGTCGGCGGCTGATCGGCCAGGTCAAAGATAAAGAAATCCACGTCGGCTGTCGCCTCGGTCGAGCGGGTAGTCGTTTTCGATCGCAATTGCAGTTTGCGTGATGCCCGGCGCGTCGAGACCGGGAACGAAAAGCTGATAGACCCGGCGCGCGGCGACGTCGTTTTGATGCGGCAGACGGACCGGCGGGCCGCCGCCCGCGGCCGGCGTCACGACGCTGTTGGCGAGCCCGCGCCAAGCTAGCAGCGGACGCTCGACCCGCACGCGCACGAGCAAAGTGATGTCGCTCCACTCCGGCGGGACAAGGCACAGGTATCGGACCGCCGCGCCAAGCGTCAGGTCCCAAGTTTCGGCAAACCGGATGAGCTGGTCGAGTTCCGCCCGTTCCACCCACCAGGGTCCGGCGGCGACGCCAAGGGCGCCACGTTCGATCACGCCGAAGCGGAAGATTTTCGTGCCCGGCGTCAGCTCGTAGCGTTGGGGCGCGATCATGCCTCCGGTCTGGGCGTAGGCGAGCACCCGGCCGTTCGGGTCGACAATCGCCTTCTGCGCATTGAGATCGACGCCGAGCGCCTTTTGCCAACTGGCGATGTCGTTGAACGCGGCCCGGTTTATAAAGACCGGCATGACTTGCCTCCGATCACGAACGGCCGCCGCGCGAGCAATGATCGCGACTGCTTGACGTCTATCACGGTCTGGCGACGGTCGGCGGGTCTCCGCGCCCCCCTGTTCACGAACTCGTGATCAATCGTCCGGTAACCGCTCCAACCCCCTGGCGAAAGCCTCAGTGCCGGGCCGTTGGACCGGCGGGCGGTCCCGCCGCTTTCTGCGGCCCCGCCGTTCTCTCCCTGACATTTTTCGAGGAATCCACGCCCATGAACGCCAAGCTCGCTCTCACCGGCGCTGCGCTCGCCGGCTCGCTCGCCACCGCTCTCGCGCTCGCCGTCCCCGCCAAGGCCGCCCCGGCGCCCGCACAGCCGGGCGCCGACAAGTGCTACGGCGTCGCGCTCGCCGGCAAGAACGACTGCGCCGCCGGCGCCGGCACGACCTGCGCCGGCACGTCGACCGTCGACTACAATCCGAAGGCCTGGAAATATGTCGCCAAAGGGACATGCGAGTCGATGACGACTCCGAACGGCCACGGAACCCTACAGCCAATGTAATCGGCTGACTTCAGGTCTTCTTTCCCTCTTCCCGCTTTCGCGGGGAGAGGGCGCGATCAGGCGCGGCTCGCCGCGCCGCCTTCCCGAAGGAAGCGGCGCGCAGCCTCAGCCACGCGCTTCGCCCCGATGCCGATCTGGCGGATTTGGCCGGTCGGCGAAGCGAACGCTCCAACGAAATAGAGGCCAGGCGCCGCAGTCGGACGGTCCGAGGCCAGCGGCCGACCTTTCTCGTCCAGCACGCCTTTCACCTCCGGCAGCAGCGGGCGCAGGTCCGGCCGGAAGCCCGTCGCCAAAACGGCAGCGTCGAACGGCGCCTCCGGACCATCCTCGAACGCGACGCTCGTTTCGCCGAAACGGGCGATCGCGCCTCTGACCTTGATGTCGCCGGCGCGGATCCTGGCGACGGTCCCGATGTCCAAGACCGGCACGCGGTCGTCCTCGACGATCATCCGGATTGGGCCCTTCGGCGCCTTCAGCATGCCAAGGCTCTCGATTCCGCCGATCGCAAGCCGCAAGATCGGCGCATTGATCGCGTCGGCGACGCGCGCGGGAAGAAAGCGTTCGGCGATGGCGAAGGAGAGGATCGGCAGACCGAGCAGGTCGCGCGGCAGAATGCGCACCGGCGAGCGGACGCTGAGCGTCACGTCCGCGCCCGCCTCGCAAAGATCGAGCGCAATCTCCGCACCCGAATTGCCGAAGCCGACGACCAGCACTTTCTTTCCGCCGTATGGCGCGGCGTTGCGGTAGTCGGTCGAGTGAAGAATGGGTCCGCCGAAGCTCGCCTGCCCCGGCCATGTCGGGCGATTTGGGAAATCCGCCCAACCGGTCGCGACAACGACGACAGGCGAAGCAAAACTCTCGCCGTCCATCTCGACCCGCCAAAGCCACCCCTCGCGGCGAACCCGGCGAACGGCCGCCTTAAAGTTCGTTCTCAGCTTGAATGTCTTCGCGTAAGTTTCAAGATAATCGATGAATTGATCGCGCGAAGGATAGCGTCCATAGGCAGTCGGCATGGGCAAGCCGGGCAATGCGGAGTGGACGCGCGGCGTATGCAGATGCAGCCGGTCGTAATGGCGCCGCCAGACGGCGCCGACGGCGTCCGCCTTCTCAAGGATGAGAGGATCGAGGCCTAAGGCGTTGAGCAGGCGCGCCGTCGCCAACCCTGCCGGCCCCGCGCCGATGACGATGGCGTCCGGCATTTTCTTAGCGCCCATCCCGTGCCACAAAACGCCGAGCGCGCGTCCGAATCGGACGGCGCCGCGCTGCCTCGGACTTAAAAAAACTTTGCCGCAGGTTCAGCTTGAACCGTGGAACTGTTCGCCCGGACTGCAGTCGGCGTCAAGAAAGGCGTTGAGGCGGGTCAAGGCGCGGCGGCGCCCCTCACGTTAAGCGGGCGGACGCGCGCTTCGCGGGTCGGACCGCGTGCCGAAATTTCACGCATTCGGCGTTCCCCGGCCGCGCGGAGGATATCTTTTTTTTAAGAAAGGTTGATCGCATGGCTGCGGATCCTCTTCCGCCGCCGGTCTTCCTCCCTCCGCCGGCCGAGACCGGCGGCAGCTCCGTGATGGAAGCGCTCGCGGTCCGCCGAACGATCCGCGAAATCGCGGCGACGCCATTGCCGACGGCAATTCTGTCGACGCTGCTTTGGGCCGCCTTTGGCGTCAATCGCGCCGCCGGTCCCTTTGGCGCCGCCGGCCGAACCGCCGCATCGGCCAGCAACTCGCAGGAGATCGAGCTCTATGTCGTGTTGCCTCAAGGGGCCTATCGCTACGAGGCGGCGGGCCATCGACTGAGGCCGATTGCAGCCGGCGACCTCCGTCCGCTTGCGCTGACGCCCCGCCAGCACGGCGTCGTCGCGTCGGCGCCCGTCCAGATCGTCTATGTCGTCGATATCGACAGGCTCGAGCACACGATCGGATTTGACGAGCCGGGACTGCACGATACGGAGGTGCAAAAGTCTTACTACTTCGTCGATCTCGGCCTGATTGCGGGAAACGTTTCGCTGTTTGCGGCGGCGCACGGGCTGGCAGCGTGGTTCCACAATTGCGACAAAGCGAGGCTCGCGGAACGCCTAAAGCTTGGCGCGAGCCAGAAGGCCCTCTTCGCACACTCCGTCGGCTATCCAGCGAACGCCTAGATAAAGACGGTCCGCCCCCGCTCCAAAGAGGTCTGCAGGCGGCTCGCCGGCCTTCGGCGGGGCGCGCAAACCTTCACCGCAACGAGCCTCTCCGACCTGCGAGACGAGGGCCTTAGGATCGGATATTGCTTACCCGCCCGATTCTTGCGCGCCTCGCTTCGCAAATTGATGAGCGCGTTGAGCGCGGCGTCGTCCGCCCCTCGAGGCCGGATTTGCGGCGTCGAGGCGTCGCCCGGCGTTGCGCGTGGCCACAGACTTGGGCCGATAGCCTGGAGGACACCTTGCTCAAATCCTTGATGACGATGACCGCAGGCGCTGCCGCCGCTCTCCTGACCGCTTTTCCGACGCTCGCCGCCAGCCCGGCTTATTGCGCCCATTATGCGGATCAGGCCGTCTGGCAGTTCCATCGAAACGAACGGATCCCCGGTTGTTTCAAAGGCGCCGACGCTCGCTGGAACCCCGACTGGCGGCATCATTACGACTGGTGCTTGGGGGCGCCGTTTGAGACCGCGCGCGCCGAGGACGCCTATCGCGGGGCGGTGTTGGTCCAATGCAGCATGGCGGCGTTCGGGCATCCGTGATGGGCGCGGGCGTGACGCGCGCTTAAGGCTAGCCCGCTCAGCTTGCGCTGTAGCCGCCGTCGACGGCGATCGTCGCGCCGTTGATCAGCTTCGAGGCGGGCGACACCAAGAAGATCGCCGCGCCGGCGATGTCCTCAGGGTCGCCCCATTCGCCGGACGGGAGCCTGGCGTCGACCTTGGCCTTGAATTCCGGGTTCTCGCGGCCCGGCCGCGTGATCTCCGTCTTGATCCAGCCGGGCGCGATGGCGTTGATGCGGATGCGGTCGGCGGCAAAGGCGATCGCCAGCGATTTCGTGAGCGACACGATTCCGGCCTTTGCGGCGCCATAGCCGGGAATGTGCGGCGCGCCGAAGAAGGAATACATCGAGGCGATGTTGACGATTGAGCCTTGGCTGACTTTCAGTTGCGGGCGGAAGGCGTTGGCGAGCCTGAGCGCGCCGACGAGGTGAATGTCGAGAATGTCCTTGAAAACCTCAGGCTTATACTCCTCCCAGCGGACGAGACGCCCGGCGCAATGGATGACCGCGTCGAGCGCTTCCACGCGCTTGCTGAGCGCGTCGATCGCCGCGCCGTCGCGGACATCAAGCGTCTCGAAATTGAGGCGCGGATCGAGTTCGCCTTTCGGAGGCGCGATGTCGGCGACGATGACGTTCGCGCCGTGATCGAGAAACCCGGCGGCGATCGCGCCGCCGATGTCGCCGGTTCCGCCGGTGATCAAGACAGTTTTGCCGGCGACGGAGAAGGACGGGAACATGGCGCTCGCGACTGGATCGCGTTGAAGAGGGAAGAATAGTCCAAGCGCAGCCTTTTGCGAAAACGCGTCTAACGGCCGCGCTCATCGGCCAAGTTACGCGATGACCCCGTCGAGCCGCCGCCTCAGCGTGTCGCCGGTTGCAAACTCAAGGCGATCGCGCAGGCGCGGACGCTTCAGCGAGAACCGTTCGACGAGGCCGCGGCCCGTTGGGGCGGGGCCATCGATGCGGGCCTGAAAGTACGGTTTCCCCGCAAGCAGCGGGGAGACCGCGTGGCTCGTGTTAGGCCCCGACCTGCTGCTGCAGCGCGACCGTGCCGAGGTCGAGCTTCACGCCTGGGCCCATGGTCGAGGAGATCGCGGCGCGCTGCATGTATGTGCCCTTCACGCCTGCAGGCTTCGCCTTCGTGACCGCCTCGACGAAGGCGCGCACGTTTTCGGCGAGTTTTTCCGGCGCGAAGGACGCTTTGCCGACAGAGCCCTGAACGATGCCCGCCTTCTCGACGCGGAACTCAACCGCCCCGCCTTTCGACGCCTTGACCGCCGCCGCCACGTCGATTGTTACTGTGCCGACCTTCGGATTCGGCATCAGCCCGCGTGGGCCCAAGACTTTGCCGAGCCGGCCGACGAGCGGCATCATGTCGGGCGTGGCGATGCAGCGGTCGAACTCGATCTGGCCGCCCTGGACGGCGGCGACCAGGTCCTCCGCGCCGACGACGTCGGCGCCGGCGGCGCGCGCCTCGTCGGCCTTCGCGCCGCGCGCGAACACCCCGACCCTCAGCGTGCGGCCCGTGCCATTCGGCAGATTGACGACGCCGCGCACCATCTGATCGGCGTGCTTGGGATCGACGCCGAGATTGATGGCGATCTCGACCGTCTCGTCGAACTTGGCCTTGGCGTTGGCCTTCACGAGCTTCACCGCCTCGTCGAGCGGATAGAGCTTGCCGCGCGCGACTGCTTCGCGGGCGTCTTTCATTCGCTTGGAGACGCTCATGGCTTACCCCACAACCTCAAGGCCCATCGAGCGGGCCGAGCCTTCGACCATCGCCATCGCCGCTTCGACCGTCTCGCAGTTCAAGTCCGGCATCTTCTTCTCGGCGATCTCGCGCACCTGCGCCTTCGTCACCTTGCCCACGAACCCGCGACCCGGCGTCTTGGCGCCGGAAGCCGGCTTCTTTCCGAGCTTCAGGCCAGCCGCCTTCTTCAAGAAAAAGGTCACCGGCGGCTGGCGCATCTCGAAGGTGAAGGAGCGATCCTGATAGGCGGTGATCACCACCGGGATCGGCGCGCCCTTCTCCATCTGCGCGGTGCGCGCATTGAAGGCCTTGCAGAATTCCATGATGTTCAAGCCGCGCTGGCCGAGCGCCGGGCCGATCGGCGGCGACGGATTGGCCGCCCCCGCCGGCACTTGCAGCTTGATATAGCCGGCGATTTTCTTCGCCATGAGTCTGCTCCTAACTCAGCAGCGGCGCGGCTCTTAAATAGGCTTGCGCCTTTGAAAGAGCCTGCGTCGCCAGTTGCAGCTTCGTGGTTCTTAAGAGCGCTTCTCCCGGCTGGCTGACCCGGGCGCTCTCCCACTCAGTGAAAGGCGGCGCTGCTAGCAGGTTTCTGCAAGCGGCGCAACGCCGAACGCCGAGGTTCACGCGCGTTTGCAACATCGGGCTTCTTGCGCGCGAATGAGGGATTGCGACCATAGGCGCGTTGGAGGGCGCCGACGGGCCGGCGCGCGTTTTTGGAGTATGGTGCTCGCCGCTCCGCTCGTAAATGGGAGGCCAGAAATGCCAAACCGCGCCATCGTCATCACCGGCGCCTTCGGAGCGCTTGGCCGCGTCGTCGCCGGAGAAGCGGCAAAAAGCGGCCTCAATGTCGCAGCGCTCGACGTCGCGCCCGCGCCGCCGCCGGGCCTTGGCGAACATCTCGGCGCAAACGCGCTTCTTCTGGGCAGCGTCGACCTGTCGACGCCGCAGGGCGCGGCCAAGGCGATCGAGGCGGTCAACGCCCGCTTTTCGCGCCTCGATGCGCTCGTCAACATCGCCGGCGGCTTCGTCTGGGAGGAGATCGAAAGCGGCGACGCCGCCACATGGACGCGCATGTTCGCGCTCAATCTCGGCACGGCGCTCAACGCCTCGCGCGCGGCGCTTCCCTATCTCTTGAAAAGCGGCGAGGGGCGCATCGTCAATGTCGGCGCCAACGCCGCCCTCAAAGCGGCGAGCGGCATGGGCCCTTATGCGGCGAGCAAATCCGCCGTGCATCGCTTGACCGAAAGCCTCGCCGAGGAGATGAAGACCCGCGGCGTCACGGTCAACGCCGTGCTGCCCTCGACGATCGACACGCCGGCCAATCGGCGCGACATGCCCGACGCGGATTTTTCGAAGTGGGTGAAGCCGGAAGACCTCGCCGCGGTTATTCTATTCCTCGCCTCAGAAGGCTCGCGCGCAGTGACGGGCGCGCTGATCCCGGTTGTCGGGGGTTTATGAGGCTTGGGCAACCGCCGAGCGCCAACGCCGATCTTGCGTCGCCCGCCGCCCTCCTTTATCAGACGCGCCGGCTGCGACCCCGAGTTTTGGGGGATAGTTCAACGGTAGAACAGCGGACTCTGACTCCGTCAATCTTGGTTCGAATCCAGGTCCCCCAGCCAGAGAATTTGTAATTCACAAACGTAAGTGATTTCAAAGGCCTCCGACAGGTGCAATGCGTCGCTCGACACCGTCCGCGACACCGACTCATACCCCAAGTTAGAGCCGTCATTCGAGGACGTCCGTCGACGCTGCCCGGAGGCGACTAGGGCTTCCCATTAAGAGGCGGCAGCGAGCCGGGTAGCGCTGGACCGCGGCGGCTCGTCGTGCATTGATCTCGGGCTGGGCTCCGCAACACCACAGACAGCGACGCGTCGGACAGCTAAGGCGGCGCACGGCGCAGTTGATCGGAGGAGACCCATGCCCAACCTCATCGCGCGCGTCGAGCAGGCTCGCCTAAAATGGAACGCTGGCGATCTGCCAGGCTATCTCTCGCTTTACGACGACTCGATTCGCCTGCACGGCTACGCTGCCGAGCCGATGTCCAAGGCCGTGGTGGAGGGGTTTTATCGGCAGATTTGGGCTGCCTTTGGCTCCCCGCCGCCGCTCGTGTTTCACGAGACTATGTGCGATCGCGATCTTTACGCGTGCCGTTTCACAATGACTGGCACCCATCGCGGTACATTCATGGGCGTTCCTCCCACTGGACGGCCGGCGTCGCTACCAGGGTTGACGATGATCCGGTTCTCCGGCGAACGCGCGGTAGAGCGATGGTCGAGCGCGGACTTCCTCGGCCTGATGATCCAGATCGGCGCGATACCCCCGCCGCCCACGTGAAGGGTCGGCGCGGCGGCAGTCACGCGCGGCGGCGATATAGCAGTTTGCCGAGGCACGCGGCGTAGGCGCGGCGCCGGTCGAGTTTGCAAGGTGACAGGCCGGAAATAAGTAGGCCGTCCCCTCGTTGTCCCCTCAGGCCCCCCCAATCGCGGCCGCGCCAACCACAGGCGACCTCTGCATCACGACGAACCGCGCTGCCCGAAGGTGCTCAACGACCCTCTGCGCCGCGATCAAGGCCGTCGTCGAGCTGACGTCGTGCACACGCTTGCGCCCGCGATGTTCGAGCGCGAAGGCGATTGCCAGGGCAACGTCTTCGTCATCTGCGGGGTGCAGAGGTTCGGCCTCGGGGGAACCTTCGGGCGGCGCTTCGTCGGTGTCGGGCATGGGGAACGCCTAGCATTGGGCTTGGAACAAAGCAAGAACGCGAGGCCGAGCGGGGGTGTCCCAGTCTGAACTTTGACTCGGACGAACGTCGAAGTTGGCCCTCAGCCGTAGTTCAATCCGCTGGCTCGCACGAAGGATACGCCACACCCTCGCTACCGTTGTAGAACCTCCAAAACTCGCCTTTGACGTCGGTATCAAACGTGAAGACGAACTCCGTGGGAGTCTTCCGTTGACCAATGAAACTCCTGGGCGCCCCTTCGATTGACGACCATGTCACACCCCCTATCATCCCGGACGGAAGTAGAAACTTGACAGTGTCGCCGGCATCGAAGTCTCCGGCACCTGACTCGGCACGTTCTCCACTCGGTATCTCCCCGACCGCATTTACCAGATCGCACCCCGTTGATGATGCAAACGCCGGCCCGCTACCCCCTAAGATCAGGCTTGCAAGAACAGACCCAAAAAAGAGAACGTTGAGCACGGCGCAAGTCCGGTTGCAGACCGCCATGGTAGCCTCCCTAGGGTCGACGGCGGATTTGCGTGGGGCGCGCCCGCGCAGCCGCCCAAATTCCACGCCGCCAGCCGCAAGTCGCGCAGGCTAAGCGCACGTGCGAGCCGACGCAAGGAGTCGCCGCCAACGTTGCCTCAGCCTGCCAGCGCCAAGCGAGTAGCCTCGGGGTTGGCGCGCCCGCGTGAGGGGTTCACGCGTACACGGCAATCTCTCGTCGGGGCTATCAGGGTCGCCGAGTTGCACGCGGAGGTCGAGGAGAAGAGCGGCTGGTCGTCGACCAACGCTCTCGAGCGCATCGCTTAAGAGAGATGACATCGACCAGCGCGAGGGAACCTTCTGCGTCCCCGACGAGGGGCGACAGATCACCTCGGCGGTCTCAGCAGTCGCCAAATCCACCCGGCGAAGGTCAAGACGAGGAACGGATAGCCAATCGAAGGAAGCGGCGCGGAGGTCGGCAGCAGCGGGATGTTCCAGGAAATTTCAACGGCCGTGATCGCGAAAATGAGCGCCGCAAAGGCGCCCGTGAGACGCGTCCAGAGCGCGAAAGTCGGGCCTACGCTCGTCAAGACCAGAGACGCCGACCACAGCGCGACGCCGCCGGCGTAAGAAGGGACGCTTCCCTGGAGGCCGGCCGCATTGCCTGACAACAGCAGGCTTTCGCCAGCGACGAACACCAGGAAGCCCGCCGCGACGCAATCGTTGCCGAGCCTCAAATACTTGACTGTCAGCAGGGCTGTGGCGACGACGAGGGCTACTCCATCGATAGCCCACAGTTCCTGGCGCAGCTCGGCTTGTCCGACGAATGCGCCGGCCAAACCGAACGCGCCGCCGATCGCGAGGCCGACAGCTGCGACGATGTCCAACCGCGGCGCCGTTTCCGCCCCCACTGTGTTGCTCATCCAAAATCGGATCCGGTTCGTAAAGCTGGCGCCGCGGGGCGGACGCCGTCAATGAAAAAGCGCTCGCTGAACGAAGACCGCACCGTCCTTTGCGTCACGTGGGCTATTGTGCGCCGCCTCAGGCGTTGTTTTAGCGTCCTGCGCCGGCTGCATGGCCAAGAGCCAGGTCGGGTGAGGATTGCGTGACCAACCCGATCGCACATCATTGCGTTGTCGCGTTCAAGCGGGCCGACGAGAAGCTCGTCGCAATGGGTCCGGCCGAGTATCCAAGCGCGAGCGAGGCGGAAGAGGCGGCGAAGGCGATATCCTCGCATTTTGCCGGCGCGGTCGCGCTGACATTGACGAAAGACCACGACAGCGGCGACCTTCTCGAAGCGAAGGTGCTGCTCAAACTGGGAGAGGCCGACTTCGCCGCATTGGTGAACCTGTTCGGCGACGACTGAGGCCGAAGTCGCCGGCAGATCGAAGAATGAGCGACGCCGCGTCGCCCTGTTATCTCACGGCGATCCGATCAGTTGGAGATTTTCCCGCGCCAATCCGGCCTTCCACCCTCGGCCCGGTTTGATTGGGCAAGTCGATCTGGACTGCGCACCCGGTAGGAGACACGCTCATTGAGGCGCCAGGCGGTCTGCGCCTCCCGTTTGCCTCGCTCGGCTTCCGCGAGGGCTTGCTCGAACGCAATCGGCGATTTGCTGGCGGCGGCTCGACGATCGACGTCTGCAAGAGGCGCCGCGGGACCTAGAACATCGGCCACAGTGACGGATTGCCGTCCCTGGGCTTCGCCACCGCCGTCGCGACGCCGATCGACGACTCGGAAGCGTCGGTTGAGGTCCAACGGTGGCGAGCGTCCCCGCTGCGCGCCGCGCCCCGGCCAACCGCCACAGCGTCGAGAGTGGGGCAAGAGGCGGCTCGCCCGCTGGCGAGGCTCCGCCCACGGCGCCCAAACTTTCGGCAGTTCTTTCGCGCTGTGGAAACAACTGACGCAGGCGCGCCTCAAATCTCGGCACACCCGAGGTCCCACCCCAACGCCCTCAGCGCATTTTGCCGCCAATTCGAATGAAACCCCGGCGACTTCCACTCCAAACCCTGCCCGCCCCGCGCGGCGCGGCCTTGGCATGCGACTTGCAAAATTCTTGCGCGGCCAGCCCGCGGGGGCAATCGGACGCTGGAGGCAAGCCCATGAATTTCGTCGCGCTTTCCCGTCGCACGTTCCTAAAGTCGACGGCTGCCGGGCTCGCTGGAACGGCGTTCGGCTTGTCGGGCGTGAGGAGCGCGTTCGCCGCCGATCTCGTCGTCGGCATCGTCTATGTCGGCGCGCGCGACGATTTCGGCTGGAACCAGGCGCATGCGGTCGCCATCAAGGCGCTGAAAGAGGTGGCGGGCGTCAAGGTCGTCGAAGAAGAGAACGTGCCAGAGACCGACGCCTGCTCGAAGTCGATGGAATCGATGATCAATCTCGACGGCGCAAACCTGATCCTGGCGACGTCCTTCGGCTATTACACCCCCTTCGTCGTCGATCTCGCGCGCAAGTACCCGGACGTGCAATTCCGTCACGCCGCGCCCTTGTGGAACAAGGACAAGGATCCGAAGAACGCGGGGAGCTATTTCGGCTATCTGAACCAAGCCCATTACGTCGACGGCGTCGCCGCGGGGCTGTCGACCAAGAGCAACAAGATCGGCTTCGTCGCAGCCAAGCCGATCGCCAGCGTCCTCTCCAACATCAATTGCGTTTTGCTCGGCGCGCGCTCGGTCAATCCGAAAGTGACCGTGCAAGTCATCTTCACCGGCGACTGGTCGTTGCCGGTGCGCGAGGCGGAGGCGGCCAATGCCCTCGTCGACGCCGGCTGCGACGTGATCACCTGCCATGTCGACGGTCCGAAGGTCGTCATCGAGA
>Ga0187782_10003199_pt1 | contig 12192 bp, 5 predicted proteins | sample 0715_SJ02_MP15_2_FD_132454 | JGI IMG/M metagenome (GOLD analysis project Ga0187782, IMG submission 132454) | Tropical peat soil microbial communities from peatlands in Department of Meta, Colombia - 0715_SJ02_MP15_20_MG | ecosystem: Environmental > Terrestrial > Soil > Wetlands > Peat | place...
GGCCTGTCGCGCCACATCCATGAACGCCGTCTCGGGGTTCGCCAGGGTAGTGTGATCTGGCCAAACCCGTTGCGCCAGATACACTTGAAAGCCGCTAAACAGTCCGGTAAACACACAAACGAGTACAGAAGCGAGCAGCACGTTGCGCTTCGGATTCTTGACCTCTTCGGCCAGAATCGACACGCCGTCGAATCCGATGAACACCAACGCGGCCAGCGAGGTTCCCGCCGCCAAGGCACGCAAATTGAATGTTGCAGGATTGTAGATCGGCTGATATGAAATGAGGCCGCGTGCGCCTTCGTGCAAAATAATGTAGCGGAAGGCCTCTACGATGAATGCTCCTGTAATCAACACCATGAACACCAACAGCACTTCGTTCGTTCGCGCCGTGAACTTGATTCCTTGTACGGTCATCAGGGTGATGATACCGACCGTCAGCGCGGCAAGAATCGCAAACGGCACCCGCGGCACCATCCGCTGAATCGCCAGCACCGCATACAGCGCATTCTGGATCGGCTGGAAAAGGTACTCCAAAAACATTGCCCAGCCGACCACGAATCCCAGATGTGGATTCAGCCCTCGGCTGATGTACGTGTACACCGAACCCGTCGAAGGGTACACGTGCGCCATGCGGCCGAAGCTCACTGCAGTCACGGACATTGCGACCATCGCCAGCAGCATCGTCGTGGTCGTGTGTCCGTGGGAAAGAACCTGTGCTTCGCCAAACAGCGGCACCGCCGCAATCGGCGACGTCAGAATAATGCCGTAGTAGATGAGGTCCCAGAGGCTCAACACCCGCTTGAGATGCGCCTGTTCTCCTGCTCCTTTCGCACTTGCTTGCGTTGTGGTTTCCACCCCCACCTCTTCCTAACGGCTGCCGCGAACTGATTCAGCTTCTTTCGTAGCGCCGGCTTCTAGCCGGCCAGCGTTTCCTTACCCGGCAACTGCCAAAGGCGCATCGGCGCCTAGAAGAACAAACGCTCTTTCCTGCGCGCCTCTTCGTACTTCTTCCGCGCCGCTTGTACCGGCTCACGCTCCGAAACTTCCGCCACAGCCACGTCCCACCACGACTCGTATCCTGGCACCCGCTGGTCGTAGGAAGTCTCGACCACCACAACCGTTGTCCGAGTCTGTTTCCTCATCTCGGCCAAGGCGTGCACTAATTCCTCGTGGGTGCGAACTCGTCTCGAGCAAGCTCCTAGACTCTGCGCATTCGCCGCAAAGTCCAGCGGCAAAACGTCCCCTTCGTATCTCTCTCCGCGCCGGTATCTATAGCTGGTGCCCATCCCTTGATTCCCGCAGCTTCGGCTGAGCCCCCCAATACTCGAAAAACCATGATTGTCGAGCAACACGATGTTCAGCTTGTAGCCTTCCTGGATAGACGTGACGATTTCCTGCGCCATCATTAGGTACGACCCGTCACCCACCAGCACGTACACTTCCCGCTGCGGATCTGCCATCTTCACGCCAAGTCCGCCCGCAATTTCATATCCCATGCAGGAATACCCATATTCCAGGTGATACCCGCCCGGCCGTTTCGTTCGCCACAGTTTGTGCAGATCGCCCGGCAAACTTCCCGCCGCGCAAACCATCATATCTCCCGCCTCGATCGCCGAATTCACCGCGCCGATGATTTCTCCTTGGCTTATAGGCGGCTCCGTCCGCAGCCCGTAAATCCGGTCCACCTCCTTTTCCCACTCGGCGCGCAACTTCGCGATCTTCACCCGGTAATCCGATTCCACCTGATGCCCAGCGACCAGCGTCAGTAACTCTTCCAGCGTCGCGCGAGCGTCGCCCGTCAGCGCCAGCGCTGCATGTTTGTAGGAGTCGAATTCCGCCACATTAATATTGATGAACCGCACGTCGGGGTCCTGGAAAGCGGTTTTGGAGGCGCTCGTAAAATCGCTGTACCGCGTCCCGATCCCCAGGACTAAATCCGCCTCGCGTGCCAGGATGTTTGCGCCGAGCGTACCGGTCACGCCGACGGCGCCCACCTCTTGCGGGTGGTCGTAGGGCAACGCGCCTTTTCCCGCCTGAGTCTCACACACTGGAATGCCGGTCGCCTCGGCAAACCTTGCTAGCGCCTCGCTTGCTTCCGAATACAGGACTCCGCCACCCGCCACAATGAGCGGCTTCTTTGCCCCGCGAACCCATTCCGTCGCTCGCTTCAACAGACCCTGGTCGCACCGGCTTCGTGGAATCATCCACACGCGTTTCTCGAAGAATTCGTCGGGATAATCGTACGCTTCGGTCTGCACGTCCTGAGGCAGGCAAAGCGTTACCGCGCCGGTATCCGCTGGCGAAGTCAGCACCCGCATCACTTCCGGCAACGCCGTCAGAACCTGTTCTGGACGCTGAATCCGGTCCCAATACCGCGAAACCGGCTTGAAACAATCGTTCACCGAAATGTCTTGCGAACTGCCCGACTCGAGTTGCTGCAAAACCGGCGCCACATTGCGCCGCGCGAAAATATCTCCTGGCAAGAGCAAAACCGGCAGGCGATTGACCGTCGCGACCGCGGCTCCAGTCAACATATTCGTGGCACCCGGTCCGATGGAACTCGTGCACGCCAGCGTCCGCAATCGGAAGCTCGTCTTCGCAAACGCCGCGGCCGTATGCACCATGGCCTGTTCATTCTTGCAGAGGTAATACTTCAAGCCAGTATCCTGCTCGAGAGCCTGGCCGATTCCCGCGACGTTTCCATGCCCGAAAATCCCCAAAATCCCTTCGATAAAGCGATGCTCTTTTCCATCGCGCGCGGAATACTGCTTTTGTAAGTAGGCGACAATGGCCTGTGCCACCGTAAGACGGCGTTTCATAGCGCCCTTCTCCTCGTGCGTGGGTTCTCCGTCGGACACTAGCATGCCGCAGAAGCGAAGAGAGAATCCAGCGCAAATTTGGCTATTTCACTAAGCGCTTATCCGTGAGTTCGCACTATGCTCTCTGTCATCCTGAGCGCCATTTATGCGCGAAAAATCTCAGCTAGACTGAGCCCGACAAACGCCTCCGCCGTCGGCTACTTCACCAACGGCAAGCGCGGATCGGTCTCTTTCCACGTGGACTTCAGCCACGCGTGATTGGGATCTTCCGTCACCGCGAGCGTCCGCGAGGTGCCCGCCAGAAAATTCAGATAATAAACGTTATATCCGGGTCCCGCGACTACCGGGTGATATCCCGAGCGCACTAACACTGCGTCTCCGTCTTCTGCCCGCACCGTGAAATCCTGTGATTTGTCCGGCGAATACAAACGCTGCAGCGCAAATCCCTCCTCCGGTCGGTCGATCCGGTAATAGTAGATTTCGTCGAGGTCCACTTCGCGCGGCGGATTGTGCACATCATGCTTGTGCGGAGGGTAGCTCGACCAGTTTCCACCCGGCGAGTACACCTCGATGACCACCAGTCTGTCAGCTGGAAATTCCGGCCGGATAATGTCCACAATCTGCCGGGAAGCGTTCCCGCCCCCGCGTAGACTGGTGACCACGTCAGCCGGCGTAATCAGGTGTGGCTCGCGCTTTGCCTCTGAAGGCACGCGGCATTCCGCAATCTCGCAGACTGTCTCCCCCGTGAATTTCACCCTGTAACCCGTAGGCAAATACACGCAGTAGGGCAAGCCATCGAAGACGTTCTTTCTTCCGCCAATCGCCGTAGGTCCCCGCCCCCAATCCGCAGTGCAGCGCCCGCTGAGAAGCACAAACGCCGCTTCCTCGCCGCGCGTGACCGCCTCGTAAGCTTCTCCCGAAGCGATCCGCCGCACCGACATGCTCATCCATTCCCACTGCACGCTCTCACGAGAGAAGTGCAACAACTCGCCCGATTGGCCGTCGGCAAGACGCCGGGAATGAACCACGAAAGGCCGAGAACTCATGACAAGCTCCCTAAACAAATTTGCAAAGTGTGGTCAAGCAACTCGGCGCCCGCGCGCTGCGCCGCTTCTCAAAGCGCTTTGTTATTTTTCACAATCCCGCGGGGGAGGTCGTCCGGCACCTTTTGTAATAGCAGCTCCCCAGCGGGTCTGGGCAAATAACCGCCTAGAGTCTAGCGCAGGCCTGCGTTCGCTTGCAACGAACATCATCGGCACAACACTATGAGAGTAAGCGCGCTCGAGAGTTCCGCTGTCAGCCAGTTGTCACCCCGGCGCGAAGGTCATACAATCGGGCGTCTGCTATTTCGCGAGCCGGAGGCCATCGCTCCGCACTCCCGCCTTCAGGTGACACAAGTGCTTCTGTCTATGCCGTATCCCTTAATTCGCGGCGTCTTGGACTGGATAACTGATCGTGGAACGAGAAATCGTGCATTCTGTGACCGTCTACCGTTTTTTTTTGCGCTGAGCAGGAGACCGGAAGTGGGTAAGCCAGGAAAGACTCGGAGTTCGTTCTGCCGCCGGACACTTCGCGCCGGCATATTGTTGTTTCTGTCGGTAACCCTTGCTGCAAGCGTTCAAGCTGACCCGCGCTTGTCTCATCTGTTCAGCGACCATATGGTCCTGCAGAGCGACATGGAGCTCCGGGTTTGGGGATGGGCCGATCCCGGCGAGGCGATCGTCGTTAACCTGGCAGGCATTTCTCGCCATGTCGTTGCGGCCGTCGACGGACGCTGGGCCGTTTCAATTCCCGCGTTCCCACCGGGTGGTCCCTTCGTACTTGAAGTCCGCGGAAACAAAACCATCCTTTTCAAAGATGTGATGTTCGGGGAAGTTTGGGTTGCTTCGGGACAATCCAACATGACCTACGCGCTTGCCAACGCCGCGAATGCTGCTGAGGAACTCCCAAAAGCCAACGATCCCGATCTGCGCCTCTTCACTGTGCCCAAGAAAATCTCTCTTGAGCCACAGGCGGACACCCTTCCGGCGGACTGGCAGGTTTGCACCACCGACACAGCGAAAGAATTCTCGGCAGTCGCCTATTTCTTTGCCAGCGAATTGCGCCGCCGTCTTGGCGTCCCCGTCGGTATCATTTTAAGCGCTTGGCCTGGCACCGCCGCTGAGGAATGGACCGACCCAAGCTCTTTGCACAGCGACCCAATCCTGCAACCGATCATGGCGCGTTGGGACGCCGCGTCCACGCAGGGCAAATCATTTGCCGCTCACGCACGCCCCTTTTCGCTGGAGTTCGATGATTTCGAGCTGCTTCCCGCGAAAGCCGATGCCCCATCGGTCTACCTCAGCAATTTTGATGATGGCTCGTCTCGTGTATCTACCGGAGGCACATGGACGTTCTCCTGGCCGGACGCGCCGGACGCCTTGTTCGAACTGGCGGCGCCCGGGCGCGGTGGCAAGGGCTACGCCGCCAAGATTTCCGGTGAACTCGACGGCGCAAGCTACGCCCGTTGGGAGGTCCTCCTCAACCCCGATCATTCTCCCTATGATCTGTCGAGCTATGCTGGCATTCGCTTTTGGGCGCGCGGAAACGGCTCCTTTGGATTCCATACCTTGCAGCCGACCATTTCCGATTGGGACGATTATGGCGCTGGTCTCGTGAAAGCAACTCCCGAGTGGAAAGAAACCACTGTCTGGTTCAAGGATCTCCGGCAAGAGGGCTGGGGCGTTCACCACGATCTGACGCTGAATCAAATTTCCGGGTTTTACGTCACCGCTCTCACCGATCTGTCTGATCCCCCCCGCCCCCCCTCCGGCCTGTACGAAGGGATGATCGCTCCGTTGCTCGACTACCGCATCGGTGGTGCCATCTGGTATCAGGGCGAAAGCAACACCCAACGTGCGTTTCAATACCGCTCCTTATTACCCGCACTAATTCGCGGCTGGCGCGCGGGCTGGAATGAAGGAGATTTCCCGTTTCTGATTGTTCAACTCCCGAATCAGGGCAGTGGCGCAGAATTCGCCGATTCCTGGTGGGCCGAATTGCGCGAAGCCCAGCTTTTCACCGCGCAAAACGTTCCCAACACTGGGCTCGCCGTATCCATCGACGTGGGCGAATCCTGGAATCTGCATCCGCCGCGCAAGGCGGAAATAGGCCAGCGGCTCGCACTCTGGGCTCTCGGCACCACCTACAGAAAGAAGCTAGAGTATTCCGGGCCCATTTTCCAAAGCATGCGCGTTCAGGATGATGCCGTCCGCATTTCGTTTCTTCACGTGGGAAGCGGCCTCGCGATTCACGGAGAAACCCTGCAAGGTTTCACCGTGGCGGGCGCCGACAAGAAATTCCATCGCGCCACCGCGCGAATCGATGGCGATTCAGTGGTGGTTTCGAGCGCGGAAGTGCAGGTGCCGGTTGCCGTGCGTTACGCCTGGGCCGACAGTCCCGAATGTAACCTCTTTAATAAGGACGGCCTGCCCGCTTCGCCGTTTCGCACGGATGATTGGCCCGGCGCTACCGTTTCGAACCGCTAGGCAACACGCCTCGCCCCGCGCCGTGTGAGTTTTGAAGCGTAGAAAGGATCCCAAAATGAAAGGCTCAGTGAACGTCTTATTGCGCTGTACCCTCGCCATGATCGCGATCGTTTCCGCGTTCGCTGCCCCCCGTATCACTGCCCAAAGCGCTCCCTCACAGGAACCGCAAGCTGCGCCCAACGAGGGAACCTGGGACCCCGCAAAGCTCGGTGAAACTTTGCTGCGCGATCCCGTGTGGGTTTACAATAACTGGTCTTCCTACGACGAACTTTCCGACAACATCCCGCTCACCGAACAGCTCGCCATGAAAGAGCTAAACGAAATCGTCCGCCTGAAACAATACGGCGTGCACTTCGATTACTACATGATGGACGCCTTCTGGTTCGATCCCGACGGCGCCTACCGCAAGTGGCGCAAGCCGAATTGGCCCGATGGGCCGGATCGCTGGATCGCTGCCTGCCAGAAACATGGCCTCAAGCCGGGTCTGTGGTTCAGCACCAACACGCTCGTGAAAATCAACGCCGCCCCACAGTGGAAAGACTCGCTCAACGCCAAAGGCGGTTCGATGTCTTTTTCCCAAGGTGGCTTCCTACCGGATTTCATTGACGTCCTGCAATACTGGTACGGCCACGGCATCCGCATGTTCAAATTCGACTTTGTGGACTTCGATGCTGCCGTGCCTGCCGACGAAGGAGTTATTTCGAAGCAGGAAATCCATCGCCGCAACGAAGAGGCCTTCCGCGAAGCCCTGAAAAAGTTCCGCGCAAAAAATCCCGATGTGATGCTCGTGGCCTTCAACGGTTTCGGCGGCGACATGGAATCCACCGCCGGTCCTTTTCCTTTCCGCAATCCTATCGATCTGCGCTGGCTTCAAGTCTTTGACTCCATCTATTCCGGCGACCCGCGGCCCTCCGATGTTCCCGAAACCAGTTTCTGGCGCTCCATGGACATCTACAGCGACCACATGGTCCGCCGCTACGAGCAGAGCGGCCTGCCCATCGAGCGCATCGACTCCACCGGCATGATGATCGGCAACACCGGCACCATCTACTACCGCAAGACCCACGCCTGGAAAGGCATGCTGTGGGGCATGATGGCGCGCGGTGGCTGGGTCAACACCATTCACGGCAATCTGGAATTCCTGGACGAAAACAAAGCCCGCTGGTTTGCCCGCGCCCAGCGTTTGTACGAAAACTTGCAAGCCGAAGGACGTACGAAAGCATTTGGCGGCATCCCCGGTGATGTCGAGCCCTACGGCTTTGGCTCCCTCGATTCGGCTGGAGCGGTTTACACGGTGGTGAATCCCGCGCAGTCCATCGCGGAACTGGAACTCCCCAAACTCTCGCGCATGCAAGCTCCACTTGGTTCGGGCCGCGTCATTTTCCGCGACGCCGGATTCGTCCCTGCGCTGCGAGGCAATCGCATTACCCTGGGCCCAGAGCAAATGGCCGCCATCGGTTTCGGACACTATGCCGGACCGTCCTTCGACTTCGGCATTCAGGAAGACGTAGTCGTCCCGCGCGCGATTTCTCCGCTTGAAACGAAGTTCCAGGACGCCGGGAAAAATGCCATCGAAGCGTCTATCGCACGGCCCGCGAAAGGCGATCTGCGAATCATCTTTCAGCAGCGGGATGAAAACGGCAACATCATGCGCAGTTGGCCCGGTGGACCGCCCAACGGCAAGTCCGTCGCCACGGTCCTGAAAATCTCCGCCGAACAAAACGGCAAACCTCTGCCCATCGCCACTCCATACGACAAGCTCGTATGGAGCGGCCTCTCCTGGGGCGCCGGCGAAATCCGCCGCCAGGACATGTCTCCTAAGAGCCCAATCCAGATCCGTTGCTCCTCCGCGGAACAAGGTACCGTGCGGTTGGAAGCGCGCCTCTTCCTCGTCACGTACTAAGCCGGCGATTGCATCTCATAGCAGGCGTGACAGTTGCGCCCCGGATCGGGGTCCCTGTCTGCGGTCATAAAGAAAACGTTTACTGCATAAGCGCTTTTCTGGTACGGAATGTTTCTCCGGCCTCGCGCATCAGTCCGCCCCGCGACACTAGGAACCCATCGAAAAAATTTATGCTTGCTGCCAATTCTCCTTGACAAACGCTAATCGCAAGCATACGCTCCACAATAACCAATCGCTAAGCTGTTTTGCGTTTTTCAGTCAATTCAATAGTAAACGCTTACTTCGGCCGAGGGAAGTGGAGGAATGGAATGAAAGCCTTGCCTTCTATACTCGCTCGCGTCTCTATGCTGCTTCTGGTTCTTTTGTTTTTCTCCTCTCACGGCGCCGCGCAATCCAATCGCGCCAGCATCAAGGGAACGGTGACCGACTCCTCGGGCGGAGTGATTGTTGGCGTGGACGTTTCCGCTCGCAGTGTCGATACCGATGTGACAACCTCGGCGGTCACCAACGATGACGGGATTTATCTCCTGCCCAATCTGCCGCCCGGAACCTACGCACTCACCTTCCGCAAAGCGGGTTTCAAGGACATTGTCGAGCCCGCGGTTACACTGATTTCTACTCAGGTCGCTGGCATCGATGTCACCATGGAAATCGCGACTGCAACCGAGCACGTAACCATCACCGTGGAGAACGCCGCACCACTCCTGGACACCGAAAGCACCTCGGTTGGGACAAACATGAATGGCAAGGTCGTTACGGATTTGCCTCTGAGCATTTATGGTGGCGGCCGCTTCGTCGAGGATTTTGCTGTGGCCATCACTCCGGGATACTCCCCGATCAGCAGTCCCTACGGAGCTGTAGTCAACGGCTCCCAGTGGTTCACCAAGGACTACACCATTGACGGGACTTCCGGAACCTCCTCCATTCGTGGCGATTCCATGGAAACCGGCCCGAGCATGGAAGCGGTGGAGGAACTGCAAGCGCAGACCAGCGGTTTGGATGCCGCCAGTGCCATCACCAATGGTGGCGTCATGAGCTTTACCCTCAAATCCGGAACCAATCAGTTTCACGGTTCGGCGTTTGGCTATGGTCACAATGAGTTCTTGGACGCCAATACCTGGACCAACGACCTCACGGGCGCCGCGAAGGCCAAAGCTCGCGCCTGGGACTACGGAGCAAGCCTTGGCGGTCCGATCCTGAAAGATAGACTCTTCTTCTTCGGTGCTTTCGAACGCTACACGCAGCAGGATTTCACGCTGGGCGGCTACACTCAGTACCTGCCGACGACCAAAATGCTCAAAGGCGATTTCAGCGAACTCCTTGGCAGCGCTCAATGTACAGACACAAAAGGCAGCATGGGGAACTGCGGGGCCAGCGACGGCAACGGCGGCACGTATTCGACCCCTGTCACGGTGCAGAACAAGGCCGGGCAAACCGTTCCTCTTCAGGCCGGCATGATTTTCGATCCCACGACTTGCAATTCCAGCGGTCAAAACTGCGAGCAGTTTACTGGCAATGTCATCGATACCCCGATCAGCACCGTAGCGCAGAAGATTGTCGCTCTGTACCAAAAGGACTATGCCCCGGAACAACCAGGGCTCAACGGCAACGATCAATTCCCCCTGAGCAACTCCCCGAGTCAAACCCCGAACCAGGGCGACATTAAGATCGACTACAACGTAACTCCCAAAGACAAACTCTCCGGTTCCTGGATTCTTGACCACCGGCCGCGCACCTTGCTCGATAGCGGCGGCGTTTGGGAAGCCGGCTCGACCGCCGGCGGGCCTCTGGCGGATGCACGCGTGCAACTCGTCAAAGGCGATCAGTTCCGCATCAGCGAGTCCCACACCTTCACGCCTAACGTCGTAAACGTCTTCAACGAGACCTTCAACTGGTATTGGAATGGAAGTCTTCCAGCTTCCACTGGCACGGACTGGAATTCGACACTAGGCCTCGGCGGCACTTCGGTAGACAATTTTCCTGAAATTTCGTTCGGCAACAAGGTGAACGGCTACGGACTCACCAGCATCGGCAATCAATGGCAGGGGTATTTCACTGCCGGAACCTTCATTACCGGCGATAACCTCATGTGGACGAAGGGACGTCACACCATGTCCTTCGGCGGCGATTTCTGGGCCTACGAAGTAAACAGCCACGCCGCTTCCGGCGTGGACAGTTTCAATTTTGTCCCCAACACAACAAGCGGTGGTTGGGGTAATATTACTGGCTTCGGATTCGCCAGTTTCTTGCTTGGTGACGTCGCAAATGCCAGCCAGAATACCGCCTTTAATTTGTACGGGCGGAGAAAGACGCTAGCGCTGTTCGCTCAAGATAGCTACAAGCTCTCCTCAAAACTCACTCTCACCGCCGGCCTTCGCTGGCAATACTCTTTGCGCTTCCATGAAAAGTACGGGCACTGGGCGAATTATGATATGACCCAGATCGACCCCAATTACGGATATCCGGGCAAACTCGTGTTTGCTACCGGGCCGGGCGACAGCTTCGAAAAAAAGGAATACTGGGATGGCTTTGGGCCGCAGATAGGCTTTGCCTACTCTCCCGTCAAAAAATGGGTGGTTCGCGGATCGTTCGCCCTTACGCTCCTGCCTCCCAACGCTCCCCAATTCGATGGAATCCCGGACGCCTTTGCGCCCCAATACGAGGGAACAAACTCTGTTACCAGCCCCTTTGACTGGGACACCGGCTATCCCGGCGTTTTCACGCCGGGTAGCACGAACATCAACCCGGCCAACGTCTTTGGACTCGTTTACACCGACCCACATTCGCTGATGCCGGGCTTCACCGACACGATGAACGTCGGCATTCAGTACGAGTTGACGCCCACGATGCGGGTAGAAGTTGCGTATGTGGGGAATCGCGGGCATCACCTTCCCGACACCGCGTTGGCATGGAATGAGCCTTCGTCCGCTACGTTCCTGAACGTGGAAAAGGAAAATCCAGGACTCGTGCCCTATGGTTCATACGCTAGCTGGAATTTCTCGGGTACCGGATGCACTAAGGGTGGAGGCGTGCCGAGCAACTATGGCTACGGCGCACCATATGTCGGTATAACCTGTCCTTACACCGGCTTTACCGGCCCAGCGCTGGCGGCGCTGGCCCCCAGTCCGCAGCTGGCGGATTGGTCCACGGCAACTTGGTACTACTACGATTTGTATTACGTTGGCCTGCCGATTGGGAAAACGTCGTACAATTCGGCGGTTGTGGATCTCGTAAAACGTACCGGCCGCAACCTGACAATGGATCTGAATTACACTTGGTCGCGCCAGCGTGGAGACACGTACACTTCCGCGCAGGAGTACAACGCTTTTTATACCCCCGTTCAAGACTTCAGCAACCTGTCGGCGGCGTCGAACTCGCTCACTAGTTACGACCTGACCCACATCGTGAAGGGCTATGTGACCTACCAACTGCCCTTTGGCAGAGGCCAGAAGTGGCTCCCCAGCCAGGGAAAATTTGTGAACGACCTGGTTGGCGGGTGGCAGGTGAGCACATTGGTGCTGTACACCAGCGGCCAGCCATTTCACATTGGCCTGAACCAGCCTTTTTATCCCATCTGGGGCAACTTCTATCCGGACTTCAACCCCACTGGTGCAGTTGCCGTCAGCCCCCGCAACTTTAACGCCGTGTTAGCGGGAACCCAAGGTTCCAACTATGTGCTGCACTATTACTCGCCCTCGGTGGCCACCGCTCCCGTGAGCACGGACGGAACGGTCGTTGGCTTCGGCTCCGGTGGCGCGTTTGACGGCGCTTTGCGCTGTCCCGGTCAGGCCATGGAAAACGCCAGCCTGCTTAAGTACCTTTACTTCGGCGCGGAGAGCCGATATCAACTTTCAATGCGCGTCGAATTCTACAATCTCTTCAACCGCCACACCTACAGCATCCTCGGCTGCGCCGGTTCAAGCACCAACGTCGGCGACGCAAA
>Ga0187782_10003200_pt1 | contig 12190 bp, 19 predicted proteins | sample 0715_SJ02_MP15_2_FD_132454 | JGI IMG/M metagenome (GOLD analysis project Ga0187782, IMG submission 132454) | Tropical peat soil microbial communities from peatlands in Department of Meta, Colombia - 0715_SJ02_MP15_20_MG | ecosystem: Environmental > Terrestrial > Soil > Wetlands > Peat | place...
TCATCTTGGGTTCGCATGCAGATTACGCAATGGCTACGGGACTTGGCTGATTCGTCACCGAGCGGCCGCGGCGACCAGCCAACGAAGCCCACCTTCAAACCGCCATCTTCCAGGTCTGATGTCGCTGTCACACCCCCTCGCTACAGTCCACCGGGACCTCCTTCGAAGTCCACCGTGAAGACGACGTGCAGCGACCAGGTGGAGGTAAGCATGATGACGATCAGAGTTCGACCGATTGAGCATGAGGTCGTGCCCCGAGACATGGTCAATCACCTCGGACTATCTCCCGTCGACATAAAGAGCCACTTCGCAGATCAGTCTGAGGTAGCCGTGGTTAAAGCCGTCGACCGCTACGGGCAGAAACTGACGGCGGTGGGAGACGCTCAGCAGTGGCGGCAGCTCTTGGCCAGTGGGAAGGTGCGTGAGCGGGATGGTGTCACGCTGAGCCGGGCGCACTGGCCGGTCCTGCTGCGAGGTTGGCCCCAAGCGGAGTGATTCGCGGGCTCGCTCGTGGGCCGCTACCGGTCGTTTACCTCACGTGGACATCCGAGCCCGGCACTTCTGGGGCTGGCCAAACGGGTGACCCAGATGTAGGGTCGTCAACCCGCTGGCCGAACTGTGTCGACGATCTTGTCCACCACAGCAGGCATCGCCGCCAACGGATTGCCCAGAGCGTTGGCCGAAAGAAACACACTGCGTCCGGGGAAACGGACGAACTCCTCGACGTTCGACTGGACGACACCGCCACCCGACGGGGCCTGGCCGGAAGCGCTCGAGATCGACACGCCTACCTGCCTCCGTTCAAGGTCTTTTGGTGGTCAGGGACAGCTGGAATGACTGTCCCAGGTCCGCTTAGGGGCGCCCTGGCTAGGGCTTCCGGCCAGTCCCGGAGCGACGAGAGCGACCGGGATCGACGGGCTCGGGATAGTCGCCGCCGACAGTACTGCGCAGAACCGTTCCGAAGTGCTCGCTACATCTTCACCACGATGATGAATGTTTGTGAACCGCTACCGGTGCTGTTGGTCGCGTCGATCGTCGACACGTAGCTCCCGGTGGTCAACGTCCCGGAGATCACCGCAGTGCCATTGCCCAAGTCGTCAATACTCACTCCGGTCGGCAAGGTGGAGTCGCTGATTGCGGGGGGCGAGGGATAGCCGTATCCAGTTTGGACGGTGAAGGCGAATGCCACATTGTCGGTGGCATGCAGCGTCGCCTTTGAGGTGATAATAGGCACGGCATTCACGGTCAGGCTGAAGAGCTGAGAGACCGCCGCCGTGCCGAAAGTGGCGGTGATGACCAACAGGTGCAGGCCGCCGGTCTTGGCCCCCGGGGTACCGAAAAGGGTAGCTGTGCCGTTCCCATTATTAGCGAAGGTCATACCCGTGGGGAGCGTGCCCTGCTCAGCGAGCGTCGCAGTGGGTGAGCCCGTGGTCGACACGTTAAAGGAAAAGACGGAGCCCGCTGTTGCTGTCGCACTGGCCATGCTGGTGATGGCTCGACTTGAAGTGGACGGCGACGTCCTCGGAGCAATCACTCGGCTGGTTGAGGAAGAGGGCACAACGGACCTTGTCGAGGAAGAAGGCAAGACGTAGCGACCAAGCAGTATTCCGCTGCCGGCCACCACGATTCCACCCGCCACCATGGCAAGGGTTGCTCGCACCTTCACGTAGGCAATGATCGCACCCTCCGACACCAGGAGAAGGCTCGGTCGGATATGTGCCTCAGCGAAAGACCTATCCGGCCGGCCTGCCCGGTCGGTGGCGCCGTACCCACCGCCCCGGCCTGAACCCCTAAACAGCGCGGACCATCCGGTATCGCCGCTGGCACAGGGACCTCTCACCCCGTGCCAGACCTCCGGCCCATCCGAGGCGAGTCTGGTCGCCGCCTCCAAGGGCGGGGAATGCGGTCAGGGCGGGTGATTGGCCTCGGTCAGTTCGCACAGGGCATGGCCCGTCGGTCATCCCACCCGGAGAGCCGGGTGACATCGTGGGTCCTGGTGGCAGCTCCGGTCGTGATGGTGGTGATCTGGGTAGTGGCCAGGGTCACTCGGCATCTATGACGTCGTCGGTCGCCGGCCCGAGAAGGGCCTCGACGATCTCTGCGGCCCACTGCTCCTTTCCCCGCCAGTTTCCTCGAAGGGCGGACGGCTGTACACGCGCCTGGGCTGCACGCCCATGACTTGCTCCTCATCGAACCTGGCTGGACCACCGTGCCCGAAGGCCAGTTGGCTGCGGGTCGTCGGAGCCAGGACTCCATGGCCGCTATCTGGATGCAGACGGGGACAGGGTAGCGCGGGACCTTGAAGTCCCTGGGCAAGACGGCGTAAACCCTGGGGATGGTCGAACACCCCTTCGCTCTTGAACCGCTCTCTGGCTTCCCCTACTCCAACGTGGCCGTATCCGGCGACCTGGTGGCTATCGCCAGCCAGGTGCCCTTTGACGAGGATCACCTCCTGGTCGGGCCGGAGTTCTCCAAGCAGGCCCATCAGGTCTTCGTCAACCTGGGCCGTTGCCTCCAGGTGGCGGGGTGCAGCTTCGCCGATGTGTTCAAGGTGTGCGGGTACCTGGCTGATCCCGGTTTTGTCGACCAGTACAACGACATCTACCGCCAGTACTTCTCCCCGCCGTATCCGGCTCGCACGACCGTTGCCTGCCAGTTGGTGGTACCCGGCATGCTTGTCCAGGTCGACGCCTTCGCTCGCATTCCAGGTGCTCGGTAGTCGCCCCTTTGGCCGGCGGTAGGCGTGGAGTTGTCGACCGGGGTCACGCTGATGGAGGAGTCGGAGACCGAGGTGAGCGGCAGACGGTCGGGCAGCCTGGGCACGAAGTCGGTCGGGCTTCGGTACCCCGGTCCATGTCCGGAGCCGGTGGTGTGGTGCGGGTGGGTGGTCAGGCCGGACGGGAAGCGGGTGGCGGTGGAGAGGTGCAAGGGCCGCGCTGGGGACCCAGTCGACTGGCCGACCCACGGCGGCCTCCGAAGGGTCCCTTCCGCTCGCTATTACACCCAGGCGCGACGCTTCCAGAGGAGGGAGGCACCGATGACGATGCAGCCAGCCAGTGGCCCATTGGAGCGGCTCCGGCATCTCGCCCCGGTGCTCCTCGTCCTCGGCGCTCTGGCCCTCCTGTGGGAGACCGCCTTCGGCCGACACGGCACCGGCCTCGCACGAGACCTCCTGCGTGGGCCAGCCCTCGGGGTACTACTCCTGCTCGCCTGGCTCCTTGTGGTGGGGTCCCCGCTCTGGCTGCTACTGGGGGTGGCGTTTCTGGTGCATGGCCGTCGTTGGGCCCGCCGCACTCCGGCTTAGCGTCGGCGTCAGGGTGCAGCGCCGAAGAGGGTTGGCTCTCCACAGCCAGCTCGGCAGTACCGTCCGGTTGTTGACCAGGAGAGGGCTCGGGAACTCTTCGCCCAGACCCGCGTCGCCGTCCTCGGCACCATCACCCCCGAGGGCCATCCTCACCTTGTTCCCTGCTGCTTCGCGTTTGAAGCACCCGGCTTGAGGACTCCGTTGCGGCGCTGACGGTCATTGGGGCTTGGGAGGTAGGTGCTGAGCGACGGCGCCCGAATGGCCCCTTTTGTCTGGGGAACTGAAGGTTAACAACAGGTGACAAAATGGGAAACTTTCGGTAATCTTCAGTCATGGATAGTCCCCTGACCTGGGGTTGGCACCCTGATCCGTTCCATATCCATGAGGAGCGGTACTTCTCGGCAGACGGCGAGCCCACAAAGCTCGTGAGGGACAGGGGAACCGAGGCCTACGATCCCCCACCCGTGGTGGCTCCTCGTAGCGCCTAACACCTGTCTTGCCCAGATTCAGCGATTGGCGCACGAGCCCCATGTCCACGCCAACCCGCGAGTGTGGGCGACAGAGGCACACCCAGCATCGAGAGTGAGGTCGGATCCAAGAACCAGTAAATCGCGGACGTAGTGAATGTGGTCAAGTCGTCCGTGACGCCCTCTTCGTCGAAGCCTTCTTGGTAGTGGCAGACTTTCTCGCTCGCGCTTTCGTGGCTGAGGCCACCTGCTTAGTCGCCGTGGTGCTCTTGCGCTGACCGAAACTCTCGCCAGTTACGCTCACCATCTTCTCCGCCGCCTGGGTACTGGTCCTCACCAGTTGCTCTGTCATCTTGAAACCGGCGTCGATGATCTTGCGCCGAGGGCCGTCCTCGCCCACGTGGGGAAAGAATCCATCCACGGTGTCGACGAACTTCCGTACTGCCTCAAGAGCAGATTCGGCTGAGTCTCGCACCGACTCTACGATCCTGTTGGCAGCCTCGGTAGGACCGCTTTCTGCGTTGGTCATGTTGGAGCCCTCCCTCAGGTCCTCGGACAAAACCAGGCTGGCAGGACCTTGCCCTGGGTAAAAGGGACTTTGGCCCCATGCTCAGGCCTGGGGGATTCGCGTCCGGCACCGTCGGTGGCGAGGCCCATCCCGCCTTCGCAGCCGCGGTCGCCTGTTTAGCCCGTCTGCTCGACGCCAGCGGGCACTGGCATACCCGAACACCCAGCAGAGCGATTCACCTGGCGATCAGCCAAGCGCACGTCCTCCTGGGTCACTTGCGAGGTGGCGCGGCGACATGGGCCGGACCGTGAAGCAGGAGCTGGGTCACTCCCCGAAGCAGCGGATGGGGGTCCTCGGCGCTCAGGCGGTTGAGGGTCGCCTGCATGAGCCCGGTGATCTCCTTGTAGCAGGCGTCCACCACGGCCTGGTCCTCGGCTGCCTCAGGACCGAGACCGCTCCAGTCGAGGGAGGAGAGGAACTCCACGGTGATGGCCGCTGGCATGGGGAGCGGGGGAATCGGTGTCACCCCGAAGGGCGGCCCGAGCATGAGGGGAACCACCTTGACCCGCAGCCGGTTGAGCCCGAAGGCTCGGGCCAGAGCTTCGCCTCGGGAGAGGACCACCACGGTGTGCTGAGCGCCGTGGGCCACTACCGGCACCACGGGCACCTGGCTGCGGAGCGCCAACCTCACGAACCCCTGACGCCCGGCGAAGTCGATGCGGTCCCGGTCCCGCCACGGCCGACAGGCTTCGTAGTCGCCTCCGGGGTAGACGAGCACGAGCGCTCCTTCTGAAAGGGCGGCCTCCGCCTGCGACCGGTCGGCGGGGATGCAGCCAATGCGGCCGAGGACGCCTCTCAGCCCGGGGAGGGAGAGGTAGAGGTTGTGGGTGAGGGCGTAGGCAGGTTGCTCCAGTCCACGACGAGCCAAGATGGCCAGGGTCGTGATCCACATGTCGGGCATGAACGTGGTGCTGGAGTGATTGCCCACGAGCAGCACCGGCCCGTGCTCGGGGAGGTGGTCAATCCCTCGCACCTCGGGCTGGAAGAAGCCGGTATACCGGGCGCCCAGCGGTGCTAGGCGGCGGACGAACGCCGGGTCACGAGGAAAGAAGCGCGCACCTTGCTCCTGCTTGGCCTGCTCGACAAGTACCAACCTCGGCGCGTCCAGACCATCCGTCAGCTTGTTTCGGGGTTCGGCGAATTGCAGACTCGATGCCATGACGCAGCCTCCTTCTCCGCCGCGCCATGTATTTCTTCTCGCGCTGGGGGGAGGCCCCCAACAGGGCCGTTCGCCCTTTGGTCAAACGGGCTACCGCGCCCGGTCGCCGGTGCAGCACACCCTGGGGCAGGGGCGGGGGCTTGGCCAGCGATTCGGCCGACTCCCCGCACCTCAGAGCGCAGGACAACCGGGGTGTGGCCGGAGCCGGGGCAGGCCACCCTGAGGGCTTGCCACAGGTGGTGCTGAGTTGCCGTCAGCCGGAGGGAAACGTCGGTTCTGACGAAATGTGCGACCTCATCGTCGATGTCGTCGACGGTGCCCGCCAAAAAGAAGGTGGTAGTCCCATCGGAGCGCAGAAGGACCGGGTCGTTGAGGTCGCTGTTGTCCACGGTGACAGGCCCTCGTGCCTGGTGACCCGGGCCGTGTCACGCCGACAGCGCGCCACTCGCCCGATCGTGCACAGCCGGTAGTGGCCAGCCCAGTGCCGAACGGCCACAGGCAGGCCACGGCCATCCGGAGATGCGGCCCTTGGGCGAGCGGGTGTCGGGACTGTCGGCCCTGTCATGGCTGAGCTGTGTGGGTGACCCTGAGTCCATAGGAGAGGGGGTGGGACCAGTGGCCGGTCGCCGGGAGTTCGGGTCCGACCTGCGAACGGTGGTGGGCGGCTCAACGGCGATTATGACGGGTGCCTCCTCCGGCATTGGAGAGGCAACTGCCCCGATGCTGGGTGCGAACGGGGCCACCACGGTCCTCGTCGCTCGGTACACGGAACGTCTCGAGGCACTCGAGCAGAAGATCCAAAGCGCCGATAGGAGCGCATGCCCGGACCCCGCTGAGCTGTCGGATCCTGCCCCTGTGGTGATAGAGCGTCCACGTCGCGTGGCCCAGGCGTCGGGAGTGATCGGACGCCTCATGGTTGACGCGACACCGAGACCCTTCGACGGTCCTCTCCGCCTTGCCTACCGTTGGTCCGGTCACTCGTCGGTGGCCAGGGGTGACGACACAGACGACTGGGAGCCTCCTGCATTTGTGCAGGGCGCCCTCCGACGCCTGGAGAGACTGAGCAGGCGGGCGCAGCTATGAAGGTCCGGCAGGCCCTGTCCGCGGCCCGTGTCCTTGGTCGCACCGGGATCCTCTGGCCGGCACGACCCCTGGACTACTTCCGCATGGCCCAGCTGACCCTACGGTGGGGGGCCAGCCTCGCCGCCGCCTCGGAGATGGCTGCGCTCCGGACGCCATCGGGGATGGCCGTGGTCGACGATCATGGGGGCCTGTCGTGGCGGGAGGTCGACGCTGCGGTCAATGCGATCTCCCGGGCGTTGGCCGGTCACGGTCTGGCGCCCAGCCGAACCGTGGGCCTGATGTGCCGGAACAATCGCTACTTCTTGCTGTCGACCCTGGCGGTGTCGAAGCTCGGTGCCGATCTCGTGCTGCTCAACACTGACTTTGGGCCGCACCAGCTCGCAGAGGTCCTGCAGCGCGAGAGGGTCGACGCCGCGATCTTCGACGACGAGTTCACGCCGACATTCGCTGCGGCCCGGTTCGAAGGAGCTGCCTTCGACAGCACGGCGATCCGTGCCGCGGCCGCGAGCGGGACCCGCGCATCGCCCAGGCCGCCCAAGGGACCCGGTCGCATCGTGTTCATGACCTCGGGCACGACGGGGCTGCCGAAGGGCGCCCAGCGCGCCAAGCTCACCCCTCCGGTTGACATGGTGGTGAGTGCATTCTCCCAGCTGCCATTGCGGGCACGGGAGCCGGTGGTCATTTCGCCGCCCCTCTTCCACCTGCTGGGGTTCGGCTTCTTGGGCTTCGCTCTGGGGCTGCAAGGCACCCTTGTCGTGCGTAGTGCGTTCGATCCCGAGGCGGTGCTGGCTGCCATAGCCGATCACCGGGCGACGACGCTCGTCGCCGTGCCGGTCATGCTCCGGCGGATCATCGGACTGGACGAGGAGACCCGGGGCCGGTACGACACCTCGTCGCTACGGGTCATCGTCTGCAGCGGGTCCAGTCTCAGCCCGGTGCTGGCCGCTGCCGTGATGGACGCCTTCGGCGACATCCTCTACAACTTCTACGGATCCACCGAGACGGGCTGGGCCACGATGGCCGGGCCCTCCGACCTCCGGGCCGCCCCAGGGACGGTGGGCCGTCCGCCCCTCGGCACTAGGGTGGCCATCCTCGACGACCAGGGCCGGCCGGTCACTAGTGGACGAAGCGGTCGTATCTTCGTCGGTAGCGGCATGATGTTCGAGGGCTACACGGGCGGTGGTGGCAAGCTGGTCATCGGCGGGTTGATGAGCACCGGTGACACCGGTCGCGTCGACGCAGCCGGGCGGCTGTTCGTCGAAGGTCGCGACGACGAGATGATCGTCTCCGGGGGGGAGAACGTCTTCCCCGGGGAGGTCGAGGAGCTCATGCGCAGCCACGAGGCGATCGTCGATGCCGCTGTCGTCGGTGTTGACGACGAGGAGATGGGTCAACGACTGGCTGCCTTCGTTGTCGCCGAGCCGGGATCGTCTCTCTCCGTCGACGAGGTCAAGGCGTACGTCCGCTCCCGGCTCGCTCGATTCAAGGTTCCTCGCTCGGTCCAGTTCGTCGACCGGATACCCCGGAATTCGATGGGAAAGGTGCTGCGGGCAGCGCTGCCGGACGAGCGGGCCGCCGACGCGAAAGGTCGAATGACCGGATCCTCAGCTTGACCAGGCACGATCGGCGGGACAATCGGCCAGATCGCCACTGTCGGGACCAGCGGTAGCCGACGTGATCTGCCCGCCTACCCGAAGGTCATCGGTCGAGTCCCACTGCTCCCAGCAACCGCGCCTAATGATTGGCCCGGGCGCGACGAGTCATGCCGCCTCGGAGTGCACCAGGCCGGAGGTGGCCAGGGCTCGGTGGACGAAGTTCCGCACGGCCCCAGACCACAAGAACCCGACATGGCTGCCCTCGTACCAGTGGATGGCGGGCTGCTGCCAGTGCTCCCACAAGGTGCCGACCTGTCGCCGGGGATGGACGAGACGGTCGGCGAGGCCGGCGAAGATGAAGCGCCGGTCCTGGGGCACCCGGGGAGGAAGGGCCAGAGGAGACACCACCCGGAGGACGAGGCGGGCTTGTCCGGTCAACTCGACGAATTCCGGTAGCTGGCGGAACTTCTCTGGTGCGTGGCGTTCGATCAGCTCGGCGAAATCAACGGTAGGCACACCGACGATGACGCACGACAGCTCGCTCTCGGTGCCGGCGGTGACCGCCGCCGCATACGCCCCCAACGACAGCCCGACGAGGCCCACCACTTCGTGGTCGTTTGAGCGAATCCAGCCCGCCAGACGTCGGGTGTCCCACACGGCCTGGGTCACTCCGTGAACGGTGTCGAGCAGGTCCTCGCTCGGGAAGCCCGGGGTGGGGGCGATCCCCGTGCGCCGGGGGCCGTGCAAGGGCATGACCGGGAAGGCCAGGTTGAGGCCCAGGGCGTGATGCAGCCAGGCCGCCTGGAAGGCGAACAGGTCGGCTCGAGGAAAGCCCATGCCCGCACCGTGCAGGCCGATCAGCCAAGGGCGTGGAGCTCGGTGGCGCAGCACCCAGGCGTGCGCCGTGCGGTTGGCGTCACGGGCCATCCACCGCGCCCGACCGGGCTCCTCGGGGCCCGGGTCGTAGCCGCTCTCGAACTGCAAGCGTTCGAAGCTGAGTCCACCGAGCAGACGCGTCTGCCGGATCATGGGCTCGGCCGGTGGAGGGTCGAGGAAGTATGCCGCCGGGTCGTCGAGCCAACCCCGGCGGCGGAAGAGGTCGAGGGCCTCGGCCACCTCGGCGCCGATGCGGTGATACTCCTCGGGAGCCGGAGGGCGGCGGAACGCCCGGCCCACGCTGACAAGCGACTCGTCGAGGAGCGCGCCGAGGGCGAGCGCGGGGCTGGGGAAGGGAACCAGGGCAGGAGGTCGATCTTCCGGAGGTGCTAACCACCGCTGCCAGGAATCGACGTAGAAACCGGCAGCCCGGCCGACCGGGCCGAGCCGCCTGGCCACGACCTCTCCGTGGCGGCTCAGGCTCCGTAGTCCGGCGCCCGCCGCCCGGCGCGTCGGCCCGGCCAATTGGCGGACGAGACTGCTCGTACGCCCCCCCATTGCCCCTCCGATCAGAGGGCTTCCCTCCTCCTGCTGTCAAGCAAAGCTAGTCCCCTCCACGTCCTCGAGGTGGGAACGGGTCGCCCAGAGGTCTAGTGACAGCGCCAGGAACACCGTGGTCGCCGTCAGAGACGAGGCCGGGAGGCCGTTCAGGCGGCGGCGGGAACCTCGAGATGCGAGGGACCACTTCTAAGGAGATGGGTGACGCCTCGGAGCAGCGGGTGAGGATGCTCGGCGCGCAATCGGTCGAGGGTTGCCTGCATGAGACTCGTGACTTCTCGATAGCACTGCTCCACGACCTTTTCGTCGTCGGCTCCCTCGGGTGCGATGCCTGCCCAGTCGAGGGCGGGAAGGAACTCCACGGTGATCGCCGCCGGTAGAGGAAGCGGGGGGCTGAGGGCCGAGGTGATGCCGAATGGCAGGCCTAGGAGGATGGGGAACACCTTGATGCGCAAGCGGTCGATCCCGAGTACATGAGCCAAGCGCTCGCCACGCGAGAGGATCACCACGGTGTGGTGAGCTCCATGGGCAACCACGGGGACCACGGGGACCTGAGCACGAAGCGCCAACCTCACGAACCCGCGGTGCCCTCCGAACTCGACCCGGTCGCGTTCGGACCAGGGTCGGCACGCCTCGTAGTCCCCGCCTGGGTAGACGAGGACGAGGGCACCCTGGGCCAGGGCGGCTTCGGCTTGCTCATGTCCGGCCGGTATGGCCCCGAGGCCTCGCAGGACCCGTTCGATCCCCGGAATGGCGAAGAGGAGGTCGTAGGCGAGCCCGTAGAAGGGCTGCTCGAGACCGCGTCTGCGTACAACGGACAGACCGGTGATCCAGACGTCGGGCATGTAGTAGAGCCCGGAGTGGTTGCCAATCAGCAGTACCGGTCCGCTTCGAGGGACGTTTTCGATTCCACGCACCTCGGGGAAGAACAAGCCGACGTACCGTTCGCCGGTGCCGATCAAGCGATGGATGAGTTCGTTGTCGCGGCTGAACCAGGGAACGGACAGTTCGTGCTCAATCCGATGGCTAAGAACGGTTACGAGCGGCGAAAGAACTCCACCCGATTCTCCCGTTTCCCCCGTAGTCATGCTGGCCCCCGACCAAAGCGGCTCCCTTCGCCGTTTGTCGCGCCCCGGGGGCGTCTTCGACAGAGACCTTCGACCCCCCTGCACCCATGTGTTTCATCCGCCTCCGGGCCCAGGACCCTAGGATTTACCGGGGGAGCGCAACGAGCTAGCGACCGCTGCTCCGCCCCAGAAGGGTATCGGCCGGAATGTTCGGTCATCGATAGGTCGGGGCCCGTGGTCAGCCCGCGGGACGGCATCGGTCTCCGGAGCGATGCCGGATAGGAGGGGACCTTGAGCCCACAGTTACTTCCGGTCGGGTCGGCTATCGGCAAAGTCAACCCATGGCGCCATTACCAATCAGGCCGGACGTGGTGTCATGGGTCCCCGCCCGGGTCGGAGACGGGGTCGGTTAGGTCTCGGTTAGGCGATCAGCAGTGAACTCCGCGGCGCGGGTCAACTCACGTTGCAAGCTGTCGAGGGCAAACGACTCCAACTTGCCGCCCACTACCGGGACCGATGCCTTCACCTCTCCGTTGAAAACGTGCACGGAGCCCGATCCGGCCGATCGCAGCTCGGTCGGTCCTCCCATCGAAACCGGAGCGCCTTTAATTTCGGCGAGCCACGTCCCTTCGCGGGAACCATCCCCGTGAGCTGGCTGCCAGACATACGTATTGGTGACAGTCGTGACGGCTGGGATCAGCTTCTTGGCGAAGCCGGGTAGCTCGACGCCAGTGCGCTGTCGGGTCACCACCTTCACGCCACCCTCAGGGGTGACTGTTTGCTCCACTAACTCTGCGTCCTTGCCTCCAAGATGGGAGATGATCTCGAGCTGGAAGGGTCCGCTGGATATCAGCGCGAACAGCTCTTCTGGTGCACGGTCGTAGTGAAACTCCTCGTGGATCGTCTTCACGCGCCTTTAGTGTAGAAGATGGCGAGGCTGCCCACCGGGACAGAGATTGACCAATCCCGAGCCATTCGGCGCAGTCAGATTGTCGATGGAGGCGATGATGACCGCCCGTAGGGACCATGGCGCGAGGAGACGGCATCGAGCTGCTGCGACGGATCGGCCCACCCCCACCCGTGGTCACTATCTATTCCGCCTTTGAGTACTACGCGCCGGACGAGGTGCGATCCCTTTTCAGGTCCATTGAACCCATCGCACCGGGCGAATCAGACCAGCTAGCTTCCCGACATCGCGTGGCGGTACCTCCAGGCGCCGAGGGGCGCGAAGACGATCACGATGCCAACGAGCCAAGCGAGGCAGTGCAGGAGATCGGTTCTGGTCGGTCCGCCTAGCATGAGGGCCCGCACAGCGGAGGCGGTTGCCGACACCGGCTGGTGGCTGGCGAAAGCCTGCAGCCAGCCAGGCATAGTTCTGACGGGGATGAAAGCAGACGAGGCAAAGACGAGAGGTGCCATGACCGGGAATGCGGCGGCTTGGGCGGTCTCGGGATCGCCAACTGCCAAGCCGACCACCGCGAAGACCCATGACATGGCGAAGCCGAACAACAGA
>Ga0187782_10003201_pt1 | contig 12190 bp, 6 predicted proteins | sample 0715_SJ02_MP15_2_FD_132454 | JGI IMG/M metagenome (GOLD analysis project Ga0187782, IMG submission 132454) | Tropical peat soil microbial communities from peatlands in Department of Meta, Colombia - 0715_SJ02_MP15_20_MG | ecosystem: Environmental > Terrestrial > Soil > Wetlands > Peat | place...
GAAACGACCCCCTGCCACCCTACGGCATGGAGGATCAGCCCGTCATGACGGTATTCCACAGTTGAAACAAGGACATTCCGGCCGATTTGCGCTCGTGAGGCAGTTTTGGCATAGGTTCCCGCTGCGTGCGACGAGTTCTGCGTCGTCTTAAGTACAAACACCAACGTCGGCGTCGCGCCAGGCTCCGCAAGCGCGGCTTCGACATTCTGTGTAACGGAGACGTCGAGCAATTTCAGCTCCCGGATCAGGTTAGCCAGCGAATCGGGCGCCCGTTCTGAATCGATCGCGACGATCAGTTTTACGCTCAGAGGGTCGATTGGAGAGGCAACTGCCCCCTGACTGACCGCGCAAGGACCGCCCGCGTGGACGGCGTGCAAGATCTGTTCGGGGCGAGCCTTCTTCGGTGCGAGGATGAGATTTGCCGCGCGGCCGACGGCGAGCAAATCGTCGATTGTCGAATCACTGGAACTCAGCACGGCCGTCGTCTGATCCAGCCGAGAGTTCTGACACAGCGTCGCCAAGAGGTCGATTCCCCGCACGTCGGGAAGCTGCATCGCTGTGATCAGTAAGTCCACGGGCCGCTGCCGGACCAGTCCAACGGCCGCTTCTCCAGTCTGAACGACCTCGACCGATGTCGCTCCCGCCCGAGTCACGGCATCCTTCAACATGGCCGCCAACATCCGCGAAGGCTCGACGATTATGGCCGAGGCGAGCGGTCGCCCGTCGTCGATCGACTCGCTGGCAGGGCCCAGGGTGCGGCTTAGCGATTGCTCCTGCGCGTGGACCAGCTCGAGAAGATCGGAAGCGAGTTCGGAAACAGTTGAGTATCGGTCACCGGCTCGTTTTGCCATAGCGCGGCGAACGATGCGGTCGCATTCTTTTGGTATCAAAGGCGCGAATTGGCTTGGAGTTGGAATGGGCTTCGTCAAGTGGGCCGTCATGACCTGCAGCACCGACGGGGAGTCTTGATACGGATAGCGCCCCGTCAGCAGCCGAAAGAGGGTCGCCCCGAGACTATAGATGTCAGCGCGGGCATCGATCTCGGTCGATTCGAACTGCTCCGGACTCATGTAATGCGGCGTGCCGAGGATCTGGCCGGCCTTTGTCACGGCGGTCCGCGTGTCGTCGTTTGCTTCGACGAGTTTGGAGAGTCCGAAGTCGACGACCTTGACGACTCCATCCTTGGTCAGCATCAAGTTCTCGGGTTTGATGTCGCGATGCACCATGCCGGCCGAGTGCGCGGCCGCCAGACCCTGTGCCGCCTGAGCGACGATCCGGCAAGCGTCCTTCCAATCGAGAGGGCCCCGGCTCCTGACAGCCTCGCCGACACTCCCGCCCGAGAGAAGCTCCATCACGAGGTAGTATTGCCCGTTCCATTGGTCGATGTCGTAAATTGACACCACATTGGGATGGTTCAAGCGGCCGATTGCACGCGCTTCGCCCAGAAACCGCTGGAGTGCCGTGGGGTTCTTGCTGATCTCCGGCGACAGGACCTTGATTGCGACCTCGCGCTCGATCAGCGGGTCGAAAGCCAGGTAGACGGCTCCCATTCCACCTTCGCTGAGCAAAGAACGGACGGCGTACTTGCCAATGCTCGTGCCCGGCTGAAAACTCGCTTGGACCGGCGCGCCGCTGCTGCCTTCTAAAACGGTCCGTCTCGCCTGACTATCGTCGTGATACGTCGAGCCCGTACCTTCCCCGGCGGCATCGACAACTTCAAATGCTTCGCCCGGAGGCGAACCGATTTCGCGACGATTCGGGTCCATGCGATTCTCGAATGCGAGACCACAATTTTGGGCATCTGATCGTTCGGACGTCAACAAGAAGACCGTCGCTCGGGACGCTTCGGACACTCGGAGCAGCGCGATGCGGCGCGAAACAGCACAAGGAAACGAGCGGAGCGGAAGGCGGGCGTTGAGGACGTGTGCAGCGCGTGCCGTCCGAGCCTGTCGGATGAAGGATTTGGTTACACCGTGAGGCGCTAAACAACAGCGTGCAACAGGATTGCCCCTCCGGTGGGTTGTGCTCGCGAAATTGGCGTAGTCAGACGTTCCAGCCGCTCAGAGTCTTTTTCCACGCCGGGACCAGTTAGTGACGCGGAGCCCGTTTCCGCCGGCAAACCCCGATTCAATTGGCGGGCGCTCGACGGAAGTCCCCGGAGAGTTCGATTGCGAAATGGACGCCGGCCAGCTTGAACGCCGCGGGCATTTCCTTGATCGCCTGCTGCGCCTCTGCAATGGTCGGGAATTCTTCGGCTTGTTCGCGAGGGACCAGGGTGCGCAGGCCGGCGCTGCCTGGTTTGCCGAGCCAGAAGACCCCGGTCGGCCCAATCGCTGTGACGACGAACTGGATTGGTTTGTCGTCGACCAAGCCTCACTCATTTCTTGTGTTGATCATCAGCCCGGCACGAAGGTGCTGGAGATGATCGCCGCAGCAGCAAACAGCGCCTTAGACGAGGCGGCGAACGGTGGAACCGTACACCTCGCCCAGCATGAGCGACGCCCCCACCCGAAGCAAGGTCGCTTTGGAGGATGCATCCGAAGACGCGACTGCACCAGGACCGAATGGGATTACGCCGTACTGCGTCCGATGATGCTCACCCGCGATCGCCGCCCAGCCAACGTCGAGCGTGGTGCCGCAGCACCGAGGCGGAGACGATGGCCATCTTTTTCCAATGCCCTAGCGCGACTCGATGGCTGAAGACGTCATAATCGCGAGCTTCAATGGCGTCGAGAAGGGCCCCGTAGGTCCGAATCATCGCATCGAGGATTGGACGACCGCAAGGACGGCATAGAGGGATCAACCGGCGTGCGCGCGCAAAGTCAGTACGTGCTCGTTGGGCCTCGAAGGCGATGAGGTTGCGGAGCCGCGGATCGATGTGTGTCGTTCTCAAGTCCGCCTCGCTGAGTCCAAATCGGCGCAGATCCTCGCGGGGAAGATAGCAGCGGCCGACGCGGGCGTCTTCGGCGACGTCTCGCAGAATGTTTGTCAGCTGAAAAGAGCGGCCACAGTCGACCGCCAGCGCCAGCGCCTCCGCGGAATCGAAACCCCAGATATGCAGGCAGCACAGACCAACCGCGCCGGCAACGTGAAAACAATAGTTGGACAGTTCACTGAATTGCTCGAAACCCGTAGACTCGAGGTCCATTTGCACCCCGTCGATCACTGCAAACAGGTACTCGCGCGGAATGCGATGACGAGCGACCACGTCCGCCAGCGCGGGCAGAACCGGATGACGAAAGCCCGCCCCCTCCAGCGCCTGATCGACGTCGACCCGCCAGCGTGCCAGCGAGGCCGCGCGATCCTCGACGGAGAGTCCCCAATCGTCTCCGAGGTCATCCGATACGCGCATATACGCGTAAAGCGCGCACATATCGCGAAAGAGCGGACGCGGAAGTGCCAGGAGCGAATAATAAAAATTGCTGCGGCTGGCTTGAGTGCACTCGCGGGCCCAGCGGTACGACGCTCGCAGCATCCCTGCAAACGGCTCTCGGATGAGCTGTGGCGTCCAAGCACCCAATTCGACGGTCGCCGGCTGAGCGGTCGCCCGGACCGGCTGTGCCGGCGTTTCAAAGATCATGCCCAACATGAACGGGGTTACTCCACCATCCCTGACGGTCGAGGCCTTCCTGACGATTCCGTTACGCCGGCCCGTTCGTCGTGCCCACTCGGGCGTGGCAAAACAGTCAGACAGATTGGCGTTGGCTCGCCGCGGCGGACGACGTGCCGCCAGAGGCTTCGTCCGAGCGTTATCGCAAACAGTCGGGCGAGTTCACGCCGGGTGACGACTGGCCGCCGCTCCCACACACGATATCCGATTCGCTCGATTTGATCCAAGATCGAGAGGCCCCCGCGAGCAAAAAGTTCAATGTCGATCTGTAAACGTCCGGGCAAAGCATCAATCAGCGGCAGCCCGTCGAACAGGAATTGACGGGCCCGCGCCACCTCAAACCGCATGACTTCGATGAACGCCGCATTCGTCCGGCGATCGCGAAGCTCCTCATCCGAGTACCCAAAACGTACACGCGTCTCGCGCGGCAAGTAGATTCGCCCAATATCGAAATCCCGCGAGACATCCTGCCAGAAGTTTGCTAACTGCAGCCCCGTGCAGATCGAATCCGATAAGCGGGCATTGTGCTCGTTGAAGCAGTCACAAACGTAGAGCACGATGCGGCCAACCGGGTCGGCGCTGCGGCGGCAATAGTCCCGCAACTGGGCGAACGACTCGTACTGCGTGACGCGCTGATCCTGTTGGAAAGCCGAAATCAGGTCCTCAAACGGCTGCCGCGGAATTGCCAAACGCTCGATTGTTTGTCGCAAGGCGACAAACACCGGATGGCTCGCTCGACCGTCGTAACAGGCGGCGAGTTCACCGCGCCACCAGTCGAGCAACTGCGCGGCCCGCTCGGGATCCCCAACTTCGTCGCCTAGGTCGTCAGCCCAACGGCAATAGGCGTACACATTAAAGAAGTGCTGGTGCAGACGTCGCGGCAGCATCCATGAGACAAGGGTAAAATTCTCATAGTGTCGGCGAGCCAGCGAGCGACAGTAAGCTTCGGCTTGGGTTAGGGAAGGACCCGGAGCCGCGCGTTGCGGCCCCCAAACCTCGAGATCGCTTGCAAATTGCACGTCCAAGACGGCTGATTCCAATCGATTTACAGTTCTTCGTGGCTTATCCAGTTCACGCCGTCCTCCGGCGATGCGGTGTTAAGAAAAATCGAATTCACCGTCAATCCGGCAGGCGCCCCCGAGAGCGAACCACAGATCGCCTCCTCGCGGGTCCGGACTGTATTTGTCCAGTGCCTGCGGATATAATCGGTCGCTTGGTCGGGTTCCCGGCCAATCGGAAGTACAGAGGATTCGGTTGAGCCCCTCGAGAATCGACGTCCGGTCTCGCGCTTTGAGTCATCCCGTCTCACAGGTTAACAGACCGTCAGTTGGTTGGTTGAGAAAATCGAGGCACGACCGTCCAGCGGATTGGAAGTCGCGTTTCCAGCCGCGCGGCGCGTCGTCACACAATGGTGGTGCCGATCGGCACTGGCATTGCGGACCCTCTCGGGCTTCCTCGTCGTTTTTGGACAATCAAAGTTTGGTGTTTTGAAGAAGAGCCAGCAATGGCTCACAAGGGATGACAATGGGTAAGAATCTGTACGTGGGAAATCTACCTTTCAAAGCAACTGCCGACGACCTTCGCGAGCTGTTCAGTGCGCACGGGACGGTCACCTCGGCACAAGTCATTATGGATCGCGAGACCGGCAAACCGCGTGGTTTCGGTTTTGTGGAAATGGCCGACGGAGCACAAGCCGCTATCGACGCACTCAACGGCCAGGATTTTCAAGGGCGCCCGCTGACTGTGAATGAGGCCCGTCCGCGCGAAGATCGCCGCAGTGGCGGCGGTGGCGGCGCACGGGGAGGCCGAGGAGGCGGGTACGGCAACCGCTACTAACCTGATTCGTTCGTGACGCCGGCGGTCTGATCCGCTGGCCGACTCTCGTTCTCATGACCCTGACCGACGCGACCGGTCAGGTTTTTTTTTCGAGTCTGCTCGCTCTTAAATCAGTCTTTCGCATGCCGCGCGTCCTCGTCACACTCTGCACTTATAACGAACGCGAGAATCTCATCGCGCTTGTCCCGGAGATCCGCCGCATTTTGCCCGGCGCGGACGTGCTCGTCATTGACGACGGTTCGCCCGACGGCACGGGCGCCCTGGCGGACGAATTGGCAGCGGCTGATCCGCAGGTGCGCGTGCTCCATCGCGCGGGCAAGCTCGGGCTGGGGTCCGCGATTCTGGCGGGCCTGCGTCGCGCAATGGCCGACGGCTACGAATTCGTTATCAACATGGATGCGGACTTCAGCCACGATCCGCGGTATCTCCCGGCCCTGCTGACGTGCATGGATCGGGCGGACGTCGGGATCGGCTCACGGTACGTTGCGGGCGGCGGCATCGAGGGCTGGGGACCGCTGCGACACTTCATGAGCCGGGGGATCAACTGGTACGCGCGCTTGTTGCTTGGCCTCTCCACCCGCGACAACAGCGGGGCCTACCGATGTTACCGCTGCTCAAAGCTCGCGCAGGTTGACCTCGATCACGTGCGTTCGCGCGGCTATTCATTTCAAGAGGAGATCCTCTATCGCTGCCGCGTGGCCGGCTGCCGCTTCGAAGAAATCCCGATTGTCTTTCGCGATCGGCGCTACGGGACGTCCAAAATCAATTGGCGCGAATCGGCCGCCGCACTCTGGATCATTCTGCGGCTGGGGGCAGGCAGCGCACCCGCCCTCTTGAGGCCAAAAACCGGGAATTCGCCGCCGAAATCGAATTCCCAAGGCGCCGGGTAACTGCGATCGCAAAGCGCCCGACGGGAATCGAACCCGCACTCGCAGCTTGGGAAGCTGCCGTGATACCATTTCACCACGGGCGCAAGTAGCCGCGCGCCAACACTCGCCGAGGCGAAGGCGCGCCGTTCACTCTACCCGGTCGCGCAGAGGACGGTCAAGCGGCGCGACGCCGACGTGTCGCAAGGGCTCAACGCGCGGCGCCTTGCGCGACAATTCGAGAAGGGTGCGACGCGAAATCGAGATCGACCACCGATCGAGTTCCCCATAACCGGATTCGTCTGCTGTCCTCGTCGTAGGTCATTTGCAGGACGCGGTTGGGGAAACGGTCGTCGTCGAACGCTAAGGTGTCGCCGGTTTTCGTGTCGATGACCTCAACCAGCATCGAGCGGTGATTGCCGTTGAGGCGGTCCCCCACGAGCGCCAGCATCACCAGCACGGGCAGCCGGAGCGTGGGAACGCGCAGTACCGTCCGCTGCGCGAACGTGCGTTTCCAGAGCACCTGTCCGGATTGCCGATCGATCGCAACGAGATCGCCCCGAAGGTCCGAGTGCGGCAGCGTCGTGTCTGTGCCGAAACAGTACGCGTAGCGACGCGGTTCGGGAATCGTCTGCATCGGCTGCAGGTTGACGTAGTAGCAGTCGGCGTCGCGAAACGCAGAAACCTGGCACAGGTTCTGGAATTCGCGCGCGTCGAGTTTCAAATCGACGCGGACGGCGCCTGTGTGCCCGTCGACGATCTGCATCGAACCGTTCGCCGTGATGACCGCGACTTCGTCGTCTCCGGTTTCTTTCCAAAGCAGACGTTCGGAAATCGGCGAGTCGTAAAGCAGGCGGTCGGTCAGCGGATCCCAGATCCGCATCCTGTGCGTGCCGTCGTGCGACAAGAAGTACAGAAGGCACCGGCCGAAGGTGCGACGCTCGGGAACTTGCCGCGTTGTCGGATCGAGGCAGCCCCGCCGCAGCTCTTCCCCCGTCGTCGTGCGATAAACCGTGTAGTTGAGGTGATCCAGCACGACCAGCACCTCGTCGTCGCCGAAGATTCCCCGGCTGGCGTCCGCGACAAGCCCCGACTGGGGATCCAAATCCGTGCGATGCCAAATGAGCTTTCCGGTTCCCGGATCGACGACGAACAGATGCCGGTGCGCCTGAAACGCGCAGAACGTCGGGCCCGTCGGCCCGACGAGAGCCGAGTCGGTGTCCCTCGCGATTCGCTCGGGCGAATTGGTCCAGAGCGGACGCTCGCGGTCGCGCTCGAGTAACGAAATGCCATGGAATGCGCCCCGGCTGCCCAGGGGCAGAAAATGACCAACTTGCGACGTCACGGCCAAGGTGATTCCCCAATAGTGCGCTGGGATCTCGACGGGACCGACGATCGTGCCCGAGAGCCGATCGACGATGTTGACCTTGGGTTCGTTCGCGGTGCCCGCGTCGATTAACTGGAATACCGACGAGGCACGCGTCACCCCCGGGCGGGAAGCATTGGCGTATTTCTCCGCCAACTCCACGTCGCAGTGTTCCCACAGAGTTTGCGAGAGGCGCGCCCGGCCAAAGGGCCCTTTGGCGGTCTTCAAACGTCTGAGGGCCAGGCGTGTCAGTCCGTCGGAGCGCAGTTCGTCGACGAAGCGTTGCAACCGCGCAGGATCGCGCTTTTCGACGACATCCTGCTTTTCAAGCTCCGCAAGCAACTCGGCAGCCTCTTCGGCCAGACCGGCCTTGTCCCAGAGCCTTACGAGGTGCTGGCGGGCAGCCCGCACGGTGTCCGGCCGCGGAGAATTCTCGCAGCCAAGCAAAAGGAGCTCGGCCCGTTGCCATTGTCCCGCAGCCGCGACAACGTCCGCCTGGCGCAGCCGCACTGCGTCGGCTTCCGGCCAGCTTCCGTAGACGGCAAGAAACTTTTCCAACGATTGGCAATCGCTTGCCTGAAGGGCAGCGTGTTGTTGCACGGCGACGCGCGATTTTGCGAACTTCAGCGCCGCGTCCGGGAAAGAGGTGCAAAGGCGCGAATCGGTCGCGGCCAGCCACGCCTTCGGCGACACCAGTATGGCCGGATCGTGCTGCGACACAAGCAGCCCTTCGTTTCCGAGTGCTGCAAACGCCCGGGACGCGTCGAGCACCGCGCTCAGATCGCCATTACGAAGGCCAACTTCCGATTTGGCCTGAAGGAGCCGAATCCGCTGATACGGAGTGCGTGACAGCGAGTCCAACTCATGAAGTCGCTGGGCAGGCCGGGCACAGCCGGCTGCCAGCTCTTCAAGCAGCACCGTCCGTTTAAGCCAGTCCGTCCGCTGTTTCAACTCTTCGCTGAGGCCGTCGGGGCCAATCTGCAACAGGTACGCTTTTGCGTCCGAAACCTGGCCGAGCGTCAGCTCGAGGTCGGCCGCAAGCGCAAGATCGGCCGGGGCGCTGGGGGCCGACTCGAGCCGCTGCTGCACCGTCTCCAAGAGCGCCTGAGCTCGCGGGTAAGCGACGACTTCACGCGGCTCGCAAGAGACGATCAGCGAACCGGCAACGGCGAGATTTCCCGGGGCGGAACCGGTCCGGGCCGCGGCGGGATCTTCGTCGGAGTCATCCAACACGCACGAATCCTGGCAAAATCCGTCCGGTTGGGGCCCCAAGCGTTCGAGATTCTCCTCGTCGTGCGCCGACAGGTCTCGGCTTCGAATTCCGGTGCGAATTTCGATCGCGGCGATGCGATTGTCGGCGAGCGGGACGAGATACTCGCCACCCAGCCGCACTCCGGCGCCGCAGATGTCTCCGACTCGAATGGACCACCGCTCTGTGCCATCTGCCAGCGAAAGTCCGCGACAAAAGCGCTCACCGACAACCATCACAACTCCATCGGCAGCCGCAGCGACAAATTCTCCGTCGCCCCGTGCCTTCTTCCAGATACCGCGGCCGGTCGAAAGATCCAAACAATGAATCGTTTCGGATTGGCGGGGCAGAACGACGACCTGGTTTCCTTCGACCAACTCTGAGTGCGGGAAGCCCGGATTGCCAAAGGCATGGTGGGAGGCAAGCGACCAGGTGCTTTCCGCACCGGTGCCGTCGTCATCGCCGCAATAGTAAGTCCACAAGAGGGCGCCGTCGAGCGCGTCGACGCCGACGAGAATCCCCGCCTGCGTTGGACAGACGATGACGCCGGATCCACTGCACGGAGTGCATGCCAGCGAGTAGCGCAGCGGTTCTTCGTCAATCGGCCGGTCCACGTAGCCAATCCCTTGCACCCAAAGCACGGCGCCGGTGGCCGCGGAAAGAGCGACGAGATTCAGCTGACAGTCGCACTCGGTGATTGCATACACGCGGCCATCCAGGGCCAGGGGCGGCCCAAGGAAAAAATGACCGTGGAGTGGCTGCTGGGCCATTTTGTCGCCGGCTTGCTCGGCCTCCTGAGCGTCGATTACGCCGTCGCCGTTGCGATCGAGTTCCTTGAATTGCTCCGGCGTCCCGAGAAACTCCGCCTGCGTGACCCGGCCATCGTCGTTGACATCCATCCGATAGAACCAATGTGACGTGCCGACCGCGCCCCCAATCGACCACACGGGCTTTACCGTTCCGGCGGTGTCACGCACCGGGCTGTGGACGTCGAGCGCGATCAGTCGGTTTGCATTGCGCGACAGCCGCTGCGATCCGTGCTGCGTCTCGCCGTTTTCGTCCATGGGAACGCCGGTCTGGCGCGGGTGAATATCCATCGAATCGACCGCAAAAACCCGGCGGCCGTCGGTGGTCAGTGTGCCGAGGATCGAATTGGTGACGTAGGCCCCTATCAAGGCATCGCGAGGAGTGTCATGCGATGAGCTGCTTTCGGCAGCGGAACGAGGTTGCTCGGTCTCGGCAAGCGAGCGGACCATGGACGTCGTCGGACCATATTTCCAAAGCTCGCGCCCCGAGTTGGCATCGAGCGCGCGAAATCCAGCGTAGTCTCGAACCACGATGGCATCCCTGACAACGAGCGCCGTTTGAACGGCGATCGGACGCCTGTCCTCGTGTTGGGAGGTCGAGTTCTCCCACCGTCGTACGAGGTTGGCCACATCGGATCCCGAAGTCGTCCCGGGCTCGATCAGCCCCACGCGCCAGGTGGGCGTCATGTACGGTATTGAGGACGGCCCGCCACCCAGTGGAACGGCAGCGAACGACTCGAAAGCCGCCAGCGCCTGCTGCACGCGCGGTTCTGTCGGCGGTTGATCCGTGGCTTCACCCTCTTCCAGCGAGGTCAGGTCGACGGTGCGCGTGGCACGTCGAACGCTGTCCGCGGCGCCGATCTCCTTTTGTGCGAGTGTGGCCGCGCTTGGCTCCGCGGGCCGACTCGACGTAGAACGATCGGTGACTGAGCCACGACCGGAAAGCCGCTCCGCGACGCTCAGCTTCTGCAAAATCGCTGTGTTGAGTCGCCTGCGATGACACGGATCCGCGGCCAGCAGCCTCCAGGCGCGAATCGCCAACGCGTATTCGCCCCGATCGAGCCAACGCGTGGCCATCCAATTCGTTGCCTCGAAACCAGACGCCGTATGGAAAAAGCGCCTTGCGACTTCAGCGACGACCACGGGGTCGGAGGCATTCCGGCCGCGCTCGAGCAAACGCTGCGCTTCGGCAGCGTGAGTCCAGTCGTAGAACTCGCGAGTCTTGCCGTCGGCCGCGCTCAAGAGGTCGAGGGCCCGCCGCCGTGCACTCGCCAGTCGATGCTCGGACTCGATCCAAATGAAGTGATCGCCGGGCTGGTCGAGGACTTGCTGCAGCCGCGCGACCGCGCGGTTGATGTCGCCCGTATGGAGAGCCGACTCGGCACTCTCGAGCGCGCATTGGACATTGCGGTCGCGAAAGACCGCCTGGCGCAGCATCCGCTGCTCGCGACCCTGAGGCTCCTCAGAGGAGACCTCCACAGGCGGCTCCCCTTGGGGGGTGACCTCGAGCTCCGTCCGCACTGCGGGCGATTGAGCGGACGCTGATGCTCCGAGTCCGAACAGACCGACAGCCAGCACTCGTGCGAACAAGAGCACGAGGCCTCGCGCATCCGTGCGCGTCGCCCGCAAACGGGCGCCCAAAACGCTAGCGCGCATGGCAATTCCTTTCGACACATGCGCTCGTCAGAAAGAATCTGGATCGGCATCGTCGGCGAAGCGTGCGCCGGAAACCGACAACGGGCTAACAAGCCTCCAAGAGTAAAGCCGCTGCGAAATCCGCTTGGCGCCGACCGAATGCATCCCAGATGTCCGGGCGACGGGTGCGAAAAACCGGCGGAATCTACCAGTTTCCCCGAATCGGATCGAGAGAACTTGATGGGAGGAGCGAGAGTCCGTCCGGAAAAACGACGCGGCCCGCAGTCTTTTCAAACTGCGGGCCGCGTGAAAGGTCCCGGCGGTAACCTACTTTCGCACCTTTCGGCACTATCATCGGCCCAGGGGGCTTAACGGTCGTGTTCGGAATGGGAACGAGTGTTTCCCCCCCGGAAAAGCCACCGGAAAGAGACCGGGGGGCGGCGTTAACCGCGCCTCGGCCTGATTCAAAAAGATAGCGGACAAGTGGCAGCCGGACACTCTTGCGGAGCAAGGCGTGCGGAAAGGATCCGCGCGCTGTTGCGTCGGACGCGCCGCATGGCGCAGAGCGCGTCGCGTTGAGAAGAGAATCAAAGTGGTCAAGTGTTCGTCCGTTAGTACTGGTCAGCTGAAGCGATTACTCGCCTTACACAACCAGCCTATCAACCTGGTAGTCTTCCAGGGGACTCCAGGACCGAAGTCCAACGAAACCTGATCTTGGGGATGGCTTCGCGCTTATATGCTTTCAGCGCTTATCCAGGCCGTACGTTAGCTACCCTGCGGTGCCACGAGCGTGACAACAGGAACACCAGAGGTACGTCCCTC
>Ga0187782_10003202_pt1 | contig 12190 bp, 11 predicted proteins | sample 0715_SJ02_MP15_2_FD_132454 | JGI IMG/M metagenome (GOLD analysis project Ga0187782, IMG submission 132454) | Tropical peat soil microbial communities from peatlands in Department of Meta, Colombia - 0715_SJ02_MP15_20_MG | ecosystem: Environmental > Terrestrial > Soil > Wetlands > Peat | place...
CGCCCGACCAGCGAACACGCGCCCCGCTTCCGCACTTCTGCACACGGCTGCTCATACTTCTCGCAATCTGACGCAGGCAGATGGAGGTGCGGAATTAACCGCGGCGGAAAGAGATCTGAATGCTGTTGCGGGCAGCGCCCGCGATAGTAAAGAAGCTGCCCTGTGGTTGTGGAAGGCCGTGGGGAAGGGAAACGTGGAAGCGATGATCGCACTCTCGGATCTTTATTTGCGCGGGGACGGCGTTGCCAGAAGCTGCGATCAGGCGCGTTTGTTGCTGGATGCCGCGGCACGCAAAGGCGGGAAGGCTGCCGCCGAACGGCTGCGCCACTTGCAGGCCTTCGGCTGCCAGTAACGCATGGCGAGCGAGGCGCCTTCCGAGATAGCTTGGCCCTGTTGACATCCCGGTAGCGCGGCCAGACGCGGAGGATGTCAACAGAGACAATTAGCTCGCAGGCGCGATTGAAGCTCCGCGCTGCCCGATCAGGCGTGAAATTCCGGCTGCCTCCGCCGCGACTCGTACCACAAAGCCAACTCCACACGGTTCCACAAGCCCAGTTTGTCGTAGATCACGCGCAGATAGTTCTTCACCACGTGCTCGGTCGTGCCGATGGCAAGGGCGACGTCGCGATTCTTCAATCCCTGGGCAACAAGTTCGATGACGCGGTGTTCGCGCTCGCTGGGGATACGTGGTCCGTAGCGCTCGTTTGCAAGCATATTTGCCTCCGGTACAACAAGGTGGCGAGTTTCACTCGCTTGATCCCGCCGGTGATGCCGAAGCGGAGAAACAGCCGGTTGAAGTGAGCTTTCACGGTGCGGCGCGCCATGTTCAACCGGCTGGCGATCTCGGCGTTGTCACAGCCTTCCAATAGCAACTCAACGATTTGCTGCTCGCGCGGTCCCAGCCGAACGGCCTGCTCCGACATCACTCCTCCCTGACAGGGATTCCCCTTGGCCTATCGAGGCGCACCTGGGATGTTTCCACATCACATAGCATCCACTATGCCATTTTGAGACGAGTCGCGCAGTGACGGCTAACCAGCATTTTCCACAGGACTTGCAAGTCCCGCGGAGTTCTCCAAACTTGAGAAGTAGCGCGCCCTAAGCCAGCTATTGAAGAGCTAGAAGAGAATCAACAGACGGAGAAGCTGTGTAAAACGCACGATATCACGGAGTGGCCGAGTTCACAAGCACATAATCGAAGGTTGCCGCTTTTGCGAATTTTGGCAGCGCGAATTCCAAGCCCGAGGCGGAGGTTGCCGCTCTAAGCGGACTGCGGAATTCTGCAAAATTTCAGGTAAATGCCCTAGAGTAAAATTTCCCTTCCCCAGGGAAAATTCTGAACAATTTACATGATTTCCCGGTGGGTTCGCTACTGCAAGTCCGCCTGTGACGCCTGTATGGCGCAGCCGCCCGTGCCGCTGGTTCCACAAACCTGATTGCTCAAGGTGGAAAAATAGATTTGAGAAGTACCCGATTCGGTGGCCGTATTATCGAAGACCATGCCGCTGCTGCCACCAGCTACCGCCAGCGAGGCGGTGGCGATGGCGCCCACGTTGGTCCAGGTCACCGAACCGTCGCTGGTAGTCTCGCCCGGCGTTGGATTAAACGTCGGAATCGAAGCGCCCGAAGTCCCGGAGACAGAAACGACCTGAATATTGTTGTTTGGGTCGAGGATTTCTGCGCGCCTGCCGTAGCGGTGGTTTGCCTGCCAGGCAGCCGGTGTAACCGCGGATAGAGGTCCCTGATCCAGCCAGGTCACGCTCCCGTCCAAGGTACTGCCTCCGTTGGCTCCGTTCCAGAAGGGTTCGGTGGCGCCCGAGGTACCTGCCACGGTCACTACTTCAATGTGAGAATTGCTGTCGAGAATCTCCTGGCCGATGTAGTATGCGGTGGTCGCGTACCAAGCCGTGTCTTGGAAATTAAAAATGCAGCCGCCGGAGGAGCATCCGGCGGAGACTCCGTCGTTCTCGGCGCTGGCAAAGACCCACTCCGTAGGGCCTTCCGCAGCATTCGGGTTCAGCAGGTCGCTGACCGGAGAACATGCCACGGTAGCGGTCGAAAGGCTTGGCTCCAGACTCACCGAACCGAGGACACCCGCATCGATGGCGATTTTGTAAAGCGTGGGCTCGCCTCCGGTGTTGCCAAATACCCAGAGATTGCCGGTGCCATTTGTTGAGGCCAGGTAAGTGCTGTCGAACGCGCCAATGAACATGGGTTTAGGCTCAGTTCCCGAAGTCGTGCTGGAACCAACCACCGCCTCCGACCCGGTATCCCCATCAGGAAAGTCGACCTGGAGTCGGTAGACGGCAGTGCAGTCGGCGTCATGGTCGCAACTTGCGCTGCCGTCGCTGGTGGCGAACACGTACAGAATCTCCGCCGTCGCATCCACGACCGGGCCTTGTACAATGCCCGGGCCGGAATCGAGCGCCTGGGAGAAATCCAATTGTCCCGACGTGGCCACGAATGCCGTGGTGGGGCCGACGCGGTACAAGAAGCCACCCGCATCCGCCACAAACACTTCCTCGGATGTGGGATCGTACACCGGGCAGGTGAGTGCCGTGGGAGAGCCCGGATTCACCTGTACCGGCCAACCGGCGCTTCTCACCTCCGTGGGAACGCCATTAAAGAAGGGGCTGAACTTATGCAACCATCCGGAATCATCTCCCACAAAAGCCTGATCGTCGTTGTAGTCGTAAAAGACGGATGAGCCGGTATCGGCTGTGTATGAGCCCGTGCCGCTTTCGAAAAATGCTGACGTTGCGCAAGGCGCGGTACAGGTAGGGTATTGATCGTTTCGAACGCGGGAAATAGGTGTCGGGTTCGTCACACCGGCAGTGGCGGAAGGAGCCCATTTCAACAACACCAATTGCCCGTATCCGAGGCTGTCTTTTTGCACGAACGCCACCTGTGTGCCGTCGCTCGAGAAGACCGGAGACGTGATGACCTGCCCGCCGCTGGTGTCATACGCCCAGTACACTGAGGGCACTTTCCCACCACAGCCGGAATAGATGTTGGTGAAAGCAACGATATCGGCCTGGTGCAGTCCGCCCACAAGGCCGGTGCCATAAACCACGAAATCCGAACAGCTGGCTGTGGTCGACGTGAGGGTATACTTCGCCGGATAATTGATTGCGCCAACGGTTGCGTCGGAGCCCATATCCTCTGACCAGTCTCCGCCAAGCGGCTGATCCAGGCCTGTTCTCCGGCGTATTGGATCGAATTCCGGCTCAGCGACAGACGCGCCATTACTCCCCGCCTCGGCCAGGTGCGCCGGGGATTGGCGAAGTTGCTGCTGCCTGTAGCGCCATTCCCGCTGCACACGCGCAGCTTGCCCCGGGCTGGCAGGCTGGGAGAACACAACGTGATGAGAGCTCCAGTCCGTGGTGAGAGATGCTTCACGGTCCCCAGCGGTCTGGCCGAATCCTCCCCGAGACAACGCCAGAACCCCCAGAATGGAAACCCACAGTGGCATTACTGCTCGCTGATTCCTTCTCATGGTTCTACCTCATCCATAAGAAAGAGGATAACCACAATTGCCCGCTTGTGTGATTGTCAGGAAAGGAACATCTCTTGGTTACCCGGATACCGCCGACCGGCACACTCCCGCCCGCCGATCACCCCCGGCGGCGTGTCCATAACAATCTTTTCTTTGCTCCGTTTTGCCGGCCTGGTAATTGCCGCGCCCCGGATTTGCGCTGCGCTTCCATCCTCCACTACGATTCAGAGGATGAAACTCTCCGTCGTTATGCCCGTCTACAATGAACAGGCAACTCTGCGGCAGGTTATCGCCAGAGTGCTGGCGGTTCCGCAGAGTATCGAATTGATCTGCGTCGACGACGGATCGACCGATGGCTCACGCGACATCCTCGCCCAACTACAGGCGCAGCACCCGCAGATTCGGGTCTTGCTGCAACCACGAAATATGGGCAAAGGCGCCGCCCTGCATCGCGGCATTCGCGAGGCGACGGGCGATTTCCTCATCATCCAGGATGCCGATCTGGAATACGATCCTGACGATTACACCGCGCTGCTGGAACCGTTGCTCGAAGGGCGCGCCGACGTGGTGTACGGCTCGCGGTTTCTCTCCGGCCATCCGCATCGCGTGCTTTATTTCTGGCATTCCGTCGGTAATCGGATTCTCACTCTGCTTTCCAATGCCCTGACCAATATCAACCTTACCGACATGGAGACATGCTACAAGGTATTTCGCCGCGAGGTGATTCAATCGATTCCGCTGGAAGAAAAACGTTTCGGGTTTGAGCCCGAAGTTACTGTAAAGATTGCCAAGCGAAATCTGCGCATTTATGAAGTCGGTATCAGTTACTGGGGCCGCACCTATGAAGAGGGAAAGAAAATCAATTGGAAGGATGGTGTGCGCGCCCTGTTCTGCCTGCTAAAGTACTGCATTACCGAACCAGCGGGCGGGACGGCGGCGGTCGATAGTCCGGCGCCGGCGTTGACCCAGGGCGCCGTGCCCAACAAGCTCCCGCCTGGACACTAGAGCCTGCGGCGAACGGCTGAAGGAGCGGAAAGGTTCAATTGGGTTTGTTCACGCGCCTACTGGAACTTGACGCGTTGCCACCCGGGGTCGTCGCCCTCATTCCCCCTGCGGGCTTCTGATAGTTGGAACTGATAGGCGGACTCGGTGTGGCAGCCGCCCGTTTGGGAGCTTTCGCCGGCGGTGGGGCTTTTTCGGCGCGTCCACCAACCATCTTCTGACCCTCGAGGCGCGAAAGCTCTGCGTTCGTCTTCTGTGCGCGGTTCGAGGGATTTGGCGATACCGCGGCCGACTTACGTTGTGCCGGCATAGCTGATTTGGGTGTCAGCGGCTTGCTCGCGTTCTTCTCTGGATCGGGAGTCGCCTTGCCGGCAGCGGCGCCGGCGTGGGAAGTTTGCGCCACCGCCAGACCGACTCCGACCGCTACCGTCACCAGCCAAACCACCACCCGATACTTCAACATGGGAAAAATCTCCGGGCGGGCATCGCCATGCGGCACTGCCCTTGCTTATTAGAACACGTTTCCGGTCCGAAAGACGCGCATGCAGTAACCTCCGGGATGTTACCTCCGGTTTGCCCTCCGCGCGCCGCGAGGCGGTGCCGCAGTGTGCTAAAAACTCAGAGCGAAAGGTCGCTGCAATACGACCGGGGATAGCCTCCGCGTTCGATTGGGAATCCTGTCCCAGGCATAAGGCGTCGCCTTCCACGAACCGCTATCATGGAAGTCAGGGCGGAGCGGCCGCCCGGCAAAAATGCCCCAGGCAATGAACATTCTCAGCCCGGCCTTCGAGTTGAACGCGCCGCTTCCGCTGCCGGAGGGCGAAGTGCAACTTTGGCGGGTTGATCTGGAAGCAATGGCTCCCGAAGAAACTCGCTGGCAGAAGCTGCTTTCCGAAGAGGAATTGACCCGCGCCGGACGCTTCCATTTTCAGCGCGACCGCCGGGGCTTCACGGCGGCGCGGGCGATGTTGCGGTCAATTCTGGCGGCCTATCTGGGATGCACCCCGCGCGCGCTCAACTTCGTCTACTCGAAGAAAGAAAAACCCTCTCTGGGACCGGAGCATTCCGCCGGCGGCATTGCCTTCAATGTTTCCCATTCAGGGGGAATCGCGCTGCTGGCGTTCAGCCGCGGGCGCGACGTCGGAGTGGATGTGGAGCACCTCCGCCACGATTTTGATTTGGAGGCCATCGCTTGCCGGTTCTTTTCTGCGCAGGAGCAGAGCCAGCTTGCGGCTTTGCCTGCGCAAGTGCGCGTCGACGCCTTTTTCCGCTGCTGGACCCGCAAGGAGGCGTATATCAAGGCGACTGGCGACGGCCTTTCCCTTCCGCTCAGCCAATTCGATGTATCGCTTGCGCCCGGGCAGCGCGATGCACTGCTGGCTACACGACCGGATGCGGCCGAAGCGGGAAAATGGCTGCTCCGGGAGGTGCCGGCCGGTTCCGGCCACGTAGCGGCTCTGTGCGTCAGAGGCCGGGATTGGAAACTGCGAGCCTGGGCGGATGATCCAGCCAGCACGACCGGCGAAATTTAGTAGTGTCCTAAATTCCCAAAACCACGAAAGACACGAAGTCGCAACGAAGGAACAGAATCACGGTTTCTACTTCCTGTACCTTCGTGCCTTCGGTGGTTAAATTAGGACACCCCCAAACCCTTCCCTGCCAGTTTCTGCACACTCGTAGCCATCAGGATCACAACACCGGTCGCGAACGCGCTTCTTTTCATTGGGTTACGCCCATCATTGCACTCACCGGTTGCGCCAGTCTTTAGTCATGCAAAGTTGCAAATCTGGCTTTCCCAAGCCGCGCGGAAGTGTTACTCTGTACGATAAGTTTTTCGGGTTTCTCTCCCACAACAATCTGCCATCGGTACGCCCCCCGAAACCCGATACAGCTTGGGAAGCAATCCGTCAATTACCATAAACGTACTAGACTATACATTGTAAAACAGGAGGCCCAGCACTTGACCGCTGCTACCAGTCATCTCATTGCGCCCCACGGGGGAGAACTCGTTCAACTTATCGCTCCAGCCGACCGGGCTAACGAACTGAAATCCCACTCCAGGGAATGGCCTTCGTGGGATCTGACGGCCCGCCAGCTCTGCGATCTGGAATTGCTCTTGAGCGGAGGCTTTTCCCCGCTGCGCGGCTTCATGACCCGTGCCGATTACGAAGGCGTCTGCCACAACATGCGCCTGGCCAACGGCACGCTCTGGCCCATGCCCATCACGCTGGATGTAACCGAAGAGTTCGCCAGGAAGCTGACGCCGGGCACGAGCAAGGTCGCACTGCGCGATCCCGAGGGTGTGATGCTGGCGGTTTTGAATGTGGAAGAAGTCTGGCAGCCCGACCGCAAAGCGGAAGCTAAGGCGGTTTTCAACAGCACCAGCTCCGCCCATCCCGGCGCCGATTATGCCATGAACAAGGCCAATCCCTGGTACGTGGGCGGAAAGCTCGAAGGCTTGCAGATTCCTTCGCACTACGATTTCCGTGCCTGGCGCTACAGTCCTGCTGAGCTGCGAATGGAGTTTGCTCGTATGGGTTGGCGCCGGGTAGTTGCCTTCCAGACACGCAATCCCATGCACCGCGCCCACGTCGAGCTTGCGTTCCGCGCGGCCAAGCAAGTTGAGGCGAACCTGTTGATTCATCCCGTAGTCGGGATGACCAAGCCCGGCGACGTAGACTATTACACGCGCGTGCGCTGCTATCAGCTGCTGCTTTCGAAGTTCCCGTCGGGCACGGCGAAACTTTCCCTGCTGCCGCTCGCCATGCGCATGGGCGGACCGCGCGAGGCAATCTGGCACAGCATCATCCGCAAGAATCACGGCTGCACCCACCTCATCGTGGGCCGCGACCACGCTGGGCCGGGCAAGGACACCGATGGCAAGCCGTTTTATGGCCCCTACGAGGCGCAGGAGCTGTTTAGGAAGCATCAGGCCGACATCGGCGTCACCATGGTGCCGTTCAACATGATGGTTTACCTCGAAGGCCAGGACAAATATGTTCCTGACGACGAAGTCAAAAACGGCGATCGCGTGCTGAACATCTCCGGTACCGAGCTGCGCCAGCGCCTGAATGAAGGCCGCGACATTCCCGGCTGGTTCACTTATCCCGAGATCGTGACAGAATTGCGGCGCAGCTTCCCTCCCCGCCACCAGCAAGGCGTGACCATCTTCTTCACAGGGCTTTCCGGCTCGGGCAAGTCCACCATTGCCAACGTGCTGCTGACCAAGTTCCTCGAAACCGGCGGCCGCCCGGTTACTTTGCTGGATGGCGATCTGGTGCGCAAGCACCTCTCGTCTGAGCTTGGCTTTTCCAAGGAGCATCGCGACATCAACATCCGCCGCATCGGATATGTCGCTTCAGAGATCACCAAGAACGGCGGCATCGCCATTTGCGCGCCCATCGCTCCCTACGACGCGACCCGCAAACACGTGCGCCATCTGATCGAGCCGTACGGCGGCTTCATCCTGGTGCACGTCGCCACTCCCGTCGAGGTCTGTGAGCAGCGCGATCGCAAAGGCCTGTATGCCAAGGCGCGGGCAGGCATTCTCAAGGAATTCACCGGCATTTCCGATCCCTACGAGGCTCCGACAGACGCCGACGTCACCATCAACACCGGCGATCTCTCCCCCGAAGAAGCGGCGCAGGAAATCCTCCTGCACTTGGAAAGAGAAGGATTTATTGGAGCTGGCGCATCCGCTTAGCGATTTCGGTGGCGGAACATGGCTAGAGGCTGAAACCGGTACATCATGGATTTGCTGATCAAGAGCCTGGTGGGGTTTGGCGTCGGCACCCTGATTGGAATGACGGGAGTCGGAGGCGGGGTTTTGCTGATTCCGATTCTCATCTTCGGTTTGGGCGTGCCACCGCTGCGCGCGGTGGGCTCAGACGCGCTCTTCAACTTTCTCACGAAGATCGGCGCCAGCGCGGTTCACTTGCAGCGGGGCACAGTTCGCCGCAAGGTGGTTCTGGCGCTCGCGGTGGGAAGCACACCCGGCTCCTTTCTGGGGGTAAACTTTCTCCACTACCTGCGCGCGACCCGCGGTGACGGGGTTAATCATTTCATAACAGTCGCAGTCGGGGTCTTGCTCGTCGTCATTCCGAGTTTTTTGTTTTTCCAAAAGAAAATCGAAGAGCGCGCCGCAGTGAAACCTCCCACCATGAAGTCATTTGCCTGGATGTCGGTGATCGGGCTGGTGTCGGGATTTCTGGTAGGGATCACTTCCGTAGGTTCGGGCAGCATTGTGATGCTGCTGCTGCTTCTGTTCTACAGTTTCCAGCCCAAGGTGATGGTCGGGACCGACATCGTCCATGCCCTGCTGCTTACCGGGGTTACCAGCTTTCTCCACTTCAAGATCAACAACAATGTGGATGTTCACCTGGTGGGAGCGTTGCTGCTGGGGTCCGTTCCGGGTGGATTGTTCGGTTCGTACTTGAGCACGCGGGTTCCTGTTCCCTGGCTGCGGCGCATATTGTGCGCGGTGTTGCTGGCCACCGGCGCGCGCATGCTGATGGCCTAGCGCTCGACGAGGGCTTCCCTGTGTAACCCCGTGCCCTCCGTGGTTGGCGCTTTACTAAACTTTGCAGAGAGATCGGAAGAGTATGCCCTCAAAGTACGCTGACATTCTGAAACGCATCCACGCCGCCCTGGAAGCTTCTCGCGCCGTATTCGCCCGCTTTACGCCGGGCGCGATTGAAACCGAATACAAGATCGGCCACGATCCTGTCACCGAAGCCGATCGCGCCCTCGATGCCGTCCTGCGCAAGGAATTGCTGCGCGAGGGTGAAGGCTGGCTCTCGGAAGAGAGCGCCGACGATCCTGTTCGCCTCGAGCGCTCTCGCGTTTGGGTGGTCGATCCGCTGGATGGCACGCGCGAGTTTGTTACCGGAATCCCGGAGTTTTGCGCTTCCATCGGATTCGTGGAGAACGGGCGGCCGGTAGCCGGTGGAATCTACAATCCTGCAACCGATGAGACGCTTCTGGGAGCGATCGACTCGGGGGTCACGTATAACGGCAAGCCGGCCAAGCCCAGCCAGCGCAAAACTCTGGATGGCGCGCTGGTTCTCGCCAGCCGCAGTGAGGTGAAACGCGGCGAGTGGAAGCAGTTTGAAAATGGGGTCTTCAAGCTCCGGCCCATGGGATCGGTTGCCTACAAGCTGGCCCTGGTGTCGGCGGGACTGGCCGACATCACCTTCACCCTGGTTCCCAAGAATGAGTGGGACGTAGTCGCCGGAGTGGCGCTGGTCGAAAGCGCGGGCGGTTTCGTCAGCACTCTGGAAAAAACCGCACTGACGGCAAACCGCCGCAATCCACTGCTGACCGGCTTGCTGGCCAGCGGACCGTACCTGAAAGATCCGCTTCTGGCTCTGCTCGAGCCACACCTGCCCGTAGCGGCACCGGCTCGCTGAACCAAACGCCGGCATCATCTCCCAACCGTGAGGTCAGCAAGAACCCGCCGAAGCTTCGACCGAACTCAGTCGAACTCAAAAACCACCTGTTGCGCCGGCGAGCTCCACACCGGCGCGAACGACTGCCGGTGCAACGGCGTTGGACCGTACTTCTGCAAGGCCTCCAGGTGCTGCGGCGTGCTGTAGCCCTTGTGCGATGCCAGCCCGTACTCTGGAAAGACGGCATGCCACTCGCACATCAGACGGTCTCGCTCAACCTTAGCCAGGATCGACGCTGCCGCAATGGAAGCAGAAAGCGCGTCGCCATGGATAATCGCTTCCTGGGGAAGGTTGCAATCGAGCCGCACGGCGTCGATCAACAGGTGATCGGCTTGCGGCTGAAGCCGCATCACGGCTTCGCGCATGGCCAGCCGTGAGGCGTGGTAAATATTGATCTGATCGATGCGTGCCGCATCCACGGCGGCAACCGCCCACGCCACAGCATGTTCGCGAATGCGCGGCGCGAGCACTTCGCGCCGCTCCGGCAGCAGCAGCTTGGAATCGCGCAAGCCGCGAATGCGGTAGTTGCGGTCAAGAATCACCGCCGCCGCCACCACCGGGCCGAACAGCGAGCCGCGTCCTACTTCGTCGACCCCCGCCACCAGCACAGCTCCCGAGGCCCACGCTTTTTTTTCGTAGCGCAGTGTGCAGCGGAGCCGCTTCAGAAGACGCAGCTTTGCCGCGGACGGTGAAAGTTCGGGTTCGGAAAGAATTTCGGCAATGGGCGGCATTGAGATGGCGGACTTTCCGTCATCTTGACTTGCCGGCCGGGATGCGCGCAAGTGGAAAAAATGGCAGGAGGTTTCCCAAATTCAAGAACCGCCAAGGGCACGAAGGAGAGCCCAGCCCGGTTTCCCTCGTGTACCTTCGTGCCCTTAGTGGTTAAATAAGGACGCTACCTGGCGTTACCGTCGAAACCGAGCCTGCCGCTAAGTTTTTTCCACGTCGCGCAGACGGGAAGCTTTGCCCTTAAGGGCGCGGAGATAATACAGCTTGGCCCGGCGCACGCGCGAAGAACGCACCACGTCGATCTTGTCGATCACCTTGGAGTGAAGGGGAAAGATGCGCTCCACGCCCTGGCCGAAGCTGATCTTGCGTACAGTAAAACTGGCCTGTGGACCCTTGTCGCGCTTGATCACCACGCCTTCAAACGCCTGCAAGCGCTCTTTATCGCCTTCCTTGATCTTCACCTGCACGCGGACGGTGTCCCCCGGGCCAAAGTCGGGAATGTCGGTGCGTCGCGTCTTGGCCAGCAGTTTCTCGATGATTAGGTTCGACATGATGTTTTATCCTTCTGCATTTTAATTGCGGAATCTATCTTGTGTCGCAAGATTTAGCTAGCGGGGGTTGTCAACCGCCTTCTTCTGGAGTTCGACAAGAAACTCACGATCTTCCTCGCTCAACGCAGCCCCCTCCAGCAAATCCGGACGGTTGCGCCACGTTTTCTCCAGCGCCCGCTGCCGCCGCCAGCGCCGGATTTCTTCGTGGTTGCCGGTCAGCAACGCCTCCGGCACGGTCATCCCGCGAAACTCAGCCGGGCGCGTGTAATGCGGATAATCCAGCAATCCGTTCGAGCCGCAGGTCGAATCGGTGCCAATTTCGCTTCTCGCCTTGGCGTCCACGGTAAACGATTCCTGCCGGGTTGACGCCTGGTTCCCAACCGCGCCGGGAAGCAATCGCATCACGGCCTCTATGACCACCGCCGCGGCCATCTCTCCGCCGCTCAAAACATAATCGCCGATGGAAAGTTCGCGATCGGCAAGGTGGTCAGCAATGCGCTCGTCGACGCCTTCGTACCTCCCGCAGATCAGAACCATGCGCTCGAGCGCAGCGAGTTCAGCCGCGACCTTCTGCGTAAAACGCCGGCCCTGCGCCGAGAGCAGGATCACGGATTCTTTCGCGTTTCCCGCCGCGCGCTCCTGCCGGGGCGCGAGGCCCATCGTATCCAGACATTCAAAGAGCGGTTGCGGTTTCAGCACCATGCCTTCGCCGCCGCCAAATGGGCGGTCGTCCACGGTGCGGTGGCGATCATGCGTAAACTCCCGCAGATCGTGGACCTGAATTTTCACGAGGCCCATTTCCTGGGCCCGGCGCGTAATGCCGTAATCCAGTGGTCCGCGAAAGAAGTCCGGAAAAATGGTTACAATGTGAGCCTTCAACACCAGTTCTCAGTTCCCGGTTCTCAGAAGAACTACCCCGTGCGACCCCGTGTCCTCCGTGGTTTTCTCGCTGGCCGCGCCAGTTC
>Ga0187782_10003203_pt1 | contig 12188 bp, 10 predicted proteins | sample 0715_SJ02_MP15_2_FD_132454 | JGI IMG/M metagenome (GOLD analysis project Ga0187782, IMG submission 132454) | Tropical peat soil microbial communities from peatlands in Department of Meta, Colombia - 0715_SJ02_MP15_20_MG | ecosystem: Environmental > Terrestrial > Soil > Wetlands > Peat | place...
ACGCTTGGCGCAGGAGGAATTGGCACGGCTGGCTCACATTACCAAGCAGACCCTTGGTTTTTATCGCGATTCGAAGCAGGTGGTGGCCGTTTCGCTCTCCGAGATTCTTGACGACGTCATTGAGCTGCAGTCACGACGGTTGCAGTTGAACGGTATCGGAGTGGAAAAGTACTACCAGACAGAGGGCACGATCCAAGGTTTCCCCTTAGAGCTGAAGCAGGTTTTCCTAAATCTGATCGGAAACGCGGTGCAGGCCATGCCCGAGGGAGGTCGCTTGCGAATCCGACTGCTCGAATCGTCGCAAAAGGGAAGTGGGCGTTCAGGGATGCGGGTTTCGATATCCGATACCGGGGTGGGGATTCGTTCGGAGCATGCCAAGAGAATTTTCGAACCATTCTTTAGCACCAAGGAGGCCAAGGGAACGGGTCTTGGGCTCTGGATCAGCAAAGGAATCATTCAGAAATACGAAGGCACCATTTGCTTCCGCAGCGTCCAACTGGGCGGCGGGAACGTCACTTGCTTCTCTGTATTCATACCCGCGTTCGCCACGGTCCGGAGTCCGGATACGACCGCGCTGGTGATGGCCTAGCGGAGCCGCGTGACGAGGGAGCGTGGGACCGGCGCGGAGCTGGTATGGTTGGGACGAGGAAGAAAGCCCGGAAGGGGAGGCCGAGACACTGAGGGAAAGATGCTGCTGTCTTCGTCGGTTAATGGGGGACTAGGGAGGAAGCGGATTGGCCGAACATGTGAATCGAACTGTTGCTACCATCCTTTGTGTTGACGACGAAGCGAATCAGCTGGTCCTGCGCAAACTCTTACTCGAGAACGCAGGCTACCGCGTGCTAACGGCGGATTCGTTTCGTTCCGCGCTCGCGACTTTTCTGTCGCACACGATTGATCTTGCAGTGGTAGATTACTGGATGACCGGGGGCAACGGCGTACAGCTGGCGGGCGAATTGAAACGCCGTCAGGAAAGCTTACCGATCGTAATTCTTTCTGCGTACACCGAATTGCCGGGGGAGACGATCGGCATCGCCGACGCTTGGATCACCAAAGGAGGAGCTTCGCAAATTCTCCTTGCCAAAATTGAAGAGCTCCTTGCACGGGCGCTGGTCCGTTCCAGTCAGGAGGCGCGAAGACGGAGCAAGCCCGGTCTAGATGCTTAGCAGAACACACTTGGCGGACTTATCGTCCCGCGGCGTCGAGAGTGCGTGACGAGAGGCGAGATCTTCCCATCCCAACCCGCCGATCGAAGAAATGAGAGACTCGAATGCATTACCTTCTGTTTTATGAAGTTGGTGAGGACTACCTTTCCCAACGCGCAGAATTTCGGGAAGAGCACCTGGCAAAAGCATGCAAGGCGAGCGCGCAAGGCGAACTCGTCCTGGGCGGCGCCCTGGCGGATCCAGTGGATCGTGCCGTGCTGCTGTTCAAGGGAGACACGCCCGAGGTCGCGGAGAAATTTGCTCGGGTTGACCCGTACGTGATGAATGGGTTGGTAAAGCGATGGTATGTCCGGGAGTGGACAACGGTTGCGGGAGAAGACGCGGCGACGCCCATCCAGCTCGAAGCCGAGGACACGCGCAAGAAACCGGCAGAGCGAGTTAGTGGGGAAGAGGGGAAGAGCATGATCCTGAGGTTGTGGAAGGCTCGCTCCACCGTGGAGAAGGCGAGCGAATACATTCAGTATGCAACTACCAAGGTCTTTCCAGCGCTGTCGGCCATGGAAGGGCACCGCGGAGCCTATCTGCTCCGCCGCACGCTGGACGGCGCCAGCGAATTCGTCGTGCTGACCTTGTGGCAGTCGATGGCGGCAGTCCGCAGATTCGCGAGAGACAACCCGGAGAAGGCTGTTGTAGATCCTCCTGCCCGGGCGATGCTCGCCAGCCTCGACGACTCTGTAGCCCATTTCGAGGTTGTCCATAGCCCTGAGAGCCAACCAAGGAAATGATGCGCGGTCGAAGGTCCCATGGCTTGAGTTCAGGTTAGGGCCAACCCAGCGTCGCCGGCAAAGGATAGAATGGGAATCAGAATTTCCGCAATGTGCGACCGTGGTCGAGGTGCAACAGGGGCTAAGGAGACCGGGGACAACGGCGAATCGTATCCTGGCAGATCTGACCCATGACGGGTGCGGTCGTGCGCCTGACAATGCAGGGGAGGTCATTCGATGGTTTGGATCAGGTTAGCGATGGCCTTGCTCGTAGGTTGGGTCACTCCGAGCCGTGAGATTCCAGTCGGGACCGTCATACCCCTAATGCTTAGCTCGGGCCTTGACGCCGCCAAAGACGCGCCCGGCAAGAGAATTGAGGGCGAAGTCATGCAAAAGGTGCCTTTGCCATCTGGCAAAGGGATCAGCGCACGATCGCGAATGATCGGTCACATCGTGAACGTGACCAAGGAGGGATCGTCGGGCTCCGGTTTGGTTGTGAAATTCGATGTCCTGCAAGACGAAGGACACAAAACCGAACTGCTGACCGGCCTGCTGGCTGTGGCCTCCATGACTAGTGTCGCCCAGGCGCAAACTCCCATTGAACCCAACTCGGACACCGAGCCAGTGAGCCAGTGGGTTACCCGTCAGGTGGGCGGAGATGTGGTCAGGCGTGGATGGGGAAAGGTAGCGTCGCCGGATGGTACCTACGGCACATGGCTGGCAGGAAGTTCCGTATTGATCAAGCTGACGCCGAATCCTCGTGCTGGATGTCCGGACGGTCCGGGCTATGACCGCGAGCAAGCGGTTTGGATCTTTTCCAGCGCCGCGTGCGGCACGTATGGTTTAGGCGATGTCAAAGTCGCGAATTCGGGAAAAGATCGGTCACTCGGCGAAATCGCATTGACCTCCCGCCGCAAGCTCAAGGTCCGGGGCGGAAGTGGTTGGTTGCTGATTGTAGTCGCGGAAGCTGGGCGTTGAGGCCTTGCTATCCAGGGCGGCGCCGAACTGGGATCGGTTTCGAGCATATCTGCGAATTTGTCACAAGCAGGGGTCGGTAAGCATAAAGCTCACGCCGATGGAGGCTCGTTCGACTCCGACCCTCAACGGATTTCTCTTCCCGAACGTCCGCAGGAGAGCTCACCGGATTCCGATCGTAGAAGCCAAAGGATCTTCGTACTTGACGGTTTACTTAGATTCAGTAAGATTCCTATGCCCAATGGCTTTAGAGAGTACCAGCTCAGAAATAAGCATTTGTGAGTAGTAGTATGTGGGTCTCTTCACTTTCAACGTCTAGTGCCGAGCCTGGAAAGCCGGCTGAAACCTGCGAGTCTTCCGTTCCGGCTACGCACAGGCTGCGGACGGTGAGATCGGCACTGCTGGTGGGAATCGGCTACTATCTTGGGACACGGATTGGTTTTGCTTGGACTCCGAACGGGCAGCCGAACTCGACGTTTTGGCCTCCCAACGCCATTCTTCTGGCAGCCTTTCTGTTGGCTCCGCGGCGAATATGGTGGACCTTTCTTTTGGCCGTGCTTCCGGCTCATATGTTTGCTCAACTGCAAGCCGGAGTGCCGCTATGGACAGCCGTCGGTTGGTTCATCACCAACACGAGCGAAGCGTGGATTGGTGCCTTTGGCATTACACGATTCACCCGTCAAAAAACGGTGCTGGACGGCGTGCGCGGCGTTCTCATCTTCGTTGTGTTTGGGGTTCTAATTGCCCCTTTTGCAACGTCATTCCTGGATGCTGCCGCGGTCGTGATCACGGGCTGGGGCCGAGGATACTGGCCACTCGGAACGGAGCGATTTTGGACGAACGCATTGGCCGAGCTGACGGTTGTCCCAACGATTGTGGTTTCGAAACTATTTGGCGTTTCTTGGATTCGGAAGGCTACCCTTGCCCGGTATTGTGAAGCGGGACTGCTAGCGGTCGGTACAGCGCTGGTAAGTGTTTTGATATTTGGCTTACAACCGGTTTCGCTCGCCACTGCTCCGGCCCTGCTGTATTTGCCGCTTCCGCTTCTGTTGTGGGCTGCCCTCCGGTTTGGGTTGGGCGGACTCAGCCTGTCTCTGTTGTGCGTCTCTCTGATCTCGATCTGGTATACGATGCACGGGCAAGAACCGTTCCCCTATGCAACCATGGGGCAAAACATCCTATCGCTGCAGATTCTATTTTGTATCGTTGCGGTTCCGCTCATGTTTCTGTCTGCTGTCATGGCGGATGCACGACGCACCCAAGAGTCTCTGCGCAGGATCAGTGGAAGCCTGATTGACGCCCAGGAGCAGGAACGTTATCGGATCGCCCGTGAGCTTCACGACGATCTCGGACAAGGGTTGGCGCTGGTGCATGTCAAGCTGGACGAGCTTATAGAAGAATCGGATGGATCGTTGAAGCCCGGCTTGGCCGATTTGTCTAATCAGCTTTCGGCTATTTCCACTACGGCGCGTGAAATTTCACACGGTCTTTATCCGAGCCAACTCGAGTATTTCGGCCTGGCAACGGCGGTGAAGAGACTGTGCGACGAAATGCGGCGTGGGAAAAATCTCTCGATCAACTTAGCAATGGACGATTTGCCGCGCGAATTGCCACCCGCAGTCTCGCTTTGCCTGTATCGTGTCGCACAGGAAACCTTGCACAACATTATTACGCACAGCCAAGCCAAGAACGTGCAGGTAGAACTTCGAGCCAGGGGTGGACGAATCTCGCTGAGCGTCGCCGATGATGGAGTTGGCTTCGATCTCGATCGCGAGGTCGCTGGTTTGGGGCTAGCCAGCATGCGGCAACGAGTCCGATCGGTAGGCGGATCGATTAAGATCAGCTCTGTCCCGAAGCTAGGAACGCGAGTCGAAGCCCAGGTACCGTTCCGCGAAACCTCCTCGCACGATATTCCGGGCGCGGCTTGAATACTCATCCCGTACGTCCTGAGAGTAGGTCGCACGCGGGGGGCCCCGCCGAGTAGGGGGACACCCCTGAGGAAGCTTTTCTAACGCGATCCGCAAGCTCGATTCAACGATTGCCCTACAGGCTAATACGGCTCAGCTGGACGCCAGTTGAACCTCGATCTTCTTCGTCTCACGATCGAGCTTGGTGATGCGGAAACTGAGAACTTGCCCGGCTTGCATTTCGTGGGAGGGTGGGCTCTCGGCGACGACGGCGCCCTTCCATCGCGCTTCGAGCATCGATCGGAGTGATGCTAAATCGGCTGCTTTACCGCCGGTCCGATCCACGGAGCCCTTCGGCGTCGTCGTTCCTGACGGAATTCGGCATACCGCCTGAATTCCGTCGCCCAGCTCTACCTGAGCAGAGGTCGCGAAAACTTCGACCACCCGTCCGCTAACAACGTCACCTTCCTGGTGCTCGGCGACATATTCATCGATGCTCGTGGGCACGAGTTGCTTCATTCCCAGCTTGAGTCTCCGCTTATCCCGATCGATTTCGAGCACCTGGGCCTTCAGCGATTGTCCAACCCGCAGCACGTCTTGGGGATGGTTGATGTGCTTCTCCTCACTGATATCGCTGACGTGAATCAAGCCTTCAACACCCTCGGCCACCTGCACGAACGCGCCAAACTTGGTCAGGCTCACGACCGGACCTTCGACGAGCGACCCAACCGGAAACTTCTGCGCGACGTCGACCCAGGGATCGCCCAGCGCCTGCTTCAATCCCAACGACATTCGCCTCTCGCCCGCATTCACACCCAAAATGACGGCCTCCACCGTCTCGCCCGTCTTCACGATTTCGCTTGGCTTTCGAATTCTCTTGGCCCACGACATTTCGGAAACGTGAATCAGTCCTTCAACTCCCGATTCCAATTCGACGAAGACGCCAAAATCCGTCGCCCGCGTCACGGTGCCACGCACGCGGTCAGCGATCTTGTACTTGCTCGGCACGAGATCCCACGGATTCGGCTGCAGCTGCTTCATGCCTACTGAAATTCGCCGCTTCTCCGCATCGATCTTCAGAACCTTGGCCTCGATCACTTGCCCCACCGAGAGCACATCCATCGGCTTGTTGATGCGGCCCCAGCCAATGTCCGCGACATGCAACAAAGCGTCCACGCCGCCAATATCAAGGAACGCTCCGAATTCGGTCAGGCTACGCACTTTGCCGGTTACCGTGTCGCCCGCTTTCAATTCCGAGTAACGTCGCTCCTTGGCGGCTTGCTCTTCTTCTTCGGCAACAGCCCGGCGATCTACCACAACGTCTTCTTCCTCCGCATCGAGTTTGATGATACGGCAGCGGATCTCCTGCTCGATCAACTTTTCCATTTCGACCATATCGCGCACACCGCTGCGCGAAGCCGGCAGGAACGCGCGGACTCCGACATCCACACTCAACCCTCCCTTGACCACCCCCGTCACCGTGCCGAGAATGGTTGTCCTTTCGGCAAACGCCCGCTCGAGAGCCGCCCAATCCCTCGGCCGCGTAGCACCACGGCGAGTCAGCAGGTAGTATCCTTCGGGGTCGCGACCCTTGATGGTGACCTGCAGCTTGGCACCCGGCTTGGCCTTGTCCGGGTCACTCTGAAGTTCCGAGACTGGCAAAATGCCTTCTGTCTTCGATCCGATATCAACGATCACCGAGTCCGCGGAGACAGAGACCACCGTGCCTTCACGGGTGCCTTCGAACGGCTTCGAGCGATTGTGCTCGAAGCGCGAAAGGAGATCCGCAAAGGACTCGCTCGACTCGTTGGGGTTTGAAGATTCCGCGATTTTTGGATTCGACATGACCGCTACCGGCCTTCGTAGAAGCGCGTCTTTGAAGGATAACACTCCCGGATGTCCACCAAACGCACCGGCCGAAGTCTGCATTTTTCGATCCCGACCTGCGCCAGACAGCCAGGTTATAACCAGTCGCGGGCCGGGCGTCTTTGCGATTGCCCCAGAACCGGCGGCTCCGCCGCGTACCCAACCGCCAGAATGAGAGACCCACCCGGCTCTACGTTCACCACTTCACTGTTGAGATTTCGCTCGGCACCCCCGAACCGGCCCGGATCGCCGATCCCGACTCCCGAGATTCGACCTCTTCGCCTGATCTGCAGGGTGGTGAAGTCGATTGAGATCCAATGCCAGCCGCCGTTTTGGCTGAGTCCTATACTGACTGCTGGCCTCATCCACCATTTCATCCAGGCCAGGTTTCTGCATTTTCCTCAATTCTTCGACCAGAGCAAGACGCTTATACGGATCTTTCTCCGTCCTCGCATCGACAAATAATTGCAACCAAGATTTGGACATTTCCTTCATAGCCAAGAATCTTTAAACGGGCAACGGCAGGGACAACTTCGGATTATTTCCTAGAGGGCTGCCCGTTCCTTGTGAACGGCCTTACCGCTCTCTCCTAGCTATCGATGCAATTTCTGGTCAAAGGTTGCGAGGTAGCTTGGCGATCGATCTGCGTCAATCTTCACCAATACGGCTCGATGGTTGAGTGCTGCCGGAATGGAATCGGAAAGGTCTTTCGCGGTGAACAACATCCGCCGTTTCTGCGGTCCCAGGGGTGCTCGCCTCGAAATTCCGGGATGGCGAGATTTGAGTAACGCACTAAATCAGCGGCCGAAACTGTATCCTATCGATCCGCCGTAGCGCAAGACCACGTCCGAACTGAACTCGGCGTTGTTGTTAACGAGGTAGAGGCGTACCTCTGGGCGAATGAAAGCACCGTGCCAGAAATAAGCGCGCAACCCAGCGCCGACATCACCTTGGAAATGAACGCTGCTGGCATAATTGGTGTATCCGGAAAACGGACTGTAATTGACGATTCCATAGAACCGCACGTCCTCGGCACCAATTCCGGCGACAACTTCTCCCGCAAGATGTTTGTTTATTTTGGGGACCCAAATCCCATTAAAGTTCCAGAAGATGGGACGATAGGGTTGTAATCCATAGACTCCCTGCGATGCCCTCCAGAACAAATCTCCCTCGATGCCAAAGTTATGGTGCAGCAGAAAATCGGCACCGGCGCCCAGATACAGGCCGCCACGCAGACTCGGGTAGTAAAATCCCGTGGTGGTGTTGTACTTGGTTTCGGCGGAATGGAGGGTGCCGAACGCGAAGTTTACATCAAAGCCCTGAGCCAAGGCACGGTTGGCACAGCTCAAGCACGCAATCGCGATCGCGATCAAACTAAGCTTTTTCAATGTCTTCTCCAAGAAACTCTTAGAAATTGAATAGGATCTGCCAGAGTTGCTTTCGGTCGTAATTTCGCGATCCTACCGGCAAGGCGCTGCGACGGCTTCACCAGAAGCTAAAACTATTATATTCGATCACGAAGTCTGCTCACACACATGTAAAGCAGTCATTCGAATCAGGAACACGATTTGTTACCCCAGGTCTAACCCTGACTCCCTTAAGAAGTTGCGTGACCGAGCCCGCGTATCACTGGCAGGGCTGCGATTGCCCACGAATCACCGCCTCTGGCCTCGCCGGCGTTCGCCGCGCTCAGCCCTCTTCCCCCACAAACTGCCTGGGCTACAACATTTGTGATGGCACCGTCCGAGATGGAGATGTCTGATGAGACCAAACTCACGTAGCGCCCGCCATCGGTCCTGCGGAAGGATTCGCCTGCCCTTCTCCTTGTGTCCCGCCAGTTCACGTCAGACCGCCCTTGAGCTACAATCGCACCTAGTCCACGAGCGGAGGATATCAGCTTCTCAGTTGCCCTGCTGGTCAGGCGCACCGTTGCCCGGTCACTTTTCAACGCGGGATGTGAATTTTCCGGTCGGCAAGCAGCACACAACAGCAAAGGAGGATACGGTATGGCTACAGCTTTGAAGGTCGTTTTACCAGAGGCCAAGGTCACCAGCTTCGTTTCCCGGAAGCACAAGATGTTGATCAATGGTAAGTGGGTGGACGCTGCCTCGGGGAAGAGATTTCCAACTTATAACCCGGCGACCGGCGAGGTTCTTGCCGAGATTGCCGAGGGCGATCGCAAGGACATTGATCGCGCCGTGGAGGCTGCCCGCAATGCCTTTGAAAACGGACCCTGGCCGCGGCTGACGCCCTCGGAGCGCGGACGAATGATTTGGAAGTTGGCTGACTTGATCGAGCAGAACCTGGAGGAGTTTGCGGAGCTGGAAAGTCTCGATAACGGCAAACCGCTCGCGATTGCCCGCGTCGCTGACGTACCGCTAGCGGTGGACCTTTTCCGCTACATGGCAGGCTGGGCAACAAAAATCGAAGGAAACACGATCCCCATCTCGGTGCCGTATGCGCCGGGCGCGAAATACCTAGCTTATACGTTACGGGAACCCGTTGGCGTCGTCGGCCAGATCATCCCTTGGAATTTCCCGCTGCTGATGGCAGCCTGGAAACTGGGGCCAGCCCTGGCTACGGGAAACACCGTGATCCTGAAGCCGGCGGAGCAAACTCCGCTCTCGGCTCTGCGACTGGGGGAACTGATCGCCGAGGCCGGCATTCCGGACGGCGTGGTGAACATCGTCCCAGGCTATGGTGAGACGGCCGGTGCCGCGCTGGCGGCTCACCCGGGCGTGGACAAGGTGGCGTTTACCGGATCCACCGAGGTGGGCCGGCTGATTATCCAGGCAGCCGCCGGAAACTTGAAAAAGGTTTCTCTCGAACTGGGTGGTAAGTCCCCGGCGGTTGTCTTTGCCGATAGTGATCTCGACACTGCGATCAAGGGAGCAGCAAGCGCCATCTTCTTCAACCACGGACAATGCTGTTGTGCTGGGTCACGTCTCTTTGTCGAGAAGAAAGTTTTCGACAAGGTCGTCGATGGCGTGGCAGCGGCCGCCGAGAAGATCAAGCTTGGCCCCGGATTCGAGCCGTCTTCGGAGATGGGACCGCTCGTATCGAAGGAACAGATGGACCGGGTGTGCGGTTATTTGGAGTCGGGACTGTCGGAGGGCGCAAAGGCGGTAACCGGAGGATCCAAGGCCGGTGAGAAAGGCTATTTTGTGAAACCGACTGTCTTGGTGAACGCTAACGAAAGCATGAAAGTCGTTCGCGAGGAGATTTTCGGGCCGGTGGTCACGGTGATGCCGTTTAGCGATACCGCGGAACTGGTTCCCCGAGCCAACAACTCTGAGTATGGCTTGGCTGCGGGAATCTGGACCAAGGACATCCAAAAGGCGAACCGGCTCGCTGCCCAATTGCGGGCGGGCACAGTCTGGATCAACTGCTACAACATCTTCGACGCGGCATTGCCATTCGGTGGATACAAACAGTCTGGGTGGGGCCGAGAAATGGGCCACGAAGTACTCGAGGCGTACACGGAAGTCAAAGCAGTTTGCACCGCGCTGTGACTTCTGCGCGGAAGCAGGCGGCCAGGACGAAAGCTGCGACCTGGCCGCTTCTCCCTTTCTGGCCTTCCGGCCAAACCCTCGGCGATCCCCCGCCGAAACTCTGCATTCTAGGTTGCCGGATCAGAAAGCCAGCCTACCAACGGCCAGTTGCAGTTGACCCTTGTGGCAGAATTTGGCGGCCGCCGCGAGGCTTTGACTCGGTTTCCCGGATTGGAATACCCTGATTCATCTTGCATGACCGGAACCGCTCCAGCCGTCCTAGTTCAGAATCTTACGAAATCCTACGGTGACGTTCAGGCCGTCAAAGGAATCGGCTTTGAGATCAATGCCGGAGAAGTATTCGGACTCTTGGGCCCTAACGGTGCGGGCAAAACCACCACGATCGAGGTTCTCGAAGGCTTGCGTCCCCGTTCGGGAGGTCAAGTCGCCGTTCTTGGTTTCGATCCCGACCGGCAACGGCGGCAACTCAAGGACCGGATCGGTGTTTGCCTGCAGGCCACTAACTTGCCGGATAAGATCCGCGTGCATGAGGCACTGGAAGTGTTCTCAGCCCTTTATAGCCGCCGCACCGATTTGACTCAGCTTACCCGCCGTCTGCAGCTCGAAGACAAGCGGGACGCGTTCTACAGCACATTATCCGGAGGGCAGAAGCAGCGTTTGGCTCTCGCTCTGGCCCTGGTAAACGATCCGCAGCTCGTCTTCCTGGATGAGCCGACGACCGGCCTCGACCCGCAGGTCCGCGCAGAGATCCACTCTTTGCTGGAACAGCTGAAGCGGGAACGGCGGACGATCCTGCTTACCACGCACTACATCGAAGAGGCGGAACGGCTTTGCGACCGGGTTGCGATTATCGACGAGGGCCGGATCATTGCGCTCGACACTCCGCGCCAATTGCAGCAACAAAGCCGCCGCGCTTCTACCATCGTGGTGACCTGCTCCAGACCGTTTCCACAACCGCGGCCGGGCTGGGCCGAAGCTAGCGAGGACGGGTTGGACTCGACCGGGCGTACGCTCACCGTGCACTCACGCCGTCCCGCAGCCACCCTGGTGGATCTTGTGAAATGGATCGATCAGCAGGGAATCGAGCTCACAGACGTGCATCTCAAGCAGCCGACCCTCGAAGATGTGTTCATCGAGCTGACCGGCAAAAGCCTCCGCGAATGAAAGCCTACCGGGCCCTGATCGCGCTCGATCTCAAGCTGGCACTTCGCCAGCGCTCCGTCATCTTTTTCAACTATCTCTTTCCCCTGGTTTTCTTCTTTGTATTCGCACAGGCGTTTCATGCCGAGCGCGGTTCGGCGATGACGGTTGTCATTGCCATGGTGATCATCATCGGCATCCTCGGGAATGGCCTATTCGGAGCGGGCATTCGCGCCGTACAGGAGCGCGAAGCCAACATTCTCCGCCGCTACAAAGTCACGCCGATCAGCCCAGTTCCCTTGCTAGTGGCTTCTACCGTCACCGGGTGGATTTTGTTCATGCCTTACGTACTGCTGCTGTTCACGCTGGCGCATATTGCTTATGGCATGCCCTGGCCGGTGAACCTGGGATCGGTATTGATTCTCGCCACCTTCGGAATCACAGGATTCCGGGCCATCGGCCTGATTCTCGCGGCGGTGGCCAACTCCATGGCGGAAAGCCAGATCCTGGTGCAGTTGGTGTACCTGCCCATGTTGTTCTTGAGTGGCGCGACCTTCTCCACCTCGATCTTTCCGCCCTGGCTGCTCCTGGTGACCCAATTTCTGCCGGCCACTTATCTGGTTACGGGGGTCCAGTCTATGCTTTTGCGACGCGAAGCGCTCGCGCAGAACTGGCTTCCGATTCTGGCCCTGCTGGGAACAACCGTGATCGGCCTGTTCCTCGCCTACAAGTTGTTTCGCTGGGAAAAGGGAGAAAAGATTCGCAACTCGGCAAAGCTGTCGATTCTAGCCGTGCTCCTGCCTTTCCTTGGCGTGGGCGCCTGGCAAATGCACACCCGCAGCAACGTCGTCCGGACCA
>Ga0187782_10003206_pt1 | contig 12182 bp, 7 predicted proteins | sample 0715_SJ02_MP15_2_FD_132454 | JGI IMG/M metagenome (GOLD analysis project Ga0187782, IMG submission 132454) | Tropical peat soil microbial communities from peatlands in Department of Meta, Colombia - 0715_SJ02_MP15_20_MG | ecosystem: Environmental > Terrestrial > Soil > Wetlands > Peat | place...
CCTGACCACCATTGTCGAAGATGGCAAGGAGATCAAGATCTTGCGAGACAACATGCCCTTCGGGCGAGCGGCTCAGGGCGAATTTGGCACTTATTTTATTGGCTACAGTCGTTCACCGAGGACGATCGAGCAAATGCTTGAGAACATGTTCATTGGTCGTCCGCCGGGCAATTACGACCGGCTGCTCGATTTCAGTCGTGCGGTCACAGGGAATTTGTTCTTCGCGCCCTCCGCGACGTTCCTGGAAAATGCCGCCGAGCAGCTTGCAAACTCGACCGAACCGGCCAAGGAATCTTCTCTGCCCGCGGGTAGGAGAATGGTTCGCTCGGCATCGGTTCCCTTAAAGGAGAAATTTCAAATGAATAACCTGCATCGCGAGCTGGCTCCCATTTCCGACGCAGCCTGGGCGCAGATCGAGGAGGAAACATCGCGCACGTTTAAGCGCCATCTCGCAGGACGGCGGGTGGTCGACATGCATGGGCCGGCTGGTACGATCCTCTCTGCCATTGGTACTGGACATCTGGCGACGATTAAGTCACCGGGGGAGGGTATTCTCGCGCGTCAGCGTGAAGTAAAGGCATTGGTCGAACTGCGCGTTCCGTTCGATCTGAAACGCCAGGCAGTCGACGATGTCGAGCGCGGGGCGAATGACTCAGACTGGCAGCCTGCCAAGGATGCCGCGCGCAAACTCGCATTTGCTGAGGATGGTGCCATTTTTGAGGGCTATGCGGCCGCGGGAATCGCAGGGATCCGCCAGGGCACCAGCAATCCTACGATGACGCTGCCGGATTCCGTACGGGAATACCCGAATGTAATTGCGCAAGCAATTACCGCCTTGCGGCTGGCTGGGGTCAATGGCCCCTACGCTGCGCTTCTGGATGCGAACGTTTACACGGCGCTCGCTGAAAGCAGCGATGAAGGATACCCAGTGATAGAACACGTTAAGCGCTTAGTCGACGACAAAATCGTCTGGGCCCCCGGCATCCACGGAGCTTTTGTAATGACCACCCGTGGCGGCGATTTCGACCTGCAGATCGGCCAAGACGTCTCCATTGGATATTTGAGCCACGCCGACGACACTGTCAGCTTATACCTGCAAGAGTCGTTTACGTTCCTGCTCCTCACGACTGAGGCTGCGGTTGCGTTGGTTCGACGCGGAAAGTCACAGAAGAGCTGACGTGAGGTCTTGTGGAAGTCATCCACTCATTCAAAAACCGCGGCCAAGGCGGCGCTACTACCTTGGCCAAACCCAAACGATGCGCGGGCTCACGCAGCTACCCTTTCCGCGCCAACCAGCTTTAGAAGAGCCAGGGCTGTAGCGGTCGATGATGCAGGATTCTGTCCGGTAATGAGGGGGCCATCAAGCACCGATACCAAAGTCCAATGGCGCTCGACCGAGCTGTGCTGCATCTTGTGGAGCTACTCCTTTCATATTGTCAATGTAAAGGAGAACCACTGTGAGATGCAGGCTGCTTGGTAGCCGTATGCTTGGGTTTCAAAAGCAGCGCTATTGGATCTTGCGGGCGGATTGTGGCTGCCGATTTTTCTCGCATCGAGAGAACGCAGCTCCTTCACCCAATAGATCCAAGCGATTGGCAACTCGGGAACGGAACTTTCGGACTCAGCAACCCGAAGCAGTCAATGTCTGAAGCCTCCCTAATCCGAATTCTGGCGATCAATAGTGGATCGTCCAGCCTGAAGGTTGCGCTCTATGAAATAGGCAAGATCGAAAAGCTTCTGGTAGCGATCGAAGTTCGTCGTATCGGCATCCCGGCTGGAAGGATTCGAGCGTCCGATGCACGGGGCGAGACGTTATTCGATCGCGAGGTAAGACTCCCTGATCATGTTGCCGCGCTTAATACCGTGCTGAAATGGCTGCGCGGTGAGAATCACGAGATCGGCGCGGTGGGCCATCGCGTTGTCCACGGGGGCCCCCACTACAGCGGACCCCAGGTTATTACTGCGGGTGTCGTCTCTGCGCTGCGGGAACTCACGCCTATAGATCCGGACCATCTGCCGCAGGCGATTTCAGCTATCGAGGCAGTTAGACGAGAGCATCCGTCGCTAATCCAGGTGGCATGCTTCGACACCGCTTTTCACCGCCAGATGCCACGGGTTGCCCAGGTTTGTCCACTGCCCGCTCACTTCTATCAGGACGGGGTCTTGCGTTACGGTTTCCATGGACTCTCATACGAATACGTGATTTCGGAATTGCGACGGCTGGATGGCGAACTGGCGGATGGCCGCATCGTAATTGCGCACTTGGGAAACGGAGCGAGCATGGCCGCCCTTCATCAGGGCAAAAGTGTGGATACCAGCATGGGCTTCACACCCACGGCCGGCTTGTTGATGGGGACACGCTCGGGGGATATCGATCCGGGGGTTTTGCTCTACCTGATTGAGGAAAAAAGGATGAGCGCTAAGACGGTGAACCATCTCCTCAATAAGGATTCAGGACTGCTGGGAGTCTCGGGCATCAGCGAAGATATGCAAGATTTGCTCGAGCGTGCGAACAGCGACCCCCGGGCAGCTCTGGCAATTGAGCTGTTTTGTCTTCGAGCCAGGAAGTACCTCGGCGCTTATGCGGCCTTACTTGGCGGTCTGGACGCGGTGGTCTTCACGGCCGGCATTGGCGAGCATGCGCCAGAAGTGCGGGAACGTATCTGCTCGGGGCTGCAATTCATGGGAATTCGGCTAGACCCAGCTCGCAATCTGGAAACCGCGCCTGTGATTTCGGCAAAAAGCAGCCAAGTGAAAGTTCGCGTAATCAAAACCAACGAGGAACTGATGATTGCTCGCCACACAGCCAGACTCATGGCATCACAACGTAGTTAGCGGGAGATATCTATGCAGGCGAAAGCTTTGAAGACGACTGGACAACCCTCGAAGGAGCCACAAGCGGAACAAAGTGATTTCCATAGCGCGAGTGCCCGCACTTTGACGGAGCCGGACGAGGCGACAGCTTTCGAATTCGATGCTGGCCTTTCGAGTGCGGTGCAAAGAAAGAGATCAGCGTCGATTAAACCAATCCAGACCAAGGGACCGCTTTCGCCTGAGATGCTGGACAAAATGCATCGCTACTGGCAAGCCGCGAATTACTTGACAGTTGGCCAAATCTATTTATCAGAGAACCCGCTTCTACGGGAGCCGCTTCAGCCTGAACATATCAAACCGCGCCTGCTGGGACATTGGGGCACCTCGGCGGGACAGAATTTCATTTACGTTCACTTGAATCGGCTGATCGAGGAGCATGGTGCGGACATTATTTATATCTCGGGACCGGGGCATGGTGGCCCGTCCATGAACGCGCACTCATACCTAGAAGGGACTTACTCTGAGGTCCATCCGGAAATCACTCAGGACACAAACGGCATGCGTCTGTTCTTTCGCGAGTTCTCCACTCCGGGCGGCGTACCCAGCCACTGCGGCCCCCATGTGCCGAACTCGATCCATGAAGGAGGGGAACTTGGCTACTCTCTGGTGCATGCATTTGGCGCCGCTTTCGACAACCCTGAGCTGATCGTTGCGTGCGTAATCGGTGACGGTGAGGCCGAGACCTGTCCGCTCGAAGGCAGCTGGAAAGGTGTCAAGTTCCTTAATCCGAAGCGCGACGGTGCCGTACTGCCCATTCTTCACCTGAACGGGTACAAGATTTCCGGACCAACGGTCGAAGTGCGTACCACCGACGAAGAACTCACGGAGCTCTATCGAGGTCACGGCTACGTACCTCACTTTGTGGAAGGCGACGATCCGATTGCGGTACACCAGTGGTTTGCCCAGACCCTGGATGAATGCTATGCGGAGATCATGGGAATCCGGCGGAAAGCACGGCAGGAGGGACTAACGCAACGACCCGTTTGGCCGATGATTATTCTGCGCACTCCCAAAGGGTGGACAGGTCCGAAGGAAGTGGATGGTGTTCCGATCGAGGGCACGTTCCGCGCACATCAGGTTCCGCTGGCTAATGTAAGGGAGAATCCTGAACACCGGAAGCTGCTGGAAGCCTGGATGAAGAGCTATCAACCGGAGAAGCTGTTTGATCACGAAGGACAACTTGTTTCGGAGTTGGCATCGCTGGCACCTAATGAGGAACGTCGGATGGGTGCTAACCCGCACGTCAATGGTGGGCGCTTGCTCGATGCCCTCGATCTCCCGGATTTCACCAATTATGCGCTCGATGTACCCGGACCGGGACAGGTCGTGGCCGAGGCGCCTCGCAAGCTGGGTGAATTTCTGCGGGACATTATCAAAATGAATTCTAGGAATTTCCGCGTCTTTTGTCCGGACGAAACGAACTCCAACCGTCTTAATGCCATTTTCGAAGCCAGCGACCGCTGTAGTCTCGCCGAAATCATTCCGATCGATGACCATGTGAGCCCAGACGGGCGAGTCATGGAAGTGCTGAGCGAGCATTGCTGCGAAGGGTGGCTCGAAGGCTACCTGCTGACTGGGCGTCACGGCGTGTTTTCATCGTATGAGGCGTTCGCTCAGGTCGTAGATTCCATGGTGACCCAGCACGCCAAGTGGCTGGAGCAGTGCGAGGAGTTGCCCTGGCGCAAGCCGGTTGCGTCGTTAAATGTTTTCCTTACCAGTCATGTCTGGCGCAACGATCACAACGGCTTCAGCCATCAGGCACCGGGGTTCGTGGCCAACGCTCTCGCGCGACGTAGCGAAATCATCCGTATCTACTTTCCGCCGGACTCGAACTGCCTGCTGAGCGTAATGGACCACTGTCTGCGCAGTCGCAATTACGTCAACATCGTTACATGCGGGAAACAACCAGAGCTGCAATGGCTGAACATGGACGAAGCCGTGGCTCATTGCTCGCGAGGCGCGTCGAAGTGGGAGTTCTGTTCAAATGACGGCAACACGGACCCCGACGTAGTCCTGGCTTGCGCCGGCGATGTGCCTACCATCGAGACAGTCGCCACCTCCTGGCTCCTCCAGAAGTACGTTCCTGGGATCAAGGTTCGCGTCATCAATCTCGTGGACCTCGGTGTTCTGGCAAGCCCCGATGACCATCCCCACGGCATGGACAATATCTCGTTTGAAGCTCTCTTTACGCCAGCCGCACCGGTAATTTTTGCGTTCCACGGCTACCGCTGGGCCATTCACAGTATCGTCCATGGCCGTTCCAACGAGGGCCGTTTTCATGTGCGCGGCTTCATCGACAAAGGAACGACGACAACCCCGTTTGACATGGTGGTTCTCAATAAAATCAGCCGGTTTCATCTCGCAATGGATGCGCTCAAATATGTTCCTCGACTGTGCTCGAAGGTGTCGGATGTAATCGACATGTTCAACCGCAAGCTCTATGAGCATCACGTCTACATTCGCGAGCAGCTCGAAGACATGCCAGAAATAAAGAATTGGCACTGGACGAAGGACTTTACGGATCCCGGCGCGCCGCCGCCGCTAGCCAAGGGACATCCTCGCGAGCAACTTTTCACGGACTCATAACTTGAGACGAACCAGAATAGGACTCTTTTTCTCTATGGTGACCACTTCGACCACCGATGGACAGTCGGCGTTGCGGCTGATCCTGGTGATTCTTCCTGGGGCGATACCATTTGAGGTAAATCAGGCCGAAGATTGCCCCCAGAATGATTAGAGCAATAAACCCGTGCAAGACGGCCCTGGAGTACTGGGAAAAAATGTTGGCGATAGCGCGGCCGTAGATATGGGCAGCGTAGCCGACGGCGAAGTACCTGATCGCTCGTCCTATGCTGAGTGCGCCGAGGAAATCCCGGTCGGGGTAGTGAAGGCGCCCGCAACAAGCAAAATCGGCTTGGTTGGAAGAGGCGGAGGCAGCAAAGCGGCGATGGCAACAGTGGCAAAGCCGTGCATTTTGAAATGCTGATGCAACGTTTCCGCTCTGTTCTGCCCGATGCTCCTTTCGACTGTCTCCTCTTCGCCTTTCTCCGCCAGGCGATACGCAGGATATCCACCAGCAACGGCTCCAAGGGTAGCCATCAGGGCGTAGTAGGGCCAATCTTCAGGGCGCTGCGCCACCAGGATGATGAGAAACACGTCGATGCTGCCCGGCAGCGGCACAGCCGAACCATCGATAATGCCGATGATGAGCAAACCGGGACCACCCAAGTGATGAAGCGAGGTCCAAAATGCGTTCTCTAGCAGGACGGAGATTGTGTAAGCCTTTGGCGTACTCATCTAATTCCAAGAATAAGGCCGAGGGGTTGGATCAACAACGGGGAGTGACCAACTGTTTGACGGAGATATCCGTGCGATCGCACAACGTGTAGAAGATAAGGAACTCGGACTTCGCGGTAGGTATTTCTGCTCTAGGATTTCCTAGTAAAACGTCTGCCGAAATCGCCCCAATTCACCTGAAATTGTCTTTCGGGCGTTTTCGTTGCAGTAAGCAAAACCATCCGCAAATCCGCATCGCTATTTCCCTTTGCTTATTTTGATGGTATTTCCCCTCAGCCCTTGAAGACGGCGACAATTGATTCCCCCTCCCGGCGCCAGTTTTCTTGTTGCCCTTGCAAGCGAAGCGACGGCGACTATGACGAACCGTTTCGAATCGCAAGGCTAGGTTCGCTTTTCGAATTGGAGGATGCACCTTCCGGGGCTGTGTGCGGACGATCCGGACGATCCAGGAAGATGCTAACTTTCTGAGTGAAGTAAGTTTCCGGCTCGGAGGTAGGCTTGCCGAGGAGGAAACCTTGCACGGCGTTGCCCCCGAGTTGCTTGACCGCTTCCAGTTGCTGAGGGGTTTCTACACCTTCCAAAACGACCTGCATTTGCAGGTTCTTTGCAAGGGTCACTAAGGATCGGACAACCGCCCGCGCTTCGGAACGCTTCTCCATTTCCCGCACGAAGGAGCGGTCGATCTTCAGCAAGTTAAACGGAAGACCCGGCAGATAGCCCAGGCAAGAATAGCCGGTTCCAAAGTCATCGATGGCGAGGGTTACTCCCAACTCGCGCAGTCGCTTCATCACTTCTGCAGCCGGCCCTGCGCCTCTGAGCATAATGGACTCGGTGAGTTCGATCTGAAGCAAACCAGGATTGAGCCCGGAGCGCTTCAGGAGTTCCGCAACGCTGTCGACAAAGCCGTCCCGCTCGAACTGGAGGCTCGACACATTGACGGCGACACCCACGGGATTCGAGGCAAGTCTCTGCCACCTCACGGCGTCGTCGCAGGCCTGCTGCAGCACGAATAAGCCAAGGGAGATGATCTGTCCGCTCTCCTCGGCGATGCGAATAAACTTGGAAGGAGGAATCCGTCCTAAAACCGGATGTGTCCAGCGCGCCAGCGCCTCAAACCGGATGAGCTTTCCGGTGGCCAAGTCAAATTCGGGTTGATACTCCAGGTGGATTTCGCCGCGGCCGATTGCACCCCGAAGCTGATTTTCCAAACTCATCTGTTCGCGCGCGGACAGCCCGATTTCTGCGGTGAAATATTGCGCCTGATTCTTTCCGTTGCGCTTAGCCGCATACATGGCGCTGTCGGCTTGCTGCAAAAGCGTTTCTGGATTGGTGGCATCTTTTGGAAACAAGCTGATGCCCACACTGGCGCCAATGGAAATCTCATGACCTTCAATCGTGAACGGATCCGAAAGGGCCTCCAACAAGCTCAAAGCCACTTTTTGCGCATCTTCCACCGATCTCAGGAACGTTAAGACGATTGTGAACTCATCCCCTCCGAGGCGGGCGAATGTATCGGCCTGTCTGATTTTCGACCGCAGGCGATTGGCCACTTGTGCCAGCAGAAGATCGCCAATTCTGTGGCCCAGGCTGTCATTGACCAATTTGAAGCCATCGAGGTCGAGATAAAGCAGGGCGAGAATGCGCTGCTCCCGGCGAGCAATCGCAACGCTCTGAGCCAATCGATCAGCGAGAAGCCGCCGGTTTGGCAGGTCAGTCAGTTCGTCGGTCAAGGCTTGGCGCTGTAACTCCTCTTCGGCCTCTTTCTTTGCTAGCTCGCCCTTTTCCAATTCCGCCAGCATCCGGTTAAGCCCGATTCCCAGCTGCACCAATTGCTCGCTGCCGGCTGCGTGCACCCTGGCGGTAAATCTCCGTTCCGTGGTTACTTCCTGCATGGCGCGAGCCATGGCTTTGAAGGCGGATGCTTCCTGGATGGCCTTCTGCAAAGCGCCGTGTTGCGCCTTCACGTGGCGCCGAAGAAGCATCACCCAGATTAGTGCCGCAAACAAAACCAGGCATGACGCAACCAACGCGGCGGCGGTGCGGGTGGCCGTCCACCATGAAGCCCAGTGGATGACGACAACGTCCTCGGGAGAACGCAGCAGCACTTGCGCACTGCGGGGAGTCTTGTCCGGGAACACGTCCACAATACAGGTTCCGGTCACCTCGAGTGTGCTGCCAGCGCGCAGCGCAACCAGCGGGTTCGTATACCCCGAGGCCGGCAACACAGCGGAAAAGGTGCGATCGTCTCCTACGATCAGCAGCGTAAGTTGCTGCGGCGTGCTGGTCCGCTGCAACAGCCGTCCTTGCACGCGCACCAGCTGAGCATCCGCTACGCCTTTGAGCATGTCACTGCTGGTGACAGTGATTGGCGTGGGCAGCGAAGCAGTCCCGATTTTGCGATAGACAACGTCCTCGAGCACGGGACTGTAGTCTCCCATGACAGGGAAGCCGACAACATCCACTACGTCGCCCACGCTCAAATCGTTGGCTGCACTGGTTCGCACAAACAGTCCCTGACCCCGCTCAGAAATCGATAAGTAATGGGCGTCTCGATTAGCCGTGACAACGCCCCGCACGCGTATGCGATGTCCTGGGAGGGCGTCTGGCGTGTAGCGCATGACAGTGTTCAGTTGGCGGATGGGAAGCGAGAACGGGTCTGGAAGACTGGATTCCACCACTCTGAATTGCCGGAGGCTCTGGGAAAAAAGGTGGATGCCGGTCAATTGGCGATTCTGATTGAACCGGGGACCGCAAACGCCACGCACTACGACTTTGGCATCGATCAGCTTACTGTAATCAAATCCCCCCGCTTCTCTCACGATGACGTCGATCCGCCCAGCGCCAGTGGCCACCGCAACGAGGATATTTGCGCCCCCGGAAGCGGCTTGATTTGCATAGGCGGTGACGTGACTGGACTCTTCGACGGAGCGGACAACTCCCTCAATCTCGATCCACTGGCTGTCCTCCATGCCCGTGAGCAGATGATCGAGGCTATAGCGTGGAGGGGGAGGAGGCGCACGCCAGCCCACAGTCCGAATGTGCGGCTTGGTTATGACGGGAGCCCAGCCACCGGGCCCCGTTTCTCCCTTGACTTCGATCAGTGCGCCGAACGCAAGATCCTGTTGTGGCTGGCCGCGCATGTCGATATAGAGGCCCCCGCTGGAGTCCCGAACGAACAGGTTACCGAGCGTCGGATTGTAGTAAAGAACCTGTGCCTCGCGCAGATGGATGGGATACTTACGCAGCGACTCGCCATAAGTGAGCCGATGAACTTCGCTCGTGGTTGTAAGCGTGGGGAGAGCAGAAGTGGCGCCGAATCCGTCAGCAGAGAATAGCAACCCAAGCGCTGAGACACACGCCAAAAACCTGGGGGCGGTGATTGCTCTCCTCATCTCCAGAACTATCGGCTGAGGGCAGAGCAATCCTTAAGGTCCAAATGCAATTCGTTACCAAAGTTTACGGGTCCAAGCTACATGGCGCACGTGCAATCAGCTTGAATATCCTTTCGAGTTGGGCGTCCGTATAGTATTGATGGAGACCTAGTGGCTCGATGTGAATTCCGAGGGCCGAATCATCCAACGGACTCGACGCCGATCGAACCGAAACACACTGATGAACAAATATTCGTGCAAATTCATTCTCCTGGTGTTCCTGATGACCACTTTCGCATCTCTGGCCCAGACTCGATCCGCATTCAGTCCCAACAAGATGGACACGGTTCTTTACGGGGTTGCTTACTACAACGAGTACATGCCGTATGAGCGTCTCGATGAGGACGTCCAACTGATGCAGCGGGCCGGGCTCACCGTGGTGCGCATGGGTGAGTCGAGTTGGGGTCTGTGGGAACCGGAAGACGGGCGCTTTGAATTCGCCTGGATGGACCGCGTGATCGATCGCATGCAGAAAGCGGGCATCAAGGTCATTCTCGGCACGCCCACGTATTCGGTCCCGGCCTGGATGTACAAGGAACATCCCGAAATCTTCATCACCCGTTTTGGCGGCCACACGGTCACCTTCGGCTACCGCCAAAACACCGACCTGATGAATCCGACATATCGTTCTTACTGCGAACGTGTGATCCGCAAGCTGCTTGAGCATTACAAAGATAATCCTGCTGTAATCGGCTGGCAGATTGACAATGAAACTTCCGCTGGAGCGGCGGCCAACCAAGATGTGCAGGCGGGATTTGTCAGCTACTTGCAGCGGCAGTTCAAGACCGTAGACGAACTCAATAAGGTCTGGCTGCTGAACTACTGGGGACAGCGGTTGAACGACTGGAGCGAAATTCCTCCGGAGGAAGGAATCCTCAACCCCGGATGGAAGCTTGAGTGGGAGCGCTACCAGCGATGGATCACGACCGACTTCCTGGCTTGGCAGGCCAGCATTGTCAATCAATACAAGCGGCCAGGCCAATTCATCACTCACGATTTGGCAGGCCCGCCGCGCCCAGAGGTTAACGAGCGCGATATCGCGTCTAGCATGGACGTGATGGCCGTCAATCCTTATCACGCTACGCAGGACCAGTTCGACGGCTTGGGATCCTCGGTGCAAGGCGACTACACGCGCTCGCTGAAGAAGACGAACTACCTGGTGACCGAGACCAATGCTCAGAGCATTGGCTGGGACTCCAAGCGGCAATTTCCCCCCTACGACGGGCAGTTGCGCCTCGATGTGTATACGCACCTTTCCTCGGGCGCGAATATGGTGGAGTACTGGCACTGGCATTCCATCCACAATGGGCAGGAGACCTACTGGAAAGGCCTGCTTTCGCATGATTTAGAACCCAACCGGGTTTATGCCGAGGCCAGCCGGACGGCGCATGAACTGCAGCGCATCGGGCCGGAAATCGTCAATCTGGCGCTTGCCAACAAGGTTGCCATTCTCTATAGCGACGACTCTTTCTACGGCATCCAGTTCATGAAATTCAGCGACACGGTCAACTATCGAACCATCCTGGACCAGATGTGCGCGGCTCTGTATCGCAATAACGTAGGAGTGGATTTTGTTTTCCCGGAGAGCAGCAATCTTGCGGATTACAAGTTGATTGTTGTGCCTCCGCTCTATGTGGCGAGCGACGAGGTGCTAAACCGGCTAGTGCACTACGTCCGCGGTGGCGGCCACCTCGTCATGGCTTTCAAGAGCGGCTTCGCCAACGAATACGATTCAGTGCGATGGACGATGGCGCCGGGTCCGCTGCGCCAAGCTGCGGGCTTTCGATATCAGGAGTTTTCCGTGCTGGCGCATCCGCTGGCTCTTAAAGACGATCCGTTCAAAGTAGGCGCGGACAATAAAGTGTCGGACTGGGCCGAGATGCTGATACTCGAAGGCGCGCAGGCGCTGGCGTACTACGATCATCCATTCTTTGGAAAGTATCCGGCCATAACGCGCAACCGCTTTGGCAACGGCACGCTCACCTACGAAGGCACGGTGCTTTCTGACGCATTACAGGCGAAAGTGCTGCTCGACGAGGTCAAGCTGGCTGGGTTGGCCGGGCCCGATCAGGAACTCCCCGCACCAGTGCGCGTAAAACATGGCACCAACAGCAAGGGCCGCGTCATTCACTACTACATGAACTATTCGAGCGATGCTCAGACGTTCCGTTATCCCTACAAACAAGGTGAGGATCTTCTGACGAGCACTGCAGTCGCGCCCTCGCAATCGGTAGAGCTCAAGCCGTGGGATCTCGTAATTATCGAAGAGAGATAGGGCTTCCATGGTGGACGCAGTACTGCCGATCTTGAGAAAAAGTATGCGGTCGAGCGGTTCAGATTCTTTCAGGACGGAGAGCAGCCTGGATAGCCGTGAGTCAACCTAAGACCTGACGGCGTTGCTCATCATCAGAGCGAAGAGAAAACCACACCTTCCCACTGCTGTAATGCCCCGCAAAAGAACTCAGTTCCTTTTTGTCTGCCTCGTGGCATAATCTTCGGCATCATCTCATCCAGGTGCACATTATGCCTCGAACCCTGATCGCCGTTCTCGGCGTTTCCGTATGCCTGTTGGCTGCGCCG
>Ga0187782_10003207_pt1 | contig 12179 bp, 12 predicted proteins | sample 0715_SJ02_MP15_2_FD_132454 | JGI IMG/M metagenome (GOLD analysis project Ga0187782, IMG submission 132454) | Tropical peat soil microbial communities from peatlands in Department of Meta, Colombia - 0715_SJ02_MP15_20_MG | ecosystem: Environmental > Terrestrial > Soil > Wetlands > Peat | place...
GAAGGCGAGTGGAGGTTGCGACGATGAGACGACTCGCATTGGCACTTTTGCTCACCGCTTTTTCGGCTGCTGCGCAAACAGCTTCCCTCCCGCCTAACGTGCAAGGCCGGACGCAAGAGAAAAACACCACCTCAAAACCCAAGATTGTAGTCCCCGCCGGAACCACGGTGGTATTATCGCTGACCGACCCTATCTTGGCCAAGTCAGCCAAGGCTGGAGACAGCGTCTATGCGCAGACAGCCTTTCCCGTAACGGTGAACAACCAAATGGCGATTCCGCCCGGCACATATGTGCAAGGCCAGATCGACACGCTGACGCGGCCCGGCTGGTTTTCGCCTCATGCCCAATTTCAGATGCATTTCACTAAGATCATCTTTGCCAATGGTTATACAGTTGAAATTGGCGGCCCGCGGAGCGTGAGCCTCGGGGAGCCGGCCGCTGCGCCGGCGTCCCCTGCGCCGGGAACGACGTCCCCTCCTGCCGAAGATGTGATCGCTGCGGTGGCCACGCCTTATGTGCTGGTCACTTCTAGAAACGATGTGCTTCTCGACAACGACTCGCAGATCGAGATGGTCCTACAGGTCCCACTTCGCCTAAACGCAGCCAAAGTCGCTGCTGCGGTAGGCCAGACCAATCCGCCGCCGGCCCAGCTTAAATCTGCGACGCGATGCCGGCCAATCCCCGGCACGCCGGGAACACCAACCACGGTCATTCCCGGCACGCCGGGAACGCCCGGCACGCCAGATATTGTCATTCCAGGAGGGCCGGGAATGCCGCCCACAGTCATACCTGGAACTCCTGCCACCCCAGGAACGCCAGACACCGTCATCCCCGGCTCTCCAGGTTCGCCGGGTATCCCGTGCCCCGCCGGTCCCGTCGTGACCTCGAATCCCAGGATTCAGTATTACAGCCAATCGTTTCAAATCGCCGCTCTGGTTCAGGTGGCTGGAGTGCCCCTGCCTGCCGGGAGCTATCAAGCCACCTGGAAAGGATCGGGCCCTTTTGCACAGGTGGATATTCTTCAGAACGGAAATCATGTGGTGAGCGTGCGGGCGCGATTTGTTCTCTTGAACAGGATATCACCCGCTGACACACCGGGGACGCGCACCAACTCTGACGGCTCGCTCTCTTTGCAATCGCTGCGCTTCGCCGGTCAGGCCTGCGCGCTGTACTTTGACCAAGGCGCGGAATGATATTCTTGTAGCGCAGGCGCTTTTGCCTGTGGTTGTCGATACAATCCCTCAACCGTAGGCGCAGGCAAGAGAGCCTGTGCCACACGAGGAATGTCTGTACGATTCGGATGGAGACGATCGATGCGAAAGCACAATCTCATGCTTATGCTCGGCTTTGTAGGACTCCTGATTGCCCCGTTGCTCGGGGCACAAGAGCCGGCGTCGATCCCCCAGTTGCCGCCTGCCCTAGTCCGATCCGAGGCGCCAACCACTTCTCAGATAAAGACGATCATCATTCCAGCAGGAACTCGAATTCCGCTGGCGCTTGCCGGCCCGGTCAGCTCCAAATCACGCCCGGGAGACTCCGTCCGCGCAGTCACTGGATTCCCCGTGACCGTAGGCACTCAATTGGCGATTCCTGTGGGCACTTACGTGCAAGGCGTGATCGATAAAGTGACGAAGGGAGGCCACACGGGCCCCAGCTTAAAGATGCACTTCACTCAACTCCTCTACGCCAATGGTTACAGCGTGGATATGGAGGGGGCAAGCGTGCAGGCGAAAGCGGACCGTCCCAATTCAAGTTCCACTGAGCCCGCGGCGTTGGCCACCCCGAGCGCTTCATATAATTCCCTGGCCGCACAATCATCCCCGCAAATGCCCACGCTCCAAACCCCGACCCCGCATACGGGGGCCATTGTGGGAGCGGCGATTGCCGGGGTCGCGGCTACGGCCGCGCTTCTCATTCTGGGCCATTACCATCGGGGAGGCAGTCTGGTGCTGTTTGACACCGGGTGGCAGTTCGAGATGGTTCTCGAAAACCCCCTCTCCGTCGACGCTGCGAGTGTAGCCGCCGCTGCGGCAGTGACGAGTAACAAGTGACGAGTGACGGGCGACGAGTGACGAGCAACAGAGCAGCGGCGAAAAAAATCCATCTTTGTTTCCCAACGCAACACTATCTACTCTTTATTGGCTTTCCGGCTCACCACTCGTCACTCATCACTTGTCACTGCGATGTAGCGTGGTAAACCCGCCGCTACAACATATTGGACGCATAGGGTATACTTCAATGGGGAAAGTCATGAGGGGCGGATGATAAGGGGGAATACCCATGCGCAAGGTCTGGCTGATTATTAAACGTGAGTACAGCACCCGCGTCAGGACGAAGGGCTTTGTTTTTGGCACGATCGCGGTGCCCATTTTCAGCATCGGCATCATGGTCTTCTCGATATTCCTCGCCACGCGGCTGACCGATCGCACCGTAAGGCTTGCCATCATCGACAACGTGGGCGGCCTCTCGAACACAGTGTCGGCAGGCCTGAACGTGAGACTGCCGAACGGCAAACCGGAATTCGAAGTGGTCAAAACCTTTGAGCGGCCTCAATCGGAAGAGCCCATCCGCAAGCAATTGCGCGCCGAGATTCGCGTCGACCGCCTGGACGCTTATCTGGTGATCGACCGCAGCGGTAAAGCGGAGTTCCATACCAAGAATCCGAGTGACTATACCCAGGTGGAACCAATTACTCGCGCCGTGCATGAGGCTATGCTTGCTTCCCGGCTGGAGTCGCGGGGCGTCCGGGTTAACGAGATCGGCGAGGTGACGCGGGGCATCGACGTCAAGATCATCAAAATCACCAAATTCGGCGAGGCGGAGGATTTTGGCGAGACGATTCTCTTCACCATCACTTTGTCGATGCTCCTCTACATGACGCTCATGATTTACGGCGTCATCACCATGCGTTCGGTGCTTGAGGAAAAAACCTCGCGCATCGTCGAAATTCTGATTTCCGCGGTGCGCCCCTTCCAGCTCTTGACGGGCAAGATCCTGGGCGTTGCCGGCGTTGCCTTTACCCAGTACATGATCTGGATCGTCTCCGCCGCCCTGCTCGGGACTTACGGGGCCGTCGCGGTCAACACCCTGCGCCCCACCGCGGATTTTCCCCATATCCACTTGTCGGCGGCGTTGTTGGTCTATCCGGTCATTTACTTTGTGTTGGGGTATCTGCTGTATGCTTCGCTCTTCGCCGCCGTCGGCGCCGCCGCATCGAACGAACAAGACGCGCAGCAATTCCAGATCCCCATCATGATGCCGCTCATCTTCAGCTTCGTGATGTACATCATGGTGGTGCGCGACCCGAACTCCCACACGGTAGTCCTGTTGTCTGAAATCCCTTTTTTCAGTCCCATCCTCATGGTGTCGCGCATCGCCGCGGAGGTCCCTCCCTTCTGGCAGATCGGCCTCTCCATTGTTCTGCTGGCCATGACCACCGTCGGTGCGGCCTATATCTCGGCGCGTATTTATCGCGTGGGCATCCTGATGTACGGCAAGCGGCCTTCCGTGGTGGAGCTTTTGCGATGGGTGAAGTACACCTAGTCAACTCGCGTCCCCCCTGTCGACAAGCTTGCGGGAATCCCCCCTTCCGAGCTGCTTGTCTGCCCTTCAATGGCGAGGCCATGACACCACAACGTGAGTCGGGTAACGGCTCTCCAGAGTCAACTGGATTTCACGCGTTTCTTTGGGAAGGAGCTTGACCTGCCTCTGGCCCGACTCTCTCTGTCCGCTTTCCATCTCCACCTTGTGGATGCCTGGGGCCACTTGGAGGAGCAGGGGTGTCTTACCCACCGCCTTCCCGTCTATGCGCACCCAGGCGTTTTTGGGCACAGAGCGCAACATGAGCTTCGCCGCATCCTTGCCGGCCTGTGCTTCGAGAGCCTGCCGATTGCCCACCGCGATATCCTCCACGGAGGCACTCGGCAGGTGCGCGGAAACTGGCTTTTGTGCCGCGGCAACGCTGCCGCCGACGTTAGCGACGGCTCCGCCGTATTCGACGATTGCCTGCGCGGCGGCGTTGCTGGCACCGAGACAAACCAGCACAGTCAGCCCCATTAGTTCTCTTCGCCATCGTGAGCGTCTTAAACCAGGCGCAACGAGGCGTGTTCCGCGGTCATTATTGGTTGGCATAGTTATGACCCAGTAGGCCTCTCAACACACAGCTATTGGGTGATCACCATCTGAGAGGTACTTTGCATGTTAAAAGAAGAAGAGGGTAGCAGGGGCATAAAGAACTGGTACTTGTACACGACTTGCACCTGGACCACGCAGCCTGGGTAGTTGTTATATGTCGAACAGGGAGGGGTGAACGACGTGGATGGTGACGGCAGCCACGTGGTGTTCACGGTGAGGTTCGCCGGATTGAGTCCCGTCCCCGCAGCGTTCGAGACATACGTCTGAACGTCAGCCGCGGCCGCCGGGCACCCGCCCGACAAACCCTTACAATCGTAACCCCTCACGCTGGCCCAGCGCGTGGCTTCGCGAGCTGCGTTGGCCACGAAGTGATAGGTATACAGAGCGTGGCCGAAGCCGATGATGCCGAACACGAGGCTCAGCAAAAGGGTAATTACCAAAGCACTTTCCAGTGCGGTTTCGCCGTCCTCGCTTCCGACACTGCGGAGAAGCCTCGGCGGCTGGCAAAGCCTGGAATGCCGCGCACGCATCGACCTTTACCTCCCTCTATTTTCTCTCGAGGTCCTCCAAAATCGTGACGCCCTCATTGCCCCACACGTGTGGTATTTGTGCTGCTCAGCGAAATGGACTTCGGAAGACCGGGATAGTTGAACAACGAATTGATTGTGGCGGACGCCGTCACCTGCACATATACCAACGGGTGGTTGGGAGGCGTGCAACTGGTGGCTGGGCAAGTGCTGCTGAGAGTCGATCCCGTGCACCCGCACTGTTGTGCGGAGGTAATCGTCAAGGAGGAGAGGCTTTGCCCGTCCTGGCTGGCGGCGTTTTTGATACCTGTGGTGTCGGCCGCCGTCCCCAAATTCTGCGCCCCGTATTGCGCCCCGGCGCGTGCCGCATTCGCCACCAAAATGCTGTAGTATGAAAATCGTCCCAACTCGATTACTCCCATCAATAAGATCAGAAGGAAGGGGGTCAGCACCGCCATTTCCAGGAGGCTTGTCCCCGAATCCGCGCGCCAGGCAGCGCACCGCCTTGCGGAGGGAATGAATGTCTCCCCCTTCGCCTGGAATCTGTTTTCTCGTTTCATCATTGTCCCCGCTTTCATTCCCCCAGGGTTGCGGTCTTGATCGGCGACCCCTGGGCCAGCGAAGAGTAATTATCGTTGAAAGTATCGGTACCGTTTAACACCAGATTGTTGGCAACAAGGATGGTGTATTGGGCCGACGAACTGTTGCTGCCGTTCATCGTTACCTGCGCCTTGGGAAGATAAATTGCTCCGTTCCAAACGGTGCCATTGCTGCCATTGAAAGTTGCGTTGCTGGTGTCGCTCGGGTTTTGGAAAAACAGGATCCCAGCGTAAGTGCCACTGGTAGGCGCAGAGAGGCTGGTGGTATCGGAACCATTGACCGTGATCCCGCCGGCATTGGGACCAAGGTAGAAGGTCACTCCTGTGCCACTCATTCCGTTCGTCCCGTTCAGGATCACGTTGCCACTGCTAATAACATAAAGACCCGGGTTAAAGATCTCGTTTGGAGTACCGTTCCCGGTAATGGAGCTGTATTGTCCCGGGCCAAATGTTAAGGTGCCGCTTCCGTTAATCAGGACATTGCCGTATATGCCCGCGCCCAGAGTCACGTTGTTGCCGGTGCCATTGACCGTGACGCTGCCGTAATTGCCCGGGTTTAGAGTTACGGTATTGTTGGAGCCATTGATGGTAACGCTGTAGCAATTGCTGCCTGGGGTGATCGTGACGTTTGCACCGGTGCCGTTTATGGCAGGGTAGGTCGAGCCGCCGGAACAGGGTGTGCTGATCGACGGTTCGGAGTTGTCTAAGTATGCCAACGGATCACTGCTCGCTACGATGCCCGTTGTCGGGGTCGGGTTGGTAGTATTCGAGCCGTTTAGCAAATCGCCACCCACAATGTCGGTAAACCGGTCATCGAGGGTATTGGTGCCGTTCATCAACAACGCCTGGCTGCTATTCGAGTTAATGTACACGCCGCACTGGCTTGTGATGTTGGTGCCTCCGTTCATCAAAACCCCGGTTCCAGTAGGGGCCAGAGCGTAGATGCAGCCTTGCCCGCTCCCGGCATAAGCCACAGCCCGGGCGGTTACCGTGACGTTATTGAACCCTGCAACCTTTGCAAAAAACGTCGGCTGGACTTTCGAGACCAGCACCTCGACGTAACCGGAAACTCCCGCGTGCGGGCCGTCGTTGGGCGGATTATAAACGGTCACCGTCACGTTGTTGCTGCCGTTCGTGTAGCCATTGGTGGCAGAATCAGTCTGTGCTGCTTGCGTCACGTCGCCGTAATTGATCTCGGCGGCGCCGGCGATGGCGGCGCTGTCCGCAGCCGCCTGTATGCAGCGCTTTTGATAGCGCAGATAACCGATGTCAACTCCAATTCCCGCCGCTAGCAACAGGACTGTGAGTCCCCCCGCAACGACCACAAGTGCCTGTCCCTCTTCTCCTCGTCGTTTCATAGCCGTCCTCCGACCATTCACCTTATCGACCGCTGGATGCTGGCTTCTTAAGGAATCCTCCCTGGGCGGAGGCCACTGCCCCCTTCTGTGTTTAATTCAGGTGGGCGCAATGTGCAAGAGTACGACAGTACTAAGGTACCGGCAGGCAAGTACACCTTGGAACCATGGGAGGGCAGACGCAGTGCGGCGCGGCTCCCGCGGTCCGCCCCCCCTCTCCCTCCACCTAGTACTAAGGTGCTCTTGTAGGCTGCGCCCGCCTGGGTTAAAAACATAGCGACAGTTCTGAGGGCGGCTAGAATCAGGTGTGAGCGGCTATCTCCCCGGACTTGCACCGGCACTTCCGCCCTGGGCGACGAGATGAGTCATCGCGCGCTCAAGTTCACTGGGGACCTTAGATTCTGGATCGAACAGCCCTAAAGGTGGGGTGCTTAGTCCTTCGTGGTTGCTAACTGTAATGTGGTTGACGGAGGCATTTTACTTAATGTGAACTCGCGCACCGCGCAATTGGTCTGTGAAAGCTTCTGATGCATTGATTTCACAAACCAACGGAGGGAGCAGACGACACAGCCATATGGGCTGCCAGCGAAGAACGAAGATGTTCCTCGCCGTGACTGTCGAATCCGCGAACTAGGATCCGTCAACCGGAGAGATTCTGAATATGGACGGGGAAGCTATACACGTCTGGTTCTGCACTGCTGACACACCTTTCGTTCAGCTCATCGCCCGCGCCCTCGGCGCAGAATATGAGTTACATACTATCGAGGCGTTCAACTTGAACGGCGCCCGAAGACAGACGGAATGGCCTGATGTGGTACTGCTCGACCTGCGATTGGAAGGAGAATGCCCAGGTCGCGGAGAGGCCGCCTTCCAGCTCATGCAGGAGATCCAACAGTTTGATTCTCCGCCTCCAATGATTGCGATTCTGAACGAGGACAATCGCGAGATGACTCGACGCGCGGTCGAAAATGGGGCGTACGATACGCTTGCCAGCCCACCCGATATGGTCGAGCTGCGTCTGGTGCTGCGGCGGGCGCAGCGGTTCCGCCAGGTGGAAAGGGAACTGTTGCGATTGCGATCGCAGCAGTCGACAACGGGTTCGTTTGGCGACTTCGTCATTTCCACCGAGCCCATGCAGAGAGTGTTCGCGCTGGCCCAAAGGGTCGCGACCTGCGATGTAAGCGTGCTAATCACCGGGGAAACAGGCACGGGCAAGGATATGCTCGCCCGCGCCATCCATCAGCTTAGCCCCAGGCGGCAGGGCCGTTCGTGGCTTTCTCATGCGCCAACCTGCCGGAGACGCTGATCGAAGATGAGTTGTTTGGCCATGAGAAAGGCGCTTTCACCGGCGCCATGGGTACCCGCCGTGGGCGATTCGAGGCAGCGCATCAGGGGTCGCTGTTCCTGGACGAGATCGGCGACCTGGCTTTGGGCTTGCAGGCCAAGTTGTTGCGGGTGCTGCAGCAGCGGTCCTTGGAACGGCTAGGCAGCAACACCCCGATCAACGTCAATATCCGCCTCCTCTGCGCCACGCACCGCAACCTGGGAGAGATGGTTGAGCAAGGCGAGTTCCGCAGCGACCTCTTTTACCGCCTGAACGTGGTGGAGATTCAAATCCCGCCTCTGCGCGAGCGTCGCGACGAAATTGCCACCTTGGGCCATCACTTCCTGGTGCGCTTTGCGAAGCAGTTCGGCAAGAGCGTTCGGCGGTTTTCGCCGGTTGCCTTGCAAGCCCTCGAGGAATATAGCTGGCCCGGCAATGTGCGCGAGTTGGAAAACGCGGTACAGCGCGCCGTGGTGATGGCGGACGGGCCGGCAGTCGAACTTTGGCATCTGCCGAAAGCGTTCTGTAATGGGTGGGAGCAGCAGCAAGAGGAGTGTTCCTATGACAGGGAGCTGCGAGAGTTCAAGCGGCGTCTCATTCTCCGGGTTTTGCGTGACTGCGATGGAAGCAAGTCGGAGGCGGCGCGGAGGTTGGGAATCGCGCGCGGTTACCTGCATCGGTTGATCAACCAGTTGCACATTGAGGGAGTTGCTGACGAGAGCTTCGCTGATTTGCCAGAGATTTGCACTCCGGTGATGTAGGCAAATCAGAGAGCAGATAACCGCTTTCATGCCATGCCTGAGATTGAAAGGTCCCCCGATACCGTAGCCGGTGATACCTGCCTGCTCCAGCAGCTTTACCTTCCGTTTCTATTCGAAGCGCAGAACGCAGACGGCGGGTGGGGATACCGATGCGGCGGCCAAAGTAGTGTGGAGGCGACGTCCTGGGTGCTCCTGGCCTTGCTTGGAATCCACTCCTCGACTCCTCGTCTCCACGCGGGAGCGCGTTGGCTGAGAGGGTGCCAGTTGCGGGATGGATCATGGCCGTCTTTCGCTGGCCAGCCACGAGGGTGCTGGGCGACGGCGCCGGCCAGCCTGGCGCTATACACCTACGGCGACTCGTCGGACCACGTGGCCCGCGGTCTCCTTTGGCTCTCGAAGGCCTGGCCAGTTGAGGGTAGCATCTGGCGGCGAATTGCTGCCAAGTTCTTGCGGCACGAGCGCGTGGTGCGGCAAGATGCGTCCTTGCGAGGTTGGAGTTGGACGCCCGGCACCGCAAGCTGGGTCGAGCCGACCTCATGCGCGTTAATTGCCCTCCGCCACATTCCTGAGGAGCTGCATCCCCGCGAAGCGGTACGACGCCGCTGGCTCGCGGAACGGATGCTCTATGATCGAATGTGTCCAGGGGGCGGATGGAACAGTGGCAACCCGCTCGTTTATGGGACCGCAGGCGTACCTCGCATCGGCCCCACCGTCTGGGCGCTGCTGGCCCTGAAGAATTACCGGGACCGTTCGGAGAACTGCCAGAGCCTGGACTGGCTGGGGCGGGCTTATACTCAAATTCAAGGGCCCGGGTCGCTCGCCCTTGCCCATCTCTGTTTGAAGGTCCACGGACGTTCTGTGCCCGCCCTGGGGCCCTCTCTTGCGGTGCTGAACTCTAACAACCAGTTTCTCGGCCATACCCTGGTGGCGGCTTGGGCGGCGATTGCGTTGAGTGGCCGACCGCGCTGGCTGACGACGGAAGCCAGAAACTAGAAAGCGGAAGCCAGAAATCTACCTTCCATTTCTAGTTTCTGGTTTCTAATTTGTGCTTTGAGCATGAGTGCCTCCAACAACTCGCTGATACCTTCGTTCAGGCGTCCCCCTTCGCGTGTCGCGATTCGGAGAACTCCCAACTACCAAGCTGACTTGACGGCCTTGCTCGACGAGACCTTGCGCGAGTTCGATTTGCCGGTGCAAGGCCGCACCGTGCTGTTGAAACCAAATTTCGTCGAGCCGGACCCTCAGGGCGTGATCAACACTCACCCGGCGGTAGTAGCGGCGGCGCGGGAGTGCTTCTTGCATCTGGGAGCCCGGAATGTAATTGTTGCCGAAGGACCTGGCCACGAACGCGACACGGAAGGCATCCTGGAGACTAACCGCCTGCGTCACCACCTGGGGCCTCTTGCGGACAAGTTTGTTGACCTTAACCTCGACGACGTCCGCTTGGTCCCCACTCGCACCCGTGCCTCGACGGTGAAGGAGCTGTACTTGCCGCGCACCGTGCTCGAGGCCGACTTCGTAGTCTCGATGCCCAAATTGAAGACCCACCACTGGGCGGGAGTCACCCTTTCGCTCAAGAACATGTTCGGTATCGTACCGGGAAACTGCTACGGCTGGCCTAAGAACGCGCTGCACTGGGCCGGCCTTACTCGCTCCATCCTCGACATCAACAGCACCGTCCGCCCCGACTTTGCCATTGTCGACGGCATCGTCGGTATGGAGGGCAACGGACCCCTCCAGGGTGACGCCAAGCCTTGCGGCCTCTTAGTGGCCGGAGATGACCCCGTGGCGGTGGACGCCACCTGCACCCGCATCATGGGCATGGTCCCGGAGCGGATCGACTACCTTGCCCATGCTGGCCTGCTGCTCGGCCACCTGAAGAAAGAGAACATCCGCCAGCTTGGGGAATCCCCCGAGAGCGTACGGACCTCCTTCGCGGTCCTAGCGGCGTTTGACAGGCTGCGGGAAGTCGCCTCCAAGACCCCTCACCCCTTTACTCCTTCCCCTCTTCCCTCCCCCCAGGGAGAGGGAAGAGGGGGTCGGGACTTGCGGTGAGGGGTCACCTAAGGCATTTTCCATGGTTTCCGGGTCCCGTCAGCCGACAGACATGAGCGACTGCTCAGCGCATGAAAGGTGAACATGGCCACTCTTGAGATCTTCCCACGGCGTGTCGAAGCCGAAAGCGCGCCATCCGCCACACTTCTCCGGAAGGTTTTTTCCTTCCCCTCCCTACTTGGCGTAATCCTGCTGGGCTGTTCGTTCATGCTGCTGCTCACCTACTTCCGCGTCGACGGTGACACGTGGTGGCACTTGGTGGTGGGCGAGCGTATCCTCAGGACACATTCCTGGCCCACCTCGGATATTTACTCCTTTAGCGCGCCTGGCGCCGATTGGATTGCTTACGAGTGGCTGGGCGAAGTGGCTCTGGCGTGGGCGGCGCGCGGCGCGGGCCTCGCCGGCTTGATGGCTATGCTCTTCGTTCTTACCAGCGCCGTATTAATGCTGGTTTATTACTACGCTTACCTGCGCTGCGGGAACTCGAAGGCGGCTTTTGTGGGCTCTTGGGTGGTCCTGCCGTTGGCCGGAATATGGTTCGCCGTTCATCCCTATTTGTTCGGCTACATCTACCTGCTCGCGACCTTGATTTGTCTTGAGCGCTTCCGTCAGGGTCACCATAAGTCCCTGTGGCTCCTTCCCTTGGTGTTTTGCCTCTGGGTCAACTCGCACGGCACCTTCATGCTGGGGGCCGTCGCCTTTGGGATTTATTGGTTGAGTGGGCTGGTGGACTTTCGCGCGGGCGACCTGTTGGCGGAGCGCTGGACGGCCCCCGAGCGGCTGCAGCTCGCGACTGTGGCCCTGCTCTCCGTGCTGGCTGGGTGCGTGACGCCTTACGGCGCGCGGCTTGCCGTCTACCCTTTGCAGATGATCTTCTTCCAGCAAGGAATCACCGATAACATGACGAGCTGGCTTCCCATTCCGTTGAATGAATGGCATGGCAAGCTCTTTCTGATTCTGGTTCTGCTCTTCATCGTGGCTCTGGCGGCGGGGCGAATCAGGCTCCGGCTGGAGGAGTTAGGCCTGTTCCTCTTTGCCGTCTACATGACCGCCGAGCACGCCCGGGCGGTTGCGTTTTTTGCCTTCGTTTATGCACCGCTTCTGGCGACGGTCCTGGCGCGTTGGGTACCTGCCTATGACCCGGCCAAAGACAAATACGTGCTTAATGCCGTCCTGATTATCCTGGCGGCTCTGGCCTTCGCTTGGTACTTCCCCTCGCAGCAGCGCCTGGAAGAAAAGGCGGCCAAGACCTACCCGCGTGGCGCGGTCGAGTATCTGCGCCGGCACCCGCAGCCCGGCCCCATGCTCAACGAGCTTACCTGGGGTGGCTATCTGCCTTATATGCTCGGCCCGCAGCAACGGGTTTTCCTGGATGGCCGTCTCGACTTTTACCAATATCGCGGGGTGTTTCCTGATTATCTTCA
>Ga0187782_10003208_pt1 | contig 12178 bp, 9 predicted proteins | sample 0715_SJ02_MP15_2_FD_132454 | JGI IMG/M metagenome (GOLD analysis project Ga0187782, IMG submission 132454) | Tropical peat soil microbial communities from peatlands in Department of Meta, Colombia - 0715_SJ02_MP15_20_MG | ecosystem: Environmental > Terrestrial > Soil > Wetlands > Peat | place...
ATCTTCGGCTCCGGCCAGCCCTTCTTCTCGAAGTGGTGGTGGATGGGCGCCATGAGGAAAATGCGCCGCCCCGTGAGCCGATAGCTCGCCACCTGGACGACGACGCTGACGGCCTCGAGGAAGAAGACGCCGCCGAGAATGGTCGACAGAAGCTCGTTCTTCGTGAATACGGCGCACATGCCGAGGCCGCCCCCGAGGGCCAGCGACCCCACGTCGCCCATGAAGACCTGCGCCGGATAGGTGTTGTACCAAAGAAACCCGATCCCTGCGCCCACCATCGCACCGCAGTAGATCGATAGCTCGCCCCCGCTCGCGATGAAGGGGATGTCGAGGTAGCGGGCGACCACGAAGTGCTGCGCGACGTGGGCGATGCCGAAGGTGGCGCCGGCGAGATAGGCCCAGATGAGGTAGGTCCCCGCGCTGATCATGACCGGGCCGATCGCGAGACCGTCGAGGCCGTCGGTGAGATTGACGGCGTTGGACGTCCAGACGACGACGAGCACGGCGAAGGGCAGGTACAGCCAGGCCGGGAGCACGATCGGGTGCTTCGAGAATGCGAGAAACGGCACCCCGAGATCGAAGCGAATGTCCCACCAATCCGAGGGAACGTGATCGCGGGCAAGAAACGCGTAGGACAGGACGCCGCCGCCGATCGCGAGCTGCCCGAGAAGCTTGTAGCGCGCCGGGACTCCCTTGGAGTTTTTCAACTTGATCTTGAGGTGATCGTCCAGATAACCGATGACGCCGTAGCCGGCGGTCACCGCGGTCGTCGCCCACACGAAGACGTTGCGCGGGTCGCACCAAAGGATCGTGGGCACGAGCACGCAGAGCAGAATGAGCGCGCCACCCATCGTCGGTGTGCCGCTCTTGGCTAAATGCGACTCGGGCCCGTCCTGACGGACGATCTGGCCAATCTGTTTGCGAGTGAGCTCTCGAATGAACCATGGAGACAGGACGAACGCGAGAAGCATGGCGCTGACCGTCGCCGCGATGGCCCGGAACGGGACGTAGCGCAGGACGTTGAGCCACCCGAGCCACTCGGCCTCGTGGCGCATCGGGAACAGCAACTCGTAGAGCATCAGACGACCCCGTCCGGGCCCGCAGGCTCGCCGCCACCGGCCGCGACGAGAGCGTCGACGACGCGCTCGGCTCCGATGCTGCGCGACGCCTTGACGAGGACCACGTCCCCCGGCGCCACGACGGCGACCGCGCTGCGCGCGGCGGCCTCGGCGCCGGACACTCGAATCGCACGAACGCCGGCCTTCTCGGCTTCGAGCGCCGTCCGGTCGGCAATGCCTCCGCAGCTCACGATGACATCGACCCCGGCCTGCGCCACCGCGTGCCCCAGGCTCGCGTGCTCGTCACCGCCGCTCGGTCCAAGCTCGCACATTTCGCCCAGCACGACGACCGCACGGCGGCCGCGCGCCAGCTCGCCGAGCGTGCGCAGAGCCGCCCGGACGCTCTCGGGGTTCGCGTTGTACGCGTCGTCGAGAATGGTCGTCCCGCTCCTCAGGAGGCGCGGCTGCATTCGGCCCGGCGGAAGCTTCATGCCACTCGCCAGCGCGCCGTCGATCGCGTCCTTCGCGAGCGGTCCGCTGACGGCTTCGACTGCCGCGAGAGCGCCAAGAAAGTCGAGCGCGGCGACCTCTCCAGGGATGGGAAGACGCACGCGGCACGGCGGGCCTGCGCCTCGACGGACGAAGTGCAGGCTCGAGCCCTCCCACCCTGCGGCGCGATCGACCAGCCGGTAGTCCGCGCCGTCGCCGACTCCGAACGTGACAATCCGCGCTCCGCGAGCCCGCTCGAGCTGCTGCATCGCGGCGGCGTCGTCGAAGCAGGCAACGGCCACCGCTGCGGGTCCGAGCGCGGCGAAAAGATCGCCCTTCTCGCGCGCCACGGCGGCGCGAGTGCCGCCGACCCCCGCCGCATGTGCGAGCCCGATGTTGGTGATGACGCCGGCGTCGGGCTCGAGGATCCGCGCCAGCGCGGCAATCTCTCCGGGCAGGCTCATTCCGATCTCGAAGACGGCAAATCGGTGCTCCGGGCCGAGCCCGAACGCCATCGCCGGTGTTCCGACGCGGTTGTTGAGATTCCCAGCCGTGGAGTGGGTCTTGCCGACGCTGCCGGCGAGCGCTGCGCAGAATTCCTTCGTCGTGGTCTTGCCTGCGCTGCCGGTGATCGCGAACACGGCGCGGGAGGCTTCGCGCCAAGCCCGCACGTGGGCTCGCGCGAGATCGCCCCACGCGCGCAGCGTATCGTCGACCTCGACGACGTCCGCAGATCCGTGCGGTGGCGCCCGTCCAGGTTCCACGACGACCAGCACCGCTCCCGCGTCGATGGCCGCGCCGACGTAGTCGTGACCGTCCCAGCGCTGCCCGCGCAGCGCGACGAAAGCGCACCCGGAGGTGACGGCACGACTGTCGCTGACGATTCCGCACGCAACCCTGTCGCCGCCGTCCCGGACGCGCCCTCCCGTCGCCGCCGCCGCCGCCGCCGCCGTCAGCCGGGCACTGTTCGGAGGGATCGGAGTCGACATCTCATGCGTCTCCTCGGGCGTTTCGCCGCCGCTCGAGAGCCCGGCCCGCTTCGCTGCGGTCATCGAAAGTGTGCTTCACGGTTCCGGTGACCTGATAGCCCTCGTGTCCCTTTCCCGCGATGAGCACGACGTCGCCGTCGGCGGCAAGCCGTACGGCGAGATCGATGGCCTTGCGTCGATCGAGCTCGAGGATGGGATCGCGACCGGCGGCGCGCACTCCGGACACGACGGCGGCGGCGATAGCCCCGGGGTCCTCGGTCCGCGGGTTGTCGCTCGTGACCACGGCGACGTCGGCAAGCCGGCCGACGACCTCGCCCATCGGGGCTCGCTTGGTCGGATCGCGATCGCCGCCGCAGCCGAAGACGCACCACACGCGACCCTTGGCGAACGTGCGGACGGCTGAGATCGCCCGGGCGAGCGCGTCCGGGGTGTGGGCGTAATCGACCAGCACGGCGATCGAGTCGCCGTCGCGTTCGCACCGTTCGAGCCGGCCGGGGGGAGCGTCGAGCCGCGACACGGCGTCGGCCGCTCGGACCACATCGAGGTCGAGCGCATGAACGATACCCAGGCAAAGCAGCAGGTTCTCCAGGTTGTGCCTCCCGAGCAAGCGGGACGCGACCGTCACGTCGCCGGCCGGCGTTCGAACGATCGCCTCGATGCCGCGCGCGTCGACTCGAGCCGACCGCGGAGCGACATCCGCTTCTTCTTGCCCGGCTCCCGGGCGGGCGCTCACCCGCAGCGCCCGCGCGCCCATGCGCCGCACCAGCTCGCGGCCGAACGGGTCGTCCACGTTGAGAACGGCCGCCGCAGGCCCCAGCTCGGTGAACAGCTTCGCCTTCGTCTCGGCGTAGAAGGCCATCGAGCCGTGAAAATCGAGATGATCTTGCGTGAGATTCGTCAGTGCTGCGACGCGAAATCGTATGGCCCGCACGCGCCCGAGCGCCAGGGCGTGCGAGGATACCTCCATCGAGACGTGGGTCGCACCCCGAACGAGCATCTCCGACATCGCCCGGGCGATGTCGTCCGCCTCGGGCGTCGTGTGCTCGGCCGCAACCTGCCACGGCCCGAATCCGTGGCCGACGGTCCCGAGAATGCCGCAGGTTGGAGCGCCGAGCGCACCGTCGATGGCGCCGCGGACGAGATGCGCTGTCGTCGTCTTGCCGTTGGTTCCTGTGATGCCGACCACGTCGAGTCCGAACGAAGGCTGCCCGTAGACCGCGGCCGCCGCGTGCGCCAGCGCGGCTGCGACGTCGTCGACCAGGACGACCGGAACCTCGGCCTCCTTCGTGTCGACCGCCCCCGCCCGGACCATGACCGCCGCGGCGCCGCGCGCGACGGCATCGGAGACGAACCGGGCGCCGTCGACGGACGCCCCTGTACGCCCGACGAAGAGATCGCCTGGTTCGACGTCGCGTGAATCGTGTCGTACCCCCGAGACGCGCGTCGCCGCGTTGCCCACGATGACCGTTCCCTGGGGAAGCTCGCGCGCCAGCTCATCCAAGCGAAGCCCGACCGGCTGGGTCGACACGGCTCCTATCATGACGCCGGTTCGAGCACGACGCGCACAGCGCTGCCCTTCGCAACGGCTGAGCCAGGAGCCGGCGTCTGCCTCACGACGCGGCCCGAGCCTTCGATGCGGGGCGCGAGCCCCGCCTTGCTGAGAGCCGCAACGACGTCATGGGCCGGCATGCCGGTGGCATCCGGCACGCGGACGTATCCCGGCGGCGGAGGCCCGCTCAAAACCGGGGCTGAGTCGGCGGCCGGGACCGAGAGCCCGCGCATGACGGCAAGCGTCGCGTCCGCGGGGTCGCCTTGCCTGACGGCCGCGGCCAGGTTCGGAACACTCGTCGATGGGGGCACGCCGAGGTAGCGCAGGGCGGCCTCGGCGACCCGGCGAAAGACCGGGCCGGCGAGGTCTCCGCCGTACCTGCCGATCATCGGCTCGTCGAGGACCACGGCGACGACCAGTCGCGGATGGTCGACGGGGACGAACCCCACGAAGACCGCGGTGTACTTCTCCGTCGAGTACCTGCCTGTGGCGGGATCCACTTTCTGGGCGGTCGACGTCTTGCCCGCGACGCGAAATCCCGGGATCGACGCCTCCACTGCAGTACCGCCGTCCTCCGTCACCGCAACGAGCATCTCGGCGACGGTGCGCGCGACGCTGCCGGGGACCGCTTCGCGCCGGACGCGCGTGCTCGACTCGCGGACCGTCCCCGCTCGACCATCGACCACGCGCTTGACCAGGATGGGATCCAGCAGTTTGCCGCCGTTCGCGATGGCGCTCATGGCCATCGCGAGCTGCAGGGTCGTCACCGTGAGGCCCTGACCGAAGCTCGCGCTCGCGGTCTCCGCGTCGTACCAGGGCCTGCCCTTCGGACGAAGGACCCCCTGGGCCTCGCCCGGCAGCGGGATGCCGGTCGGCTCTCCGAACCCGAAGCGGCGATATCCCGCGTAGAGCGCCGGCTCACCGAGCTGCAAGCCGATCTTCAGCGCACCGATGTTCGAGCTCCGCGCCAGGATCTGCGTCGGCGTGAGCAAATCGTTGACGTGCGTATCGTGAATCGTCATGCCGGCGACCTGGTAGACGCCGTGCTCGCAGTCGATCGTGTCGGTCGGCTTGAGACTTCCCGCTGCCAGGGCCGAGGAGATGGTGAACGTCTTCATCACCGAGCCCGGCTCGAAGCGATCGGTGACGACGCGGTTTCGACGAGAATCGACGTCGCTTTGCACGTAATCGTTCGGGTTGTATCCAGGCGAGCTCGCAAGGGCGAGGATCTCGCCGGTCGCCGGATCGACCACCGCGAGCGATCCGCCTTTCGTCTCGTACGTGTGGGTCGCCGCGTCGAGCTCTCGCTCGGCGACGTGCTGGATTCCGACGTCGATGGCCAGCACGACGTCGTTTCCCTCCAGCGCCCTTTCGTCGTTCCCCCCCTCGAAGATGAGGCGGCCGGTACGGTCGCGCAGTCCGCGCACGTCCTCGACCTTGCCGCGCAGATCGGAATCCAGCGCCAGCTCGATCCCGTCTTTTCCTTCGCCCTCGGGCGAGACGAAGCCCAGCACGGGGCCGGCCAGCTCCCGGCCCGGGTAGTAGCGGCGACCCTCGCCCTCGATCGTCAACCCGCGGAGGGCCGAAGGCTTCCTGGGATCCGCCAGGTCACGGATGGCGTCCGCCTCGTCGCTGGTCACGCCGCGCTTCAGCCAGACGAAACGATGATGCGGCGCGAGCTTGGCATAGACCTCGGTCGATTCGAGCGAGAGCGCTCGCCCGATGCGTGATGCGGCGTCCCGTAGCCGCGCTTGCTGGTCCTTCGCTTCGTCGATTCCTCGGATCATCTCGACGGCGTCCGCGCTGACGCTCGGGACTTCGATGCTGACGGCGAGAGGAGCCCCGTTGCGGTCGTAGACGCTGCCGCGCTTGGGCTGCAAGTGGAGGCGACGTTGCCGTTGTTTCACGGCCATGTCGCGCCACTCGGGACCGTCTTCCACCTGGACGCGCCAGGCGCTCGAGATGATGCCGCCGAGCGCCAGCCCCATCGCTCCGCAGAGCACCCCCATGCGCATTCGGATCCATCGCGCGCGTCGGGGGTCGAGGTTCTTCACGGCGGCACCGCGCCGGTGCGATCGTCACGCCGGGTGCGCGTCCGTGAGGGGATCGCGCCCGAGGCGGCCACGTCGAAGAAGCCGTCGTCGGCAAGCGGGGCGGGCCCGAGTGGAACGATTCGCTCGGGCGGAGGCGATTCCATCCCGAGCAAGGAGCGCGCGACGAACTCGACGCGCTCGGGCGTCTTGTAGCTGGCCGCCTCGAGCTCCAGCACCCGTTGGACCTCCCGGAGACGCGCTTGTTCCTGGCGTGCGGCGCCGAGCTCGTATCCGAGCTGCACGCTGCGCCCGCGAAGAGCCAGGTCGAGGACGAATGCGCTCGCCGTGGCCACGACCGCGGCGGTCCAGAGAGGCAGAAATGCGGCGCTGGCGCGGCTCATTCTGCGGCTCTCGCCCCGGAGACGTGCCGCGCGGCGCGTAGCTTGGCGCTGCGGGCGCGCGCGTTCTGTGCGCACTCTTCGTCGGTAGGGACCATCGGCTTCTTGCTGAGAGGCGACCAGTCGGGCGCCATGAAGGCGCGCTTGACCAGGCGGTCCTCGAGCGAATGAAACGACACGACTGCAGCCACGCCCCCCTCCTCGATCACGGCCGCAAGTGAAGCGAGGAGCCGATCGAGGTGCTCGAGCTCGGCGTTGACCGCGATCCGAAGCGCCTGAAACGTGCGGGTGGCGGGATCGACACCGCCGACCCGGGCCGGACCGACGGCGCGCACGATGGCCCTGCGAAGGTCGAGCGTCGTGCGGAGCTCGCCGGCCGAGAGGGCCTTCTTGAGACTGCGCGCGATGCGTCGTGAGCGGCGCTCGTCGCCGAACTGGTAGATGACGTTTGCCAGCTCTTCGTCGGAAGAGCGCGCGATCAGGTCGAGCGCGGTCTCCCGGTCCTCGGGGTCCATGCGCATGTCGATCGGCCCCTCGCGCCGGAAGCTCATGCCTCGCTCGGCGTCCTCCAGCTGAGGGGAGCTGACGCCAAGATCCGCGACCACGCCGTCGACACGTGCGACGCCGAGTCTGTCGAGCTGCTCGCGCAAGAGCGAGAACACCGAGCGCACGAGCGTGACGCGATCGGCGACGGGCGCCAGACGCTCGCGCGCTGCCGCGATCGCGGTCGGGTCCCGATCCATCGCGATGATCCGGGCTTTTGGCTCCGCTTCGAGCAAGGCGACCGTATGCCCGGCGGCCCCGAGCGTGGCATCGACGTAGACGCCCCCGGGTCGGGGGGCGACCGCACGGACGACCTCGTCGCGCATGACGGTCGCATGCTCGAAGCGCTTCACGTCCTTCACCTCGTCGAAGTCATCGCGCCAGACCCACTCGACCGACGCGTCCGTCGGCACGCCGGGCAACCTCAACTGAAGGCTGTTCATAGCCCCAGCTCCGAGAGTCGGGCGGCGATATCGCGACGCTCGTCATCGGTCGTCTCGACGTATCTCAGCCATTCGTCCTTGTCCCAGAGCTCGGCATAGCGGCCTGACCCCGCCCAAAGGACGTCTTTCTTGAGCTTGGCGTAGTCACGAAGCGCCGGGGGAATGAGGATCCGACCGACGTCGTCGATATCGCATTCGACGGCCCCCGACACGTAAAGCCGCTTCAATTTCTGGACGGCGCGGTCGAATCGCGGAAGCTTGGCAAGCGCGCTTTCGAAATCGTTCCACTCCGAGGGCGCGTATGCGACCAGGCAGGGGTCGAGCCCACTGGTCACCACGATGCGGCGTTCACCTGCGGCATCCAGGGCGTCCCGATACCGCGCAGGAACGCTGGTCCGTCCCTTCGCGTCGATCGTGTGCTCGTGTCGCCCGCGGAACATCTGGACGGCCGCTCCGTCGTGGTTTGGCACTTATTGCCACGATTTCCCACGTCTGAGCTCGAGGTTATGGGGCGACCGCGTTGACTGTCAATATTTCTCTGCGATCCCCGGGGCCTGCCCGTCGGAAGCTGCCCGTTCGAACGAGGGTGGCGCGCCCACCACCGGGGCAGCCCAGCCGTCGACCGCGCGTCCGCCGACCCTTGCAGGTAAAGCGCCGTTCCATGGGGCTTCACCGGGCGCCCCGCCGGTCCCCATGCTCCCGCCGCTCGACGCAAGGAAACGTTCCGTCAGTCGGAACGGGCGCGAACTCGCACTCCGCCCGGTGCGTCTTCGATCTCGGTGCCCTGGCCGCGTATCCAGTCGCGAATCGCGTCCGCCCGCTTGAACGAACGCTCCTTGCGCGCTTGCTGGCGCAGCGCCAGAAGCTCGAGGAGCGACAACCGCGCAAGATCGTCCGCGTAGCCTGCAGGCCGGGCGACCAGCTCGCGGAGCACGGACTCGAGCCGGGCATGGGGAACCAGGGTGATCGAGATCCCCCCCATGACGTCGAGCACGGAATCGAAATACTGCAGGACCGACAAGCCGGACGTTGCGATGGCGGGATTTTTCGGCGCCTTGTTGAGCGCGCGGACGAATTCGAAGATGACCGCGAGCGCCCTCGGCATGTTCAGATTGTCGTCGAGGCTGCTCAGAAACGCTTGCCGGTGCTCCTCGGCAATTTCGCCGAAACCTGCGGCGCCTTCGGCGGATTCGGTCGCTCCCTGAGCCACGATGCCCTCGAGCTCGTGCATGCAGGCCGTGAGGCGCTGCACGCTCGCGTGCGCCTGGGCGAGCGCCTCGAAGGTGAAATTCATCGGTTGGGAGAACGAATTGGACAGAAGAGCGTACCTGACCACGCTCGGAGACACCCGAGCGTCTCCGATGCCCACCGATTCGAAACGCGAGAGCAGGTCGGGCTTGTCTCGAGCGCTCCCGTCCGTCAGATCGCGAACGGTGTAGAGAGTCCCGGCCGACTTGCTCATCTTCCGGCCGTCCACCATGAGGTGGTGAACGTGAAACCACTGACGGACGAAACTGTTCCGGACCGACGGGCTGTCCGATGCGCCGGGCGTGGCCGGCACGGTCGTCGAGTAGGCGCCGCACGTTTGGGCAAGCTCGCATTCGTGATGCGGAAATATGTTGTCTTCCCCTCCGGTGTGAATGTCGATTGGTTCGCCCAGATACCGATGGATCATCGCCGAACACTCGATGTGCCATCCCGGAAAGCCGACTCCGAGCCCGGGGAGCCGATCACCGGTCAACGTCCGCAGACGTTCGTAATCGTCCGGGCGCCAGCCAGCGCTCCCGTTGGGGTCCCACCGCATGAGGTGCTTGTCGTCGACCTTCCACAAGGCGAAGTCCCTGGGGTCTTTTTTCTCGCTGACCACGGCGACGCGGGCGCCGGGCTCGAGCTCCTCGATCACTTTGCCCGATAATCGCCCGTAATCGGGAAACCGGCTCACTTCGAAATACGCCTGTCCTTTGGAATCCAGGTAAGCGTATCCGCGCGCGAGAAGCGCCTGGATCATCGCGAGAATTTCGGGAATGTTGTCGGTCGCTCGCGGGTGGAGCGCCGGATCGCTCGCCTCGGGCTCGAGATAGAGCTTGAGACGCATCCGCCTCGCGTCTTCGGCGAAAGCTCGCCCGAAGTGGTCCGCGACGTGGAAGGGGTCGGTGCCGAGCTCCCGCGCCGCCTTGCTCAGCTTGTCCTCACCGCTGGCGTCGGCGACATGGTCCTGCGTCATGTGGCCGACGTCGGTCAGATTCATGACGTGCCGGACGCTATAGCCGTGAAGCTCGAGCGTGCGGCGAAGCACGTCGGCCGCCACGAAACTGCGGAAATTGCCTATATGTTGATAGGAATAGACCGTGGGTCCGCACGTGTACATGCAGACGCGACGGCCCTCCGGATCCAGCGGAACGAACGGTTCTACGGCCTTGGTGTAGGTGTCGTGGAGGCGCAGGATAGCGCGGCAGGTATCATGCGCTGCGGCGACGGGCAATCCTTCGCGCGCCGACGCCGCTAGGCAAGAACGTGCTTGGCGATGACCCTGCGCTGAATCTCGCTGGTGCCCTCGCCGATCTCGCAGAGCTTCGCGTCGCGCAGATGGCGCTCGACGTCGAACTCGCGTACGTAACCGTACCCGCCGTGCACTTGCACGGCACTGTTGCATGCGCGAGTCGCCGTCTCGCTCGCGAAGAGCTTCGCCATGGCCGCCTCCTTCGAGTAGCTCTGCCCGCGATCGGCGAGCCAGGCCGCCCGATACGTCAGAAGGGCGGCCGCATCGAGCTCCGTTTTCGCGTCGGCGAGCATCCATTGGATGGCCTGAAACGAAGCGATCGGTTTGCCGAACGCTTGACGGTCCTTCGCATACGCGGTCGCCTTTTCGAGCGCCCCGTACCCGAGACCCAGGGCCATCGCGGCAATCGAGACGCGACCCCGATCGAGGATCTGCATTGTGTCGGCGAACGCATGATCGAGACGGCCGAGGCGCCGGCTGTCGGGCACCCTCACATCCTCGAGAGTGAGCTCCGCCGTGTCGCTGGAGCGGCAGCCGAGCTTGAGCAAGTGCTTGGACGCCACGAAGCCGGGCGCTCCGTGCTCGACGATGAACGCGGTGATGCCGTGCTGCTTCTCAGCGGCAGGGCTCGTCCGAGCCAGAACGACGCAAAAGCCCCCGACCGAGCCCTGCGTGATGAAGGTCTTCGTGCCGCTGATGACCCACGCATCGCCGTCGCGACGGGCGGTCGTTCTCAAGGCGGCCGCATCGCTGCCGCTGCCCGGCTCGGTCAGCGCCCAGGCGGCGAGCCACTTGCCGCTGGCCGCATTCGGGAGAAAGGCTTGTTTCTGCTCGTCGTTTCCGAACGCGAGCAAATGCCCCGTCCCGAGCCCATTGTGGGACGCGACCGTGAGCGCAATGGATCCATCGACGCGCGCGAGCTCTTCGATGCAGACGGCATAGGCGAGGGTATCCATCCCGCTGCCGCCGTATTCCTCGGGGATCCGGATACCCAGAAGGCCCATCGAAGCCAGCTTCGGGACGATCTCGACCGGAAAGCGCTCCTCGCGGTCCCAGCGCTGGGCGTGAGGGGCGATCTCGGCTCGAGCAAATGCACGAATGCTTTGGCGCAGCAGGCTGTGCTGTTCGTCGAGATCGAAATTCATCAATCTTCAATTTTAGCCTCATTTCTCCTGGAGCGACCAGTTCATTCGGAGCTCGACGTGCACTCGCCGCTGACCGCCTCGGCTGCATTCAGAGACATTCAGGGCGCAGAGACATTCAGAGCGATCGTTTCATTCGCCGAACGGCTTCCTCGAGGAGATGGATCGGGGTCGCGAAGTTCAGCCGCGCGAAGCCCTCGCCTTCGACCCCGAAGGTCGGCCCGCTGGAGAGTGCGACCCGGCCGCGCTGCAGGAACACGCGGGCCGGGTCGGGGCCAAGACCGAGAGCTCGACAGTCGAGCCATGCCAGGTACCCCGCCTCGGGCGCGGAGTAGCCGACATCGGGAAGCTCGGCCTGCAGCAGATCCCCGAGCGAATGCCGATTGCGGTCGAGGATCGCGACGACGTCCGACAGCCAGGGCCCCCCCTCACGAAACGCAGCACGAGTCGCCAGTACACCGAAGTGCCCGGCATGGTAGGGCGTCCCGGGCGGAAGCTTGGCAAGAACGGCACGCGGAGCGTCGTCACAAGCCACGATCACCGCCGCCTTCAAGCCTGCGACGTTCCACGTCTTCGAAGCCGATGTGAGCACGATCGACCGGCGCCGCGCAGCCGGAGACGCCATGGGAAACGGCGTGTGGGTCGCACCCGGCAGGGTGAGCGGAGCATGGACCTCGTCGGCAAGCACGAACACCCCGTGCGCATCCGCCAGCTCGGCGATTCGCGCGAGCATTGCCGGCCGATACACGAACCCCGTCGGGTTGTGGGGGGAGCAGAGCAGGTGCGCGCGCGCTCCGCTCGCGTAAGCACGCTCGATCGCCTCGAGATCCGGGCGCAGGTCGGCGGCCCCGCCCGAGAGCGGCGCAGGGACGACCCGCCGACCGAGCCCGCGAACGGTCGCCGCAAAAGGTGGATACACGGGCGGCTCGATGACGACGCCGTCACCGACGTCGGTGACGACCCGGAGCACCTCGGAGATTCCGGTCACGACGTCGGCGACGAGGTGGACGTCCGAGGACGGGACCTGCCACCCC
>Ga0187782_10003209_pt1 | contig 12175 bp, 10 predicted proteins | sample 0715_SJ02_MP15_2_FD_132454 | JGI IMG/M metagenome (GOLD analysis project Ga0187782, IMG submission 132454) | Tropical peat soil microbial communities from peatlands in Department of Meta, Colombia - 0715_SJ02_MP15_20_MG | ecosystem: Environmental > Terrestrial > Soil > Wetlands > Peat | place...
CCGATCCGGCGATCGTCGCGTCGCGACGAAGGCTTCCGGCCCGCGTCTACTGGGACGCGGTCCGGGAGGTCGTACCGGTCGAGTCGACCGTCCGGACCCTGGAGGGCGCGGGCGCCTGGTATCGGCATCGGGGGGACCCGCAGGGACTTGTCGGCGCGGCCGCGGCGGTCGCCTGGACAGGCCGGCGGGGGACGTGGGAACTCGTCGCCTACCGGGACCCGGCGCGGTGGGGAACGCGACGAGCGGTCGACGCAGTGAGCGTGCGGGCCGCGGCGCGGAGCCACCCCGAGCTCTTCCTGTGCGACGATCCCCGAACCCGTCGGCTGCTCGTCGCCCCTCACACCGCCTGCCCGATCCTCTTCGGGATCCGGGGGACCGACGCCGCGACGCTGCTGGACGTCCGGACGGAGATCCGGTCGGAGCCGGTCGAACGGTGGGTGCTGTTCCGGACCAACCAGGCGACGGGCGACCATCTGCGACGACGGACCGTGGAGGAACTGACCCCCTACACGTCGGGGGAGGTCGCCGCGACCGTTCGGGAGTTCTCTCAGGTCCTGCCGGGGGGCCACGCCCGCGTGACGGTGGGCGATGACCACGGCGCCGAGATCGAGGTGCTCGCGTTCGAGCCGACGAAGACCCTCCCCCGGGTCGTCCGGGCGCTCGCCCCGGGCGACCGGGTGCTCCTGCGGGGCAGCCGGGGAAAGGATTGCATCCTGCGCCTCGAATCGTTGCGGATCGTGCGATGGGCCCCCCGGTTCGGGCCCTCCCGCGCTCCCGAATGCCCGGCGTGCGGCCGGCGCGCGCGGTCCCTCGGACGAGGTCGCGGCTATCGCTGTCCCGAGTGCCATCGCCGCTGGCCACCGGAGTCGGCGACCCGGACGACCGACTCCCCCCCATTCCCGCCGGCGGAAGAGCATCCCACGCCGTCCGCGCGGCGCCATCTGCATCCCCTCGTGCGGGAACGGCCCGATTCCGCGCGGCGCGAGAGCTTTTGAAGGGCAACAGGGCTCTTAGTTAGCGGAGGCCGCTCGGATGGCCCACCGCACACCCCGCCCCCCCGCGACCGCTCGCCCGGCATCGCCCGACCGAGCGGGACGCGTGTTCCCCGGGGGTACATGCTGACCTGCCCCGCGTGCGGCCAGGAGCTGGACGCCGACGCCCCGCAGTGCTCGCGCTGCCACCTGCCGGGTTCTCTCTTCGCCGCGGTCCGGGACGCGGCGGGTTCGAGTCCGGACCCGGACGCGGCGTACCTTCGGACGATCGGCGAGATCCTCTCGACCGTCGAGAGCGAGCCACCGGCCCCCGTGCCGGACGCGCCGACCCGGGGACTCCTCGGACGGTCCGGCCGCTTCCCGGCGCTGCCCGCCGCCCAGCTGCAGCCGATCGGCGACTTCCGGTCGCCGACCCCGATCCCCGAACTGAAGGACCTCCCCGAGCTCCCCGCGGGGGCTCCGTTCGCGGAGGTGCGCCGCCGCCTCGACGAGTACTTCCTGCTCGGCCGACGGCTCGGGCTCGACTTCACCGACTTCGAGGCGCGGTACGGCGCCGCCCGCCTTTCCGACGATCTCGAGTCGCTGAACGTGCTCCTGCGCGAGATGTTCGTCCACATCGCGAGCGTCCTCGCCGAAGAGTACGAGTCGGCGCTCGGGCGACGCAACGAGCTCGCGCAGCTGGTCCCCACCCGGAGCGCCGATGTCGAGTTCGAGGCGATCCGCCGGGCGATCACGACCGGCGATCTGGCCGGGGCGCAGCGACGCCTCGTCCACGTGCGCGACGAGCTCTCGCGCGTGGAAGAGCAGTGGGAGGTCGGTCGGATCCTCGTCACCGAGTGCGACCTCCTGGCCGAGACGCTCCGCGAGCTCGGCGGCGACCCGACCCCCGCGATGGGCCCGCTCGACGAGGGACGGCGCTACGTGCAGCAGGGACGGCGCAAGGAGGCCGAGCATCTCCTCGCGCGCGCCGCCATGGCGCTCTGGGCCTTCCTCGAGCCGAAATTCCTTGACGACCTGAAGCGCCTCCGGGACCGGATGATCGAGGTCCGCGCCTCCGGCGGCGAGGTGGGCCCCGCGCTGCGCGCGTTCCGCGACGTCGCCTCCGAGCTCAAGCAGCGCAATTATGGCGGCACGATCCTGGCCTACCGGCAGCTCCGGGGCTATCTCGATCGCACCGGAGCGCCGGAAGTGCTCGCGCCGGCCGACGAGGTCCCGGTCCCGCGCACCGCCCCGTCCGCATAGGTAAATAGCCCGCCCGAGTGCCGCGTCCGTGCCGTTTGCGCCGTTGCGCGGCTTCCGGGATTATCTTCCCCCGGAAGGGGGCGCGCGCTCGGAGATCCGACGACGCATGCGCGCGGCGGGGCGGCGGGCCGGTTTTTCCGAGCTCGAGGTCCCGTGCGTCGAGAGCTTCGAGCTGTACCAGGTGAAGAGCGGCGAGGAGATCGCGAAGCAGACCTGGACGTTCTCGGACAAGGGCGGCCGACCCGTCGCGCTCGTTTCCGAGACGACCCCGTCCGTCGTCCGTGTCTTCGTCGACCGGGCCAAGTCCGCCGCGCTGCCCGTGAAGTGGTTCACGTTGTCGAAGACCTGGCGCTACGAGGAGCCGCAGATGGGCGCCGGTCGCACGCGCGAGTTCACGCAGTTCAACCTCGACATCTTCGGCGTCCCCGGCGTCGAGGCGGACGCCGATCTCATCGCCGCGGCGACGCTCGTCCTCGACGAGGTCGGCGCGAAGGGCCTCTACTCGATCCGGCTCAACGACCGGGCGGTCGCCGAGGGAATCGGCCGGCTCTACGGCGCGGCGGACCTCGAGCGGTTCTTCCAGGCCGTGGACCGGTTCCGCAAGACCTCTCCCACCGAGTTCGCCTCCGGGCTCGCGCTCGCCGGCGTCGGGCCGCAGGGGGCGCGCGAGCTCGCGGCCCAGTTCGCGGAGGTCGGGGGCGGACTCCCGCGCAGCGCGGCGGAGGCGTTCCTCGCGCGGTGGGTCGAACGGGGCCTTGATCTCCCGGCGCGCAAGGGCGTCGAACGCCTCACGAGCCTCCTCGGCCTCCTCGACCGGGCCGGTCTCGGCGATCGGATCGTGTACGATCCGACGGTCGTGCGGGGCCTCGCCTACTACACGTCGACGGTCTTCGAGGCGTACGCGCGGGCGGAGGAGTCCCGCTCGGTGTTCGGGGGCGGCCGCTACGACCACCTGGTCGAACTGTTCGGGGGTCCCCCGACCCCGGCGGTGGGCCTCGCGATCGGCGACCAGACGCTCGAGATCCTGCTGCGCGGCGCCGGCCGGTGGCCGGACGGCGAGCCGGGGCTCGACACGTACGTGGTGGTCGTCGACCCGACGCACGTCTCCGAGGCGGTCGCCATCGTCCGGGAGCTGCGCGAGTCCGGCGTCAGCGCCGAGTGCGACCTGCTCGCCCGGTCGATGTCGCGCCAGCTCAGGGAGGCGGCGCGCCGCCGCTGCCGCCGTGCCCTGATCGTGGGCCTGAAGGAGGCGACTCCGGGGTCGGTGGTCGAGCGTGATCTCGCGACGGGTGCCCAGCGTGAGATCGCTCGGGATGCGGTGGCACGACCGGCGTGATCCCCTCGAACGTATCCCCGTCCCAGAGCAGGATCCCATCGGGCGACACCGCGCCGTCGACGTACCCGTACCAGTACACGACGGCTCCCTCGCCGAAGATCTGGGTATACGGCCCCAGCTGGCGCTTCAGGTTCTTGCGAAGTTCGACGTCGTCGCCGAAGTTCGCCTTGGACTCGATCCACGTGAGTTTCTGCCCGTAGAAGATGATCGGTTCATCGAGCAGGGCGTCGGGGGTCTTCGTGTACTTGCCGCGCAGATCCTTCTCGGTCCGGTAGCCGATCCCGTGCTTCTCGAGCCACCGCTGGAGGCGATCCTCCCCCCGACGGCCCCGCTCGCGCTGATGCTCCATCCCGCGGGGCGAGTAGATCATGTCCGCCTCGAGCAGCTGCTCGACCTCGCGACGGAGGCGGGCGTCGGGGGCGGACTCCGGGTGAAGGAACGTCTGCCAGACCTTCTTGCGTGGGATCCCGAGCTCGCCGAGCATCAACTGGCCCATGAGCACCGGCGGGAACCGCCACTGGTGCGCGATCGCGAGGATCGACTGGCCCCGCTTGTACTGGTGGACCAGACGCGGGACCTCGCGCTTGACGACATAGAACCGGCGGGTCGCGTCCCGCGTGACCCGGTGGGTGTGGATGATGAAGAGGAGCTCCTCGTCGCGTTGCTCCTCGTGGGCGATGCGGTGGACATCTTCGTAGGTGACGAGCGCGTCGTAGAGGCGTTGATAGGTCGGGCGATCCATGCCGGAAATCCTGAAGGCGAATCGACCCAGCGAGCGTCCGCAGCCTAAAACGTACCGGGGGCCGGTACGACCGCCCCGGGCGGGTGCGGCGCGTCGCCCTTAGTCCCGCCAGTCGATCCCGACGGTGCGCAGTCCGAGCTTGGGGATCGGGGGCGGGCGACGCTTGTGCCGATAGCGGTCTACCCGGGCCGCGACCTCGCGCACCCGGGCGACCGGCGTGCCGGTCGCCTCGGAGATCTCCGCCTCGCTGCGCAGCTGCTCGAGGCCGTACAGGATCCGGTCGACCTCGGCGTAGGTGAATCCGAGCTCGGCTTCGTCGGTCTGGCCCTCCCAGAGCCCGGCGGTCGGCGCGCGGTCGAGGATGCTCTCGGGCAGGTCGAGCTGGCGGCCCAGCGCCCGGACCTCGGTCTTGTAGAGGTCCCCGATCGGCAGGAGGTCCACGCCTCCGTCGCCGAACTTCGTGAAGTAGCCGAGGAGCAGCTCGGACTTGTTGCCGGTCCCGGCGACCAGACGGTGCCGCTCGCGGGCGTTCGCGTACTCGACGATCATTCGCACCCTCGCCTTCACGTTCCCGAGGCCGATCGGGTCGCGGACCTCGGGCAGGGCGGCGTGGAAGGCCTCCTCGATCGGCCCGATCGGGATCGTGCGGACTTCAATCCCGAGCGTCCCGCAGTACGCGTCGACCTCGGCGGCGAGGTCGCGCGGGAACGTCGGATCCGGGAGCTGAACGGCCAGGACGTGCTCGGGCCCAAGCGCGTCGCGGGCGAGACGCGCCACGAGGGCGCTGTCGAGACCTCCGGACAGCCCGACGACCACCCCGTCGAGCCCTTCCGCGAGGGCATGGGCGCGCAGGAACTGGTGGATCGTCGCGACCGCGTAGGGCGGGGGCCGGGGGTCGAGCCCGCTCACGCTTCGACCCCGAGCGGTTCGAGCGCGCGGACCGCGGTCCACTCGCCCCGGCAGTCGCAGGTGACCTCGCCGAGCGACTCGAACTCCTGATCGAGGGAAGCGCTCTCGATCGCGGCGAGCACGCGGCGATCGCAGTTCCCGCAGTTGTGGGGACCCCGCGGCAGCCCGCCGGCCGTCGGGAACGACACGAGCCGCGCGGCCCCGCGGCGGCGGGCGCCTTCGGAGAGCGCCTCGACGACGCTCCAGAGCCACGGCGGCCGGTAGCGGCCCCGATGGTAGAGCCACTCGACGACCGTGCCGTTCTGGATGTGCACCGGATTGATCGACAGCGTATCGAAGTGCGGCGCGGCCTCGCCGACCGAACGGACGACGTCATCGATCGACTCGCTCTCGGTCAGGTACGGGGGTTTGAGGAGGAGGTACGCCTTGGCGCGGAGGCCCATTCCGCGCACGCGATCGCCGGCATCGAGATACTCCTCGGGACCGGCGCTCTTGTGGACGTACTTGCCCAGGACCGTCGGGTCGGTCGACTCGAGGCCGAGGGCGACCTCGATCTCGCCGTCGAACTCCTCCGAGAGCGGGCGCAGGCGCTCCTCGGTCGCGAACTCGGGCAGGGTCTCGAACAGCAGCCGACGCGCCTTGCCCGAGAACGCCCGGACGAACGCGCGCCGGCTGTCGGGGTCGACTTCGCGGTCGTCGAGGAAGCTTCCCGAGGTGTAGCACTTGACGTACGGCTCGCCGCGGTACCGTTCGAGCGCTTCGGAGAGCTGGTGGGCCAGCTCGGCGGGGGTCGCGGAACGTCCCAACGTGTCCTTGGAGTAGCCGCACATCGAGCAGCCCTTGACGTCCGCCCAGTAGCAGCCCCGCGTCTTCAGAATCACCACGAACGCGTCGACCCGATCGCCCCCGATCGATTCCGCTTCGGTCCACCGGTTCACCACGTGCCGGGCGGCGTCGGGCCCGGCCGGGGAGGGGTGGCGGTCGCGCGCGACGGTGCGCGCGAGCGGTTCGGGGCTCACGACTCCTCCGCGTCGATCGAGACGCTCTCGTCGTCCCGGACGGGCAAGGTCTCGCGCAGGCAGTCGGGCGCGATGAACTCGACCACGTCCCTGTAGTGGGAGCGATCGGGGTCGATCAGGTGGCAGGCATGCCCGTTCATCCGCACCGCGTGGCACGTCGCCCCGCCGAACGTCCGACCGGACGCGGTGAACCCGTCGATCCGGGTCCCGGGCCACTCGCGGACCACTCCGATCTTGCGCAGCGCCGGTGCACCGACTCGGACGTTGAGCGTCCCCGGGTACGGCTTGTACCCCAGGCGCTCGGAGAATTGGACGAGATAGCCGGGCTGCATCAGGTAGTATCTTCCCTCGCCAAGCCCGGAAGTGACCGTCCCGGTGAACGCGACGCGCGCCGGACCCTCGAAGATCCGGTGGTACGTGTGGTACTCGGCGCGCAGTAGGCTCATGGCCGCCGAGGTGAGCAGCAAGCGCTGGCGGCGCTGGGCGAGCGACCGGGTGAGCAACCCCTGCCTCTCGAGCGCGACGAGGTATCGGTCCGCGGCCTGCTGGCTGACGCCGATCCGCTCCCCCACCTCGCGGGAGGTCCAGAGGACCGCGGTATGGTCCGCGCCCGCCAGCGCGAGCAGCTTGAGGACCGCGAGCTCCTCGCCGCGCGCCCGAGGTTTCCGGGGTTCGTTCGGCGCCGACTTCGACGCCGCGGTCACGACGACGATCCGCCCCCCGCGGGGGCGTTCAGGCTGACGACGTTCGAGCCGCGCAGCACGACCCTGCCCAAGTGGCGCGTGAGCTCGGCCGTCGTCTCGTCGGCATCGTCCAGGACGAGGTTCATGTGCTCGTCGACGCCGAGGAGCTTGCCGGACAACTGGCGCGAATCCTTGAGCGTCAGCGTCACGCGATGCTGCACGAGACGCTCGAGGAGGTGGGTGGGTCCGTCGGGCACGTCCGCTCGGACCGACGTTCGACCTTTAGCGTTTCCGGCCGCCGACCGCCGGAGGTGAGGCTATCCCTCCGGCGCTCTTCGCGCGGGCGTGGGGTCGGTCCCGCACCTGTCGAAGGGCCTCGATGACGTCAGCATCGGGGAGTCCCGCATCTCCTGGGTCGGCGGGGAGACCGGCGACCTCGTCTATCGGGGGTTCGACATCCGGACGCTGGTGCCCGGGGTGCCGTACGAATCGGTGGCGCACCTCCTGCTCTTCGGAGATCCCCCGGACCGGGATCCCTCCCCCGAGGTCGTCGCGGGACTCCACGACGCGCGGACGGTGCCGCCCGGGATCGAACGGGTCGTCGACGCGCTGCCCCCGACCCTGCCCCCGCTCGAGGCCCTGCGAACGATCCTCTCGGCGCTCGGCGACGGTTCCTTCGGCTACCCCCCGACGCTCGAGGAAGGGTATCGACTGATCGCACGTACCCCGGTGCTGCTCGCGCGGTACGTCCGGCGGGCGTCCGGACGAGCTCCCGTCGCCGCGGACCCCACGCTCGGGCACGCGGCAAACTATCTCTGGATGCTCACCGGCGCGCGCCCCGGCCTCCGCCCGATCGCCGCGCTCGAGGGCTATCTCGATCTGCTCGCGGACCACGGCATGAACGCCTCGACGTTCGCGCTCCGGGTCGCGATCTCGACCCAGTCGGACCTCATCAGCGCGGCCACCGCGGCGCTCGGGACCCTCAAGGGGCCCATCCACGGCGGCGCGCCGAGCCGGGTCTCGGCGATGCTCGACGAGATCGGAACCCCCGAGCGGGCCGCGGGGTGGATCGCGGACCGTCTGGCCCGACGCGAGGTCCTGTACGGGTTCGGCCACCGGGTCTACAAGGCCGAGGATCCCCGGGGCCTCCTGCTCCACGAGATCGCGAAAGGGATCGCGGATCCGCGTCGGCTCGAGCTCGCCGAGGTCGTCGAGCGCGTCGCGCTGGAGGCGCTCCGCGCGGCGAAACCCAACGCGCGGCTGTACACGAACGTCGAGTACTACAGCGCGGTCGTGCTCGAGGCGATCGGGCTGCCGCCGGCACTCTTCACCCCGACGTTCGCCGTCGCCCGCACCGTCGGGTGGACCGCGCACGCGATCGAACAGGCCACGGACAACCGGCTCCTGCGGCCCGACCTCACGTACATCGGTCCGCCGAAGGGGCGAGTGTGGCCGCGGCCCCGCCCTTCGAGCGTCCCCGCGTAGCGCGGAGGACGGCAGGGACGGCGGTCCTACGACTGGCCCTTCTCGTGGCCGTCGGGGTCGACCACCTTGAAGTCGGCGTCGACCGCGCCCGGGGAACCGCCGGACGGTTCGCCCGGGGTCTCCGCGCTCTCCGTCGGCGGCGCGCTGGGGGGCGCGCCGGCCTGGTAGAGCTTCTGGGCGACCGCGTGGAGCGCCCGGGTCAGCTCGTCGGCCGTGGCCTCGATCTCCGAGGTCGAGGCGTCCTTCTTCGCCACGACCTCGTGGACCGCCTTGACCTTCTCGCGGATCCCCTCGACCTCGGCGGCGTCGAGCTTGTCCTTCTGGTCGGTCACGAGACGCTCGGCCTCGTAGGCGAGCGACTCCGCCCGGTTGCGGGCGGTGATCATCTCGGCCCGCTCCTTGTCCTTCGACGCGAACTCCTCGGCCTGGTGGACCATCTTGGCGACCTCGTCCTTGGAGAGCTTGTTGGACGCGGAGATCGTGATCCCCTGCTTGCGCCCGGTCGCGAGGTCCTTCGCGGAGACGTTGAGGATCCCGTTCGCGTCGATGTCGAAGCTGACCTCGACCTGCGGCACGCCGCGGGGGGCGGGCGGGATGCCCGTCAGGAGGAAGCTCCCGAGCGCGACGTTGTCCGCCGCGATCGGCCGCTCGCCCTGGTAGACCTGGATCTCGACCGACGACTGATTGTCGGCGGCGGTCGTGAAGATCTGGCTCTTGCGGGTCGGGATCGTCGTGTTCCGCTCAATCAAGTGCGTCAGCACCCCGCCCAGCGTCTCCACGCCGAGGGAGAGCGGGGTCACGTCGAGCAGGACCACGTCCTTGACCTCGCCGGCGAGGACGCCGCCCTGGATCGCCGCGCCCATCGCGACGCACTCCATCGGGTCGACCCCGTGCTCGATCGGACGGCCGATCGACGTCTCGAGGAACTTCTGGACGACGGGCATCCGCGTCGGCCCCCCGACGAGGACCACCCGGTGGATCTGGTCCTTCGTGAGCTTGGCGTCCTTGATCGCCTGCTCGACCGGGCCGCGGCACCGGTCGACGATCGGCCGGACCAGCTCCTCGAGCTTCGCGCGGGTCAGCTGGAGCGTGAGGTGCTTCGGACCCTCGTTCGTCGCCGTCAGGAACGGCAGATTGATCTGCGTCTCGACGGTCGAGGAGAGCTCGATCTTCGCCTTCTCGGCGGCGTCGCGCACGCGCTGCATCGCCATCTTGTCGCTGCGGACGTTGACGCCGGACTCCTTCTGGAACTCGCCCGCGATCCACTCGGTGACCGAGCTGTCCATGTCGGTCCCGCCGAGCTGCGTGTCCCCGCTCGTCGACAGCACCTCGAAGACGCCGTCGCCGAACTCCATCATCGTGACATCGAGCGTTCCGCCGCCAAGGTCGAAGACGAGGATCTTCTGGTTCTTCCCGCCCTTGTCGAGACCGTAGGCCAGCGACGCGGCCGTCGGCTCGTTGATGATGCGGACGACCTCGAGCCCCGCGATCGCGCCGGCGTCCTTGGTCGCCTGGCGTTGATTGTCGTTGAAGTACGCCGGGACGGTGATCACGGCCTTCTCGACCTTCTCCCCGAGGAACGCCTCGGCGTCGCGCTTGATCTTCTGGAGGAGGAACGCGGAGAGCTGCTGGGGCGTGTACTGCTTGCCCTGGAGCGTGTAGTGGTAATCGGTCCCCATCTTCCGCTTGAACGCGGTGACGGTCCCTTCGGGATTCGAGATCGCCTGACGGCGCGCGGGCTCCCCGACGATGAGCTGCCCGTCCTTCGTGAACGCGACGTACGACGGGAACGCCTTGCCCCCGCCCACGGTCGTCCCCTCGGCGCTCGGGACGATGACCGGACGGCCGCCCTCGAGGACGGAGGCGGCCGAGTTGCTGGTGCCCAGATCAATGCCAATGATTTTTGCCATACGGAATTTCTCCCAGTGCGGACAGGTCGCGAACGGTAGTCCGCGATCCCATTTTGCGACATCAGTAAGCCAGCACTCATATAAAAAGACGTCCACGTTCCACCGAGGAGAACCGCGCGAGGGGGCCCGACACCGGGTCCCCTGCGGGTTCGGGCACCCCCCGGTCGGCCCGGGAGCTCGGCGTCACTGGTCGAGCAGGACGATCGACAGGGGGGGAACGAGCACCGAGGCGGCGTTGGAGACCCCGGATTCGACCGGCGCCGCATCGCCCGAACTCCAGCTCCATTCGTCGATCGGCAGGGAGGTCCCGAAGCTGCCCTCGGGTAGGGTGACGTTGACCCGGTCCGTGACATTCGTGTTGACGAGCAGCATCTCCGTCCCCCCGGATCCCGTGGTGGCGTAGGTGGCATAGACGCCCGGGAAGCTCACGTTCGCCGGCGCTACGATCGATCCCAGGCGAGAGAGGAACGTCGATTCAACGACGTACCGGGGCGCCGGACCCTGCGACGTGATGAGGCCATCCACGTCGCTCTCCCACGTGAACGGCTCGATGCTGGTCGCCGGACTGTTGAGACCTTGGATCATCTCCGCCGCGAAGAAGACCGCGTTGTAGAACGTCGGCAGGTAGGTGGCGAGCGGCTGGCCGAGGCTCACCGACTCCATCTCGGTGAAGTAGATCACCGTGGAGCATGACGAGCAGGCCGCGAGGATCGCCGCCCGCGAGGTCGCGATCAGGTTGGGGAGCGAGTTGGACGCCGAGAGGCCGGCGAAGAAGTTCGACAGCGACAGGTCGGAGGTGGAGGGGAGGAGATCGTCCACGTAGGAATGAAGGGAGATCCCCGCGAGCTGTGGGCCATCCTCCTCCTCGAGGGGGGTGATCCATTCCGGACCGTCCGTCCCGCCGAGCCCCAGGAATCGTGCGTCGGGGTCGATCGGGCGGATCGCGGCGATGTACCGAGCCACCTCGGCCGCGTACTCCGTGGCGTTCGTCCCGCCGGTACAGCCGGTGGCCCAGTCGACCCACGGAGTGCCGAAGCACGTCCAGCCCCCCGGCTCGTTCCCGAGCTCCCAGTAGGCGGGCGTGAAGTCCAGGGTGTCCTCGATATAGCGAACCTCGTAGGCGGCCGTCCCCGGCTCGTCGATCTCGAGCGGGAGGATGACGATCGCCGAGCAGTTGATCGCTCGGCACGTCGCGATGAACTCCGGCAGCGTCACGCGGGAGGAGGTCGTGTTGACGTAGCCCGGAGCGTAGATCGTGTTGTTGACGAGGTCCGTGGCATCGCCTTCGCTACCGTCCGGATAGCGCAACGATACGATCGGGGTCGATCGCAGCAACGACGGGGAGTCGGAGGACAGCGAGGTCCCGAGCTGGATGCCGACGCCGTAGAACGTGGAGGGTATCGAATGCGACCGGGGCGAGATCGTAAGGGTCGCCGGGACGATCGGACCCTGCGGCCCCTCCGGTGAGGCGGCCCCGCTCGGTGGGCGCGATAGGGCCACCACGACCAGGCTGCCGCCCACGACGAGAGCGACGGCGAACGCCACCGCGAACTTCGAACCCGGTTTCATCCGGTGGGGCTAGCTCCGAAGGGCGGAAAGAATGTACGCCAGCAATCGAGAGATAGGACCCGGCGTTGGAGCGCCGCAGTAGGTCGGAACCCGCATGGTGCCCCGTCCCTCGCCCGGAGCGTCCCCGAACGCCCGGGGACACGGTCGTTCGCGAATCGCCGGATCCCGACGCTCGCCCCCGACGCTTCCGCGCGTCGTCCTCCTCGACATGGACGACACGATCTTCGACCACGTGCTCACCTGCCAGGCAGCGCTCCGGGCCCTGCGCACGGGCGAGCCGCTGTTCCG
>Ga0187782_10003210_pt1 | contig 12174 bp, 7 predicted proteins | sample 0715_SJ02_MP15_2_FD_132454 | JGI IMG/M metagenome (GOLD analysis project Ga0187782, IMG submission 132454) | Tropical peat soil microbial communities from peatlands in Department of Meta, Colombia - 0715_SJ02_MP15_20_MG | ecosystem: Environmental > Terrestrial > Soil > Wetlands > Peat | place...
ACCGCAAGAGGTTTTCGACTGCCTCGCTCACTCTTAAGGTTCTATGCGCTGGCAACCTGAATCCGCGATTCTTTAGCGTTTGTATTGTATCGTCCGACTCTCTTATCGGGGCCGGACTCCAAAATACCCAAGAGGAAAAACTCAGTGGCTGGTTACACAAGAGTTTGTCGAAACTCGTCTCAGCGCACTCTCACGATCCCACCTGCGCAGCATCAAAATTGAAGAAGTAGATCGGCATCACTCGCCCACTCGCTCGCCTGCCCGCCGATAGACGGCCATCAATCGTTCGGGATAGTCCGCGATATTGTATTTTTCTAGGAAGGTTTGTCGTGCGCCGGCGCCGAGACGGCGACGCAACATGGGATCGACAATACATCTCGCCAACGCGTCGGCGAGCCCTTGCACGTCTCCCGGAGTCACGAGGATGGCGGAGACGCCGTCCTCGACGACCTCGGCCTGCGCTCCCACTGTGGTGCAGACGACGCAAAGGCCGAATGCTATCCCTTCCAGCACCGACATCGCCATTTCTTCGGCATAAGACGGTAGCACCAGAATATCCGCGGTTTTAAGAAGCGCTGCGATTGCGCTCTGATCGAGCCAGCCCGGAAAATCAATGCGGTTCCCGATGCCTGCCTGCGCCGCCTGTTCCTCGAATACGCGCTGATCGGGCCCCCCGCCTGCTATTGTGGCGTGCCAGGAGAGACCCCGGAGCTCGTCCCGGGCAAGTGCATCAATCAGGTCATGGACCCCCTTCCGACGCAGGAGGCGGCCGAGAAAAATGATTCGAGTCTCGGCCGACGCCTCGAACGCCGTCGCCCGCTCGAGCTTTGCCGGCCCCGGCACGGCATTTGGAAGGATGTCGATGCGATCGCGCGGCACCCCAATCAGCATATTCACCATTGCTGCTGCCGGTTTTCCCAGCACGATCACCCGCTCGGCCCCGATGAACATCGAGCGGACCAAGGATCGTGCCCAGTGCGGCAGCGAATTGTAAAAGTCCGGATAGAGCGGGTCGTGGAGATGAATGACGAAATCTAGCCTGAGCAGACGGCTGAGATTGGCGAGGATTAGCTTTCTCAGGGTGCTGGAATTCGCCGCCAAATGGATGTGAACGAGCGGGCGCTGTGGTGAACGTCTGATGATCTGAAAGATGCTTTTGATAAAGAAAAACGGCCAAAGGAGTATCCGGTCCGGGCCACGCGGATCGACCACTGTGATGGGCGGGTAAATTTCTCGGTTCCATACTTTCGTTACATAGAAGACTAGGCGCCCGATGCCGCCGCCATGCTCCAACCCGCCACCAACAAGCATCAATATCGGCCGGTGGCGCATCGTCGATTTCCGGGAGCTCATTCTTACCCTAAGCCCAGGCCTACTGGGCAAACAGCCGTTGGCGTCGGAAGTGCTGCGATGAATGTCATTATCGCAGCGGCACGGACTATCACTCAATCGACAAGCGTGCATGTCACCTTCGCCTCGTCCGGCGTCTGTTGGTCCTAATCCTGATTGCGCTGCTCGTCTAGCTTGCTCGGCCGGCCAGCGGCTGATCACGGCGGCAAAACCGACTTTTACATACTAGAGCATCTTTATGCTGACCGTCGATATCCTGCGTCGACGAGATAGTTTTGCGCATTCGGATGGGAAGAATTCGGCGAGCTGCCGCTGATAGCATTCCAGAGCGCGTCGACGGTGCGTGCGGCAACACCTCTCGGACTTGACCCAAAGCAGGGCCTAATGTCAGGACCAATCTGCGTAAGTAGTGCTAGCTTACAATGGAGCTGTAATACCCAGATCCGGTCAACTCAAACCAAGCCAGCCGAACCCTTCGCGTTCCAAAGTTGCCGTAAAATTAGTAGTGCAAAACGCGGATTGGTCTTTAGGTAGCGCCACCACAGCTTTTTTGGGTTCAACACAACGCGATAAAGCCACTGCATACCGATTTTCTGCATCCATCCGGGCGCCGCTTTAGAGCGGCCGGCCAGGACATCGAAGGCCCACCCAACACCAAGCATCGTCGCCGGTACGCGACCTCGATGCTGATTCATCCAACGCTCCTGCTTCGGGCAACCTAAGCCCACAAATAGAATGCGAACACCCGACCGTTTGATATCGTTAACGATAGCGTCATCTTCTTCGGGAGTGAGAGGTCTAAACGGAGGTGAAAAAACGTACGCCACATTTAGCGTCGCAAAACGACGTTTCACATTTTCTACCACTTCTTGAATAACTTCAGGCGTGCTGCCGTAAAAACCTACCGGAATCTGCTCTTGAGCGGCCATTTCGCAAAGCCTGGTCGTCACCTCCCAAGCAAACACGCAAGTCTGCCTATCCAAACCAAGCCATCGAGATACCCACACTATCGGGGCACCGTCCGTTCCTACCAAATCAGCACTGTTTACAACCGCTTGAAACGTCGGATCGTCATAGCTTTCCATGACCATGTGCACTGTCGAACTGCAAAAATAGCGGGACGCCGATTCGTTAGCCCAGTGCCGAACCTGTTTGACGATCAAATCGTAGTCGACTTCATCCACGCGCATACCCAAAATTGAGCAACTGCGCGTCGGCGCAAGATTCAATGGCAAGCGCGAGGCCATAATTTTAGAGTTTAGCATCGTTTCTATCAAGCTCACGTATTGATCTCGGTCAATCGCTTTTTCCGAAAAAATCAATCTTAACCTTTAGGCACAAACCATAATATATAAATGTCTATCATACCAAGTTCCATTAATCAAAACTCGTGCGCCCATTGGCGCAGACCGCGAGACACGATCCGCCACGGCAGATCAACCAGCTGCTTCCAGGCCGCGAGTGATCGACGAGATCATCGTGGGAATTGAAGATGCGGTTCGACAGGCAGGCGTCGCGCATGAACTGCGCAGATCAAAGACCTGCTCGAAGATCGTCTGCAGGCGATTGACCAGGGCCTGCTGACACACCCGGTCGTAAACCGATGGTATGCCCCAGTGGCCTTGTCTGTAAATTTTGGTTGAAAATCATACTTCGCTGCGCCGCCGTCGAAGCCTATTGCAGGCATGTGGTCCGTTCTACATATTTGCAGGGGTAACTGCTTTGCGCCACGCTCAGCTATCGAAAACGAAGGATCGTGGTGAGGCGATGCAGTGCCGGAACGGCCGTATCCGGATGTCCTGCGGCGCACTATCGGGGGTGACCGTCCCGCCCGGCGGTTACGAATCCGCTAATCGGCGCGGGACCGCCTTCGATTTTCCCGCTGGTCATGCAACACTGCAGGTTGCTGGAAGGGAATCCTAAGCTCAAGCTTGGTGAACTTTACATGAACTCTGCAAAGGTACCGAATAATGAACTACTACCTGACGGCAACAGCACTGAAAGCGCTCTCTTCGCATTCTTTATTGCGGAAAGCCTACAGAGCGGCCGGCAATCTTAAGAAATCGCATCCCGTTTGGATACCGAAACCTCGCTGGATTTGGGAGCAAGTGGTGGAGGAGGGTGTGAATGGCGAAGGCCACGTCCTTCTTGAGCTCGGGACGGGATGGGTTCACGCTGGTAGCTTGTATTCAGCTCTGCTGATCGACGCGCAAATTTGGGCCTTCGATGTTTGGGACTGCCGCTCGCTATACGCTACCAAGAATGAAATCTCTCGTATCAAAGCCGCGATTCAGACGGCGGAGAACCATTCGCCGAGCGACAAGAAGCGAGCAGGAGAACGGACAGCAATGGCTCTCCAAGCCCAAACATTTGACGAATTATATAAGATACTAAATATCACCTACATTCTCGACGAGGAAGGCAATCTAAAGCTCCCGGACCATTCGGTAGACATGATTTATTCCCAGGACGTGCTTGAACATGTAACCCGTGAGAGCTTCGATGCCTCGATACAGGAATGGCGCCGAGTCTTGAAGCCTCGAGGACGGTTTCTGGCGTGGGTCGGGCTAGACGATCATCTTGCCCATTACGACAAAACAAAGTCTATGAAGGAATATCTATATCACTCGAACCAGCTCTGGGAACATCTGCTTTCTAATAGATTGCAATACATAAACAGGCTTACTGCGACCGAGATTGTCAGGGCCTTCCAACAGAACGGCTTTGAAGTGGAGAAATGGGACACCGAACGTTGCAGCGTCGACGCTGCGGCAGTACACCCATATTACAAGTGGCAAACACAGATCGACTTGGAAGCGATTTGTCTTCGCCTCTATGCTAGGGCCCTTCCGTAGGTTGCGGCTCGATTGGGACCGCTCCATCTGGCTTGCAAACACACCAATGCGAAGCCCTCGCGCCCAACGACGTAGGTTTGCTTCGCCCTCAACGCCTACGATTAGCCGCCTCGCCGGCCTAAACAAACCATTAAATCAAAGGCCTCAGTCAGCTGGAGGGATGGACGGATGGAATCAGAAATGCTGCCGATCGACCAGATTTTTAAAACCCTACAGCTTCTCACGAGAGTGCTGCGAAGTGGACTATGGACACACTGCGAGAGTACTTGAGCATGCCCCGACGTCAACTGATTGCGCGGGCAAGTAAGGTTCAGTGACACCGTATCCAATGGCTGGACTGCCCGGCTCTAGAGCAAAGTTTACCTGCTGGCTGGTTCGTTTCTGTGCCAGACGATGTGTTCCCAACGTCCTCCCACATAGGATTAGTAGTTTCTTTGTTGGCGGTTGGACTATAGGAATCACCATTACCGGCGTGGACTTCGCGACTACATCCCGGTGCATAGGGACCAAAAATATACGATAGATTTTTGAACCAGCTGTTTTTCCTGTTCGACCCGGGGCCAGACGGCGGTGGATAGGTCGAGATGGCTGAATTCCACATTGTATAGGGTGTGTCATAAACGCATGGGCTATCTTTACTCGGAATCGCCGTTGCAATGTTATTTAGATAAGTCCCAGCATAGCTAAAAATGGCATCAATGCAGCCACGCGCAGAACCACGGTTGTAGGGATCGAGATAATTGTTAAAGCAGCTATTATTCGCGACCGTCACGTATTCTGAGGAGAAGATGTGAATGCCGCCGCCGCCATTGTTGTAGGTGACGTTGAAAGCGACGAGTGTCTGGTTCACATACTCAATAGAATTGCCGTTGTACGTGCCAAAGGTGTCCATGATAATACCATTACCGTCGGTGTCATAGGGATTGCTGGCCGTACCGCATTGAGTGAGCGCATTATTGTAGGTAATATTCCATTCAACAACATTGTGGAAGAAAGTTGAGCCAGCACCAGCTGGGGCAGAGACAGCATTAACAAACGAACCAATCAGTGGATTTGGATTGACCTGGTCATCTGCGGTCGGCGTGTAATTTGGAACCACACGAGGAGTGACATAGGCGATGCCGGAACCTTGGGCATCACAAGTTGATCCCGCATTTTGGTAGATCGTATTGTGAATGGTGTAGAAATATTCAGATGTTAACATCGAAACGCCGGCTTCACTGAAATTATAGATGATATTGTTCAGCGCCCAAACGTGATGGGATGAAACGTAATTGCGACCGCCGTTCCAAGTATTGATGCCCCATCCGTATGGGCCGCCAGCACTTCCTGGACCAACGATAACAAATCCATCAATCATGACATAATTTGCAACCGCCGACGCCCCATAACTCAGGGAAAAGCCGTCATTGTGATTTGGAGAGGCATTGCCCTTGATCGTGCAACCATCGAGCGTCTGACAGCGATACACGACGTAACCGGTCGAGGTGGCGGCGTTGCCGCCTCGGCTAATATTCATTCCGCTGTAAGAACCTGGAGCCACATTGATGCAATCCCCGGCAGCGCGCGGAACAGAGTCCGCATGCTGCAAGGTACGCCAGGGTGAATCTGACGAGCCATCGTTGGAATCATTTCCGTAAGTTGAAACGTAGTAATTCTTGACGCAGGTGTAATAGGGGTTAGCAAACAGATCGGCACTAGGCCCGGGCCTCTGCACCAATGACGCAGTTTTCACAGGGGCTGAACACTGGGCTGTCGTGCCGCCATCGCTGCCGACGCAACTCCAACGCCACGGCCCGCTGCCGCTGACGGCCGAGGCTGTGCCAGTGCTGCAAAGATTGGTAGTCGGCGCACTGCTCACCGGCAAGTCGTTCGATGAACCGCACAAATCGTTGACGGGCGGAGGCTGTGGAGGTGACGATGTCGCTGAGCCTGCCGGAGACGGCCGGGAGGCGACGGAAACTTCGACTTCGATCGTTGAACTTCCAGGAACCTTACCAGTCGCGCCGAATACCATAAGCGAGAAAACGTCGCGTCCCTGAAAATCGCTCGCAGCCTTGTATGAAAAGCCCGTCCCTTGCAACATGACGCGACCGGTTTGAGGTGCGGAAACAACCAGCAATTTATCGACCACCACATTGTTGAAACGGACTCCACGAAGGCAAGTCTCGCCTCCGCTAAGCTCTAATGACCAGTGGACGGTGTCGGATGCGAGTTGATAGCGTGGACCGTTCAGCACGCATGCGTCGGCGAAAGTTGTCAGAATGCCAAGAAAAATGAGGCCCGTGAGCACGTTCGCCAAGCACCTTATGCTTCCGAGCTTTGGTTTCGCAATCAGTGGTGGCCAACTCATAAAGCAGTTTCTTGAAGATGGACTGCGGGAATGGGCCAAGATGGCTATTGTGATTAACCACCAGATGACTGACAAGCAGGCAACGTTGCGCTGTTTGATTACCATGTCCCTCGGCCTGGCAGATCAGGGCAGATCACCGGCATGCCGTGGGTTAGCGTCTCGAGGACAACGTGGGTTCATGGTGATCGCAAGCGTTTGGCTTTCGAAGGTGTCTCTCATCTTCTCGTAAGCCCTCTAAACCGATGAAGTTGGTTGCGCGTTCATAAAATGCCGCGACACGATTTGACAGGATAAACTCATGCGCGCGAGCGATGGCGCCCGCCGACAGTGTCGCCAGGCGCGCCGGTTCGGCAAAGAGTCGCGAGATTTCTTCCGCCATCGCCGCGGCAACTTGCGCGGTATTTCGGCCAGTGGTGCCGATGACGATGCCCGACTCCGGCGTTACGATATGCTTGGGTCCGCCGAGGTCGAGGCATACGACTGGCAGGCCCCTGGATAGGGCTTCGAGAACAGCGAAACCAGCGCTATCGTGGAGGCTCGGAAAAACAAAAAGATCGTGGCTCTCATAAAGATCAAACAGCAGCTGCTGCTCTGGAAGCCATGAAATGAAATCGATACGGTCCGCCACATCGTACCGAGCGGCCTCGGCTTTCAGTCGGTGTTCTTCCGGACCTCTGCCAACGATGGTAAATCGGGCTTTGGGACATTGACTTAATACCTGCGCAAAAGCGCGAATTGCGATGTGGATGCCCTTCCAATAAAGTAGCCGTGCCGCGCAAAGTAGCCGTGGCGGTCCTTGCCGGGCCATGCGGGGCACTAGCGAAGGAGGGTTGGTAATCCACAGTTGCGTGAAGACGAAGGTTTTGTTTTTCACAGATCGAGAGAACAGGTCCCGGGTATCGGGGGTGGATGCGAAAACGACGGCGGCCTCGATCAACTCGCGGCGTATCCAGGGATTGATCATCACTGTCGCGTTGGAGAAATCTCGTATCCTCTCTAAAATCCTGCCGCGCAGAGGAAGCCCATCGCGAAGTGAAGGGGGGGACGTTTCCCCGCCGCCGATTGGACCGAGGATCAATGGCGGCCCAAGGGATCCCAGGAAGGTCGGGACCCGAAACCCGGCCCAGGTCAGATGATGGATGGCGTCGAATTCGATCCTCCGATGCAGGGCGCGCGCCTTACGCAGAGCGGCCCGCTGCCACAAAAGGCAAAGGGTGCGCTCCCATTTGGGGATGGTGGCCGGTTTGGCCGGCCACCCGCGGACCTCCGGGAAGACCCAATGAATGCCTTCAAGATCGGGGTCGGCGCGACAGGCCTCTTCGATCCACTTTTGATAGATCGGTGATGCGAACGCCCAAACCTGATGCCCTAGCCGATGCGCTTCGGTCGTCCAGTTCCAGCCTGTGGCTTCTTCGGAACGACGGTTGGGAGCCTCGGGAGCGCATGCATAGGCAGAAATCAGCAGCTTCATTTCCGGCGCCCCGCTTTCTCGCGCAACCCTATCTTATTAGATACTCATCACAATTCAAAAAAAGTTGCGATGACATCACTCCGATATCCAACGAATAGGATAAACTGCCCATTCCCGAAATGCAAAAACACTGGTGCGGGTTCCGACGATTGCGGACACGTGATCCGATTGAAGCCGGACAGTGTTCCGATCGATCGCGGACAGCGGCTCCCGTCGACGGCTTCATCGGGTCATGACGCCGGGTTTGCGTCAAGCCCTGATTGCGGCCAGTTTTCGCATGCTGTCTCCTTTGAGAATCAGGCGGTGGCGTTGTGGACCAGCCGATCGAGGATGGCGTCGGTTATAAAAGCTGAAGGAATAGAGTCAGTCGTGTTTATGAAGATAGATATCGAAGGACATGAGCTATTTGCTCTGCGCGGCGCACGAGACGCTCTTTTAACTGGCACGATTAGAGCCCTATCGTTTGAATTTGGCGGTAGAAATATTAATTCACGAACATTTTTTCGCGATTATTGGATCTCATTACAGAATATTGCTATGATGTTTACAGGGTGCGGCCGGGAGGAAAACTGTTGCGAATTCTGCGATACAACCAGGACTTAGAATATTTCCGTGGGGTTTCGAAATATATAGCGACGATGCCGAGCGCAGCCTATGAATCGACTGGCGTTTGCTTTCCAGGCTCTCGTGATATCGGCGATTGTGGTATTAGTGACCTGCCACTGAGTTTTTGCTCCATGCGCGCGACCCGTTCGTTAACGAATTCGACCTGCGCAACTACGCGGCTCGGTTGGGACAACTTCACGCCACTACTTCACGCTACCTAGTCGGTTATGGACGTGACGAGCCGGAACGGATGGGAGAAAAATTGATATCGTGAAGCACCGCACCGATCTGAGTCGAGCCGGCCAATCGCAAGCTCTTCTGAACTCGTTTCCCAGGGTGAATATCGCGGGATCTCACGTGCGCTCAGTAAGCCGTGGAATGCTTTATGCTGCTTCGGTGTTCTTTCTCCTGCAGTCGATGGGCGCCCTATCCATCATCGATAGGTCTATTTACGGCACCTGGTATGGAAAGACCGGAGATCATCTTACTCAAGCTCTGAATTTGCTTAGCATATTCGCTAGCCTTTACCTTTTTTGGTCGGGCACTCGGACTACAAGGATCGCTCGGATCAATCGAGTCCTACCGCTGGCAGCAGCGAGCCTCCTCCTGATCTCTGTCTTGTGGTCTCTTGATCCGCGCGTGACCCTCACCCAAGGCACAGCATATTTCTTTGTCGTGCTTGGTGCGATTGGGTTGGCAGAAGCTTTGGACGGTGACACGCTGATGGAATCGGTGGCGTTGATCTGCGCTCTGTCTGCAGTCGCTTCGGTTGTGCAGTTTTTCGTCTTTCCTGAGCCCGGCGACTTCCGTGGGATATTTTTGCAAAAGAACGTGCTTGGCCAAGTAATGGCCGGGGGAGTGCTCGCCGCGCTCCATGCCACACGGAGCAAGGGCGGGCGACGGTTTCGATATATTTGCATCATTGCCTTATGTACCATCGTTGCCTTTATGAGCAAATCAGCAACGTCGTGTCTGACGATCGTGGTATTTTTTTCGCTCGACATTCTTGGAAGGCTCTATTTGAGAGGAGCCTCCGGCCGAATAATAAGTACCTGCTTGGCGATCATTTGCGTTCCGATTGTTATCCTTTTTGTGATGAACGCAGATTCGATTTTTGACCTCCTCGGAAAGGACCGGACCTTGAGTGGGCGAACTGTGATATGGCCCTACGTCATTGATAGCATAGGCGAGAAGCCGGTACTGGGTTGGGGATATGACGCGTTTTGGTCGCCCCTAAATCCCGTTTCTTACCAAATCGGCAACGCGCTTAGAGTGCTTGTTCCTAACTCTCACAATACTATACTGGAACTCTTGCTGGGGATTGGGTTTGTAGGAACCTCGTTCTTCATATTTCTTTGGGTACGAAACTTCGTGTTAGCGGTGAAGTGCATGAATGGTCCAGGAAGACAGTTCGGACTTTCTTCAGTGCTTCTTCTCGTGGGGATTTTGTTAGTTGGGATAAACGAGGTAGTGCTTCTCGCGCCCGGACAAATTTGGACGAACCTATTCTTCATGATGGGATTCATCTGTGAAAAGAAGCTTTGGCTTGCGCGTGCGCTACGGACGCAGAGGAGGCCACGTCTTCGCCAGACGCTAGCCACTGCTGCGACATCAAGAGGTGCTATTCGCGATTAATACCAATTCGCGCAGACCTCGAACTCTTCCAGCTGGCACGTCAGCGCAATGGCTGGAACGAAATTATTCTGTACTCATGCCGTCACCTACTTTCGTTAATAGCTCCGGGCCTCTCCCGCACATCACCGCAATATGGCGATTGAAACTTTGGAGACAAGCGAACCGGCAGTGAGCGACGCTGGCTTGCAAGCAAGTCCGATTAGGGCCTGTAAGCGGAAGTCGATTGAAGCGTTTCGTCACTTCCGAAAAGGGCCATGGAACGAAATCCCGGCGTCGCGCGAAAATGCGACGCGACGGCGGCCTATCTGTCCCGAGCCATGATGGAGGGGGAGTTGCGCGCCGTTCAGAGGGCGGTGTCGCGTAAGATCGATTTTGAAGTTGCGGTTCTCGTTAAGCCCGGTCATATTTTGGTGGCGGGTACCTCCGCGACATTAAAGCGGGTACCTCCGCGACATTAAAGGATGAACATGTTAAAAAAAGTAGCACAATCTTCCCTTGCTGCGCTAGGGGCGAGATGTCCATTCGCGTTGTTGCATAACATGAACGACGCTCTCAATTACATGTGGGCTGGCCACTGGATGCATTCGCACGACCTGAAAGTCGAACGGCGGATGAAAACGCGTGAGCAGATCTTCGAGTTCGCCGCTTCGCAGATAGGACAGGCCGAAGTTCTCTATCTAGAATTTGGCGTATTCGGCGGCACGTCTCTGGCACAGTGGTCGCAACTCCTGAAAAACCCTGCCAGCAAACTGCACGGGTTCGATAGTTTCGAAGGACTGCCAGAGTCTTACGAGGGATACGATATTGGCTATTTTGACAAAGGCGGCATCCTTCCCGACATCAACGATCCGCGCATTACATTGTTCAAGGGCTGGTTCAGCGACACAATTCCCAAATATAAACTTCCGCCACACAATAAATTGTTCGTGACATTTGATGCCGATCTGTATTCTTCCACGAAGATAGTTCTTGATTTTATTGAGCCCCACGTAGTTCCTGGTGCGTATTTTTACTTCGACGAATTTGAGGGCAAGGAACACGAGATGAAAGCATTCAGCGAGTTTCTTACCGCCACAGGGTATAAATTTCGCGTCCTGGCGGCAACGCCAGGCTGGGGCCGCGTTCTTTTCCAATGCGTCTCCGCCGACCGTAAACATGTCGTCAGCACGTGATTAACGACTTCGGAACTAACCAATTCTCGAATTAATACGTTTTTAGCTAGAGCGGATTCCGGTCGATTTCACGCATAGCCTGCATGCCTGAAATAATTGGGAGCTTCGCGGGTAGTGAGGGTACGCGCGAAACTGCCGATCCGGCGGCGCAGGGGCGGAATTGTTCGGTCGGCGGCCTTGCGCAGATAAGCCTTGAGCTTGCTGAAAGCCATCTCGATCGGGTTCAGGTCCGGCGAATATTTGGGCAGATAGCGAAGCGTCGCACCGCGCGCTTCGATCGCCTCGCGAACCCCGGCGGCCTTGTGCGCCGGAAGATTGTCGATCATGACGATATCCCCGCGCTTGAGGGTCGGAGCGAGACACCGTTCGACATAGGCCAGGAACTTCTTTCCGGTCATCGTGCCGTCAACCGTTTGCGGCGCTCGCATGCCACGCCGACGCAGAGCGGCCACAAAGGTGATCGTCTTCCAGTGACCCTGCGGCACATGCCCCACCAGCCGCTCGCCGCGGGCGCAGCGGCCAGAAAGCCGCACCATCTTGGTGTTGGCGGACGTCTCATCGATGAACACCAGACGAGCCGGGTCAAACATACCTTGCTCTCGCATCCAGCATCGCCGCGCCCGCGCCACGTCTGCGCGCTCCTGCTCCGCGGCGCGCAGCGCTTTTTTTAAATGTGATCCTGTGGCGCTGAAAGAAGCGCCACACCGCGGTGCGACTGCCAGGTATCTTGTG
>Ga0187782_10003214_pt1 | contig 12171 bp, 9 predicted proteins | sample 0715_SJ02_MP15_2_FD_132454 | JGI IMG/M metagenome (GOLD analysis project Ga0187782, IMG submission 132454) | Tropical peat soil microbial communities from peatlands in Department of Meta, Colombia - 0715_SJ02_MP15_20_MG | ecosystem: Environmental > Terrestrial > Soil > Wetlands > Peat | place...
CGTTCCTACCGAATCTCGCGCGGCGGCTCCTGAGTCAGGACCTGTTATTGCCTGCAGTGACCACGTGGTGGTGCGGTCAGCAGGCCCCGCTCAGGGAAGTCTGCGCCGCCATGGACCAATTCGCGCTTCACGACGTGTTCGATCCTAATCCCGTGCCCGTCGAACCGGCCCTTCTTTCGGCAAAAGAGCGGAGCGAATTTCAGGCACGCCTCGTGTGCCATCCGGAGCGATTCGTTGCGCGCCAGAGAATGGCCCCTAGCCTGGCGCCCTGCTTGGTGCCCGACGTCGAGGCACACCAGGGCGAGCGTTTGATTCCCAAGCCGGTTGTGCTCCGGGTGATGGCTGTGTGGCACAACGGCGATTGGTACGCCCTGCCTGGCGGCAGCGCACGCGTCGTAACGGGTGGTTCCATTTACGGGAACATGCTCCGGCATAGCGATTTGATCAAAGACACGTGGGTTTTATCCACCCAGAGAGCGGATCTTCAGATTCCTGCGGTCAGCCTACGACCTCCGGCGACGTCGGTCACTCAGCACGACGTTTCCCTGCGCAGTCGCACCGCCGATGATCTGTACTGGCTGGGACGCTACGTGGAGCGAATCGATGCTGGCTCGAGGCAGTTCGTTGCCGTGCTTCATCGAATTATGTCGGGCGGCTTAGGGGCACGTCAGCAAGCTGAACTGAAACGTCTGTTGGGTTCGTTGGAGCGCACGGGTTGGATTGAATCCGACCTGTCCACGGCCCCCGTCTACGGTACGAAGTTTCTCGAAGGAGTGGCCGCAGCGGCCTCCGGCAGTGCCCCCATGCGCTCTTGCATCGACGGCATTCCCCGCCTTTCCCTGGCCACCCGTGACCAGCTGTCGCTCGATATGTGGCGGTCGCTACAGCGCTTCATGCATGCCTCGGAGTGGCGCTTCGACCAAGCCGCCCGCAGCCCGGACCGTTTGCTCGCGGGACTGACGGCACTGCTCGAACATATCGCGGCCTTCTCCGGACTCGCTGCCGAGAACATGGTCCGCAACGCCGCTTGGAGATTCCTCGATCTCGGACGCCGGATGGAACGGGGCATCGCCTGCGCGCAAATGATCGGCGGCGTGATGACCGGACCGGCGAGTCAAGTGGAGGCGGGCCTGCGCCTGTCTCTCGAACTTTGCGATTCAATTAACGCCTACGTATCGCAATATCCCGCGGAGATCTACTACGCGCAGGCTCTCCCATTTGTGCTGGCCGATCGTAGAAACCCGCGCGCACTTTTGTATCAGCTGGCCCGGATTTCAGATCATCTGGCCGATCAAGCCGATGGCCGCAAGTCTGTGGACGTGCTCGGGCTGTCTTCTCTGATAGACGCCGTCGAAAATTTCCCTCTGGGGATCTCTCGCGCGGGCGACATGGAAGGCCAAGGGAGCGATCTCTTCGATCTACTCACGCGGGCCATCGTTTGTCTTCAGGACCTTTCCGATTCGATCACTCGCGCCTTCTTCACACACATCGCGCCAGCGAAGTTCCTGGGATTCCGCAACGAACCATTCTCCGTGAGATCCTCCCTCGCCCCGGCGGTTTCTTGGGAGGTGAAGCCGTGACGCGATACGCCGTGCGCCATGAAACGTGCTACGGCTACCGCACACCCGTCGACATCGGCCTGCATCTGCTTCGCTTGACGCCTTTAGATGTGCGCGGGCAACGCCCCCTCAGCCAGACTCTCGCGATTCAGCCGCAGCCGACTCGCATGGAAACGTTTGTGGACCATTTTGGCAATCAGGTCCACTACGTGGCAGTCGAATCGGTGCACGATCGCTTCGTGGCCGCTCTGGAGGCTGCGGTGGAGGTCTCGCGGCCATCCGTCTCCGACAGCGGAGCCCTGTGGGAGGAGATTCGCGGCGCTGTCAGCAACGACGGCTTCCCCGTACCTCCCGGAGTGGCAGAGTTCGCATACCCTTCGCCCCTGGCCCCGATCCAGGAAGCGGTGTCGGCATATGCGTTGGAATCCTTCACCAAAGAACCCTACATCGTTCCGGCGCTGCGCCATCTGACGGCTCGGATCCACAGCGATTTCGCTTACACGCCGAATCTGACGAATGTCTCGACAAAGATCGAGGAAGTACTGCGTTTTCGTCAAGGTGTCTGCCAGGATTTTGCGCACTTGATGATCGCGGGATTGCGAGGATTGGGTCTGCCGGCCCGCTACGTATCGGGCTATGTCTATACCCGGGCAGCGGACGGGGAAGCCCCGCGGCCGGGCAGCGATGCCAGCCACGCCTGGGTTTCCGCTTGGTGTGGGGAAGGGCTCGGGTGGGTTGAGTTCGACCCGACGAATAACCTGGTGGTCGGAAATGAACACATCGTGTTGGCGCGCGGTCGCGATTTCGCGGACGCGACTCCTCTGCGCGGAGTGATCTTGGGCGGCGGAAATCATACGCTCAAAGTCGCGGTCACGGTAAAGAGTCTGGACGCCGCCTAGGACCTGAGGTCTAAGCTCCACTCCCCGCCACGCATGACGGGCTCCGATTGGCCCGTGGCACGGATGCCGTCCACGTCGATGCGGTTCGATCCGATCATCCAGTCGACGTGAATCAGGCTGTTGTTTGCTCCTCGCGCCGCCAGTTGTTCCTGCGTGAGGACGTCCCCATTCTTTAGGCAAGTGCTATAAGCCTGGCCGAGAGCAATGTGGCAAGCAGCATTCTCGTCAAAAAGGGTATTCAGGAAAAGCAATCCGCTCGACGCAATCGGCGACGAGTGCGGCACCAGAGAGACTTCGCCGAGCCGTCGCGCTCCTTCGTCCGTCTCGATCATCCGTTGCAAGACTTGGTTGCCGCGCACGGCACGAGCCTCGACAATCTGACCCGCCTGAAACTCGACGGAAATCTCTTCGATCATCGTCCCCTGGTACGACAGCGGCTTGGTGCTGGTCACTCGTCCTTCCACGCGATCCTTGTGCGGCGTGGTGAAGACCTCCTCCGTAGGCAGATTGGGAATGCAGTAGCGCCCATTCCCTGCGGTCGTGCCGCCACCCAGCCATAAGTGATCCCGGGCAAGGCCGACGCGAAGGTCGGTGCCGGGTCCTCGAAAGTGCAAGGCTGCGTAACGCTTCTCGTTCAGCCAGTCGGCCCGCGCATGCAAGTTGGCGTCGTGCTCTTTCCATGCAGCCACGGGGTTCGGCCGGTCGGCACGCGACGCGGCAAAGATGGCGTTCCAAAGCCTCGAGAGCGCTTCGTCCTGCGGGAGATCGGGAAACACAGCCGCGGCCCAGGCGGGAGTAGCGCTGGCGACGATGGTCCAGTTGATCTCGTGGCGTGTAATCAATTCCAGTGCCGGACGGTAAGCTTTCGAGGTTGCGCGATTCACGCGGCCCACCTTTTCCGGGTCCTCCTTGGAAAGCAACGACGGATCATTCCCCGTAATGGCGAGTCGTGCGGCACCGCTTCGATAAGCCTGTGCCATGCCGTCATAAAGCCACGAAGGAGCCGTATCGAAGCTGGCGTTTTGGCCGTAGCGAAAGCGAAGCAGCGCCGACGGTTCGTCTGAAAGCAACGTCGTGACCAGCGTGGCTCCTGCCTTGTAGGCCTGTTCGGTAATCTGGCGCGCGAGTAAGATCGCCTCGAGCGGGGCGGTCATCACCAGCTCCTGCCCAGGCCCAAGTCCCAGTCCGACTCGTACCGCTACTTCGGCCAGGCGATCGAGTTTTTGTTCGAATTCAGGTGTTTCGGCAAATTGTCCCTTGGCAAATGCTGTGGTCGAGGTCATGGCCATCATTATCGCGCGAGCATGATGGAATCCACAACGCGTAGAAGACTTCGAACCCCCCGGGCGCTGCGGGAACTGTGGAGTTTCGCCGAAGCGCCCGCGCGAAATCCGGGTACGACGGCCCAAGGGATGATCCCTCAGCCCTGCAACGACTCTGTCATGTTTCAGTGCGCGTTGAACTCGGCACAATAGCCGCTCGAGCCGGGTGGGGCTTGCGCATTCGTCGGAGGCGGCGTAGGCACCTTGGCCGCCTTACTGTCCGGTGTAACCTCGGCGGCCGTGTAAGTCTCGCTGAATCGGAGGGTCGAACGTCGGATGTGCAAGGCGTATACCATGCGTGCGTAGTTCAAACTCCGGAAGGAGTTATCGTACGAAATCTCGGTGTCACTTGCTGCGGCGTGCGTTGCGTTCTGGTCGTCTTTTGCAGAAAAAGTCGCAACATTGATGAGTTTCGTCTTTCTCCACAGCCCCGTCAACGTCGCAGCTTCCTGCTGAAAGCCATCCTTGAAACGCGCGTAGGAAAAAATACCCGTGGATTGCAGGTTGTTCGGAGAAGTGGCGGATCGCGCCGTATACTCACCGGGGTACGGCTCAATCAGCGACACAATGAAAAACACATCCTCGGCGGGCCGAAAACACGCGAACACGTGACTGCCATTGATCAACTCGAGTAGATCTTTGTCTCCTTTGGCGATCATTTCGTTGTAAGAAGGGCAGCCCGCCGAAACATAGGGCAGTTTCGTGCAATCGTAGACGTACGCGGTTTCCGGCCGTGGCGCTTGGGACTCTTGCTGCGGGAAGGCGCTTGCCGGCACGAAGCCCGCCGCCCACACAAGCACGAGGAAGAAAGAGAATTTCACACGGTGAATGTAGCTGCTTCGATTACTGATCGCAAGAGGTTGCTTGCGGGGTCAGCGGCTGCGCAATTCCTCACCGAAAGGCAGAGCCGCCACGTGCTTATGGAGAATCACGGCGTGGCACTACCGAGAAACGACGGTAGGAGAGCGAAACACAAAGGCGAGGATGAGATTGGAATGGATCGCTTTGCCCTGAAAGGTGCCCGCATTAAAGCTCCAGCGTTTTACGGCCGCGATGGCCTGCGAAGTCAGAGAAGGGACGGCCCGAACCGTCGACACCTTCACCTGGTCAGACTCGCCGACGAAGACGTTGAGAACGACAGTGCCCGTGGCCACGCTGTTCGGTGGATACGTTGCGTACGATGCGGCAGAGATCTCAGGCGGCAGGTATCCCTGTGGAATGGGCGGCGGAGACGGTTGGATGGCGGGCAGAGCGAGATTGTGTGTCTGCAGGACGGCCGGATTGAAGACCACGCTTATGTTGACACTGGACGGGATGGGGTTTCCGTCGAGTTGGCCTGGGGTGAACGTCCAGGTTTTGATGGCTGTCACCGCCGGGTCTGTCAGAGAAGGTATATCACGCAAGACTTGCACGTTCTCAAACTGCCCAGCTGCGTCCAAATTTACCGTCAGCGTGACAACTCCTGAGGCCATGCTTGCGAGCGGATAGGGAATATCGCCCGCCGTCACGACAGCGGGAGGTACAAATTTGGGAGTTCGGCCAAAAATCGACGTGGCTGACAGGAAAGCGACGACGAGCAGCAACGGCAATAGAAAAGCGGGCGGCCCAGGCCGTGTCATTTCGCCGGCTTTCTCCTTGCGCTTTTGACCCGTTGCACGACCGCACGGCTGCTCGCGTCGGACGCAGCGTGTGGGGCATCGATGTTACTGGACCACCGCTACATCGACCTCACCCGTCGCGTAATTGATCGTGGCTGCACCGCATTCGGTGGGATTGCCGTTCGCGTCAAATCTGCAGCCGTACTGACCTGCTTTCTTCGCGCCGCATTTCCCCTCGTTCAGTCCCACGGTGTACCATCCGGAGCCTACCGGCTTCCCAGCTTTATTGCCTGTGGTATAGACGGCTTCCATCATCTTCGCCCTGCCAGGCTGCCCGTCCTGACAAATGAAGTCATCTTCCCGGTACATATAGACGATGCCCCGGCCAGCGTCGTAGAGAAAGTCGGTCGATTCGACGCTGCCGTCATCCTCTAAATCGACTTCCTCGGTCCAGAAGGAAGACGCTTGCGAGGCCTTTACGGAGAGTTTGCCCGTGCCGATGGATGTCTTCTGGCTCTGATTTTTCGCCGCCGGGGCAGGGGTTGGTGAATTGGCTTTGGCACCGACCGCTCCACCTACCTTGACTTTCGGTATGGGCTGTTGCGTCGATTGCTGCGAAGCTGGCGATCGCCCTGCAGCGGCTCCCATGGCCGGGAAAAGGACCCATGCTAAACTTGCGATCACGATTGCCTTCATCACCCGTATCCTCCCGATCGAGATTCCCGGCACACTTAGGGCTGTGCCGTTGCCCACTTCGGCTTTACCGAACGGGCGGTCACGTCAGTCCTAGCAGACCACGCCCGCTCTGAATACTGCCAAAACTGACAGCTCCGGGTCTGTCTTGGGCAGATTCGCTGGGCGGCGGGCGGCCTCTCGAAGAGCCGCTTCCCTCAGGTTTTCGCGCGACCGTGCGGTTTTCGACTGAGGACTTGCGCGCTCGATGGGCCTGGACTGTCTGGGTCTCCGGTCGCTGCTTTCGCTACGTTCCCACCCCCGTCTCGAGCAATTTGGGCGAGCAAGCGACGACTCATCACAGATCGCGGTTTGTCGGCCACGATGTCTATCGTCGATGCGTATTGGTCCCGGTGCTTTATCAAAAGCCAGGACCTTCCCTCAGTCCCGCCATAACCTCGTGTGCGAACCAGGACCCAAGAACCGCGCAGTTTCTTGCCGTGCAGAGTAAATTTCAGGTCGCCCTTCTCCAGTGCTTTCTCGACATCGGCGACCTCCGGCACCCAATCGCCCCGATCCCAGACCATCACGGTGCCGCCGCCGTATTCGCCCTCGGGGATGACACCTTCAAAGCCGGCGTATTCAAGGGGATGGTCCTCCACCTGCATGGCCAGGCGCTTTACGGAAGGATCCAGCGACGGTCCCTTGGGAACTGCCCAGGAGAGCAGCACCCCTTTGAATTCCAGTCGAAAATCGTAATGCAGCTGCGTCGCGCGGTGTTTCTGAACTACAAACTGCAGCCGCGGTTGCAACGCCGCAGCGCCACGCTTGCTTCCCCGAGGCTCGGGCGAGACCTGAAAGTTGCGCTTTTGTCGATAAGGATCGAGAGACATCTGGTCTCCTTCTCCGTCAAGTGATCGCCGACGGTCCTGCGAGCGGTTTGGCTATACCGCTTTCAGCCGTGAGAGAGCATTCCGCAATGTCTGACGGCTTTGAAAAAACTCGGCCCACGGATCGGTCCTGTTCAAGCGAGCCCGAAAATTGCCCAGATTGAAGCGCGCCGGATCGAGCGAAGGCTTTACCTCCGACCAAGCCAGCGGCGTCGATATAGGAGCATGCGGCTTGCGGCGCACCGAGTACGGGCTCGCCACCGTCTGCACGGAGCCGTTGCGAAAAACGTCGAGATAGACGCGGCCGCCACGGGCCTTAATCGCGTTTTCAACCGTCAATTCCTTCGGATAGGATGCCGCCAGCCGCCGCGCCAGGCCTCTGGCAAAATCCAATACCTCATCTGCGGTCGGTCCCACTCGCAGGGGTATGAAAATGTGCATGCCCCGGCTGCCGGAGGTCTTCGGAAAGGAAACCAGCTCGAGCACGTCGAGCACTTCTTTCAGGAGCAGACAGGCGTTCGCAGCGTCGGCAAACTTTCCCGACTCTGGATCAAGGTCGAAGCAAACCCAGTCGGGCCGAGGAAAGGTTTTTGCCCGGCTCCCGCAGACATGGATAGGGATGCAGGCAAGATTGGCCAAAGCGAGTTGTGTGGCGAGCGCACCGCCCAGCACATAGTGAATCTCCTTTTTTGCACTTTCACTCGAGATGGTTTTTGTGGGCGTATTCGGCGGCATGCCCGCGGGTATCTCTTTTTGGTAGAAGCAGTTCCCCAGCATGCCGTTCGGGCAGCGTTCGAGCGTTAAAATGCGATCGTCGACATAAGGCCGGAGCGCTGGGAAAACATCGCGATAGAAATTCACGAGATCCAACTTCGTGTAACCCTCCTCCGGCCAAAACACCTTGTCGGGATTGGAGACTCTCACCGGAGCAGATTTTGAGTTTTTCGCCATTTAGTTGTTCGGCCATACAACTTCTTTGGGTCTTTTATCGTCTCGCAGTCCCAGATAGACGGGGTGACGCAGTTTTCCTTCTTCGGTCCACTCGCCGTAGGAGATTTGCGCAACCAGTTTGGGCTTCACGAACGTCGCGCCTCGCTCATGCAGCTCCGATGAAAAGGGAGACTTGGGTTGAATCAGCTGTTGCAGCTTTCGATGCAACGAGCCCAGCGTCGTTTCATCAAAACCTGTCCCGACCTTGCCCACATAGCGCAGACCACCGCCGTCAGCGTAAACACCCAATAACAACGCGCCGAAATGCTGCCGCGCGCCACCGGGCCGGGTGAAACCGCCGATGACGAATTCGTCTTGCTGGTGCACTTTCACCTTGAGCCATTCTGGCGACCGACCCTCTACATAACGGGAGGAGAGATTTTTCGCAATGACTCCCTCCAACCCTCGGCGCGATGCCATCTGAAATGCCTTCCGTCCGTCGGTGGCCAATCGCGCCCCCCAAAGCAGAAAATCAGAGGGATCGACCGACCGCTCCAGCGCTGCGCGTCTCACGGAGAGGGGTTTGCCTCGAAGGTCCTCGCCGTTTCGATACAGACAATCGAAGATCACATATTGCGGACGACCTCGGCCTTGTTGCAACAGTTGAAAGCGAGAAATTCCCCGCGAATCAAACACCACGATTTCGCCGTCAAGGGCAAGTGTCTCGGCTCGCAGATCCCGTACGGCGGCTGCAATCTCCGGATACCGCGACGTACGGTCGATCGCATTCCTCGAAATCAGTGACACGTCGGGGCCTTCCTTGTAGGCAAGGATACGCACGCCGTCATATTTTTCTTCAAAGACCCAGTGATCTCGTGTAAAGGGTTGGTCGACCAGGCTCGCCAGCATGGGGGAAGCTCGAAACGGCACTTTGCGCATTGCGATTGACCTAGGAAGAGCGGCCATGGCCTTTGCCCATTCTCTCAAAACCGAACGGGCGTGGTGAAGCTTCCCGACAGGAGGCTCCCGACACGTCCAACGGCTTACAGCAAACCCTGTATTGCCGAATTCGACTGGTCGGTGACTAATAGTGTCCGGGCCTTGCAGGCAGGTTTCGCCAATGTCCTCCCAAAGAGTCTGCCCTTCGTGCAGAAGTCACCATGTTTCGCGCTCCCACCGACGCGGGTTCATCGAACGCTACCTCTTCCCCGCCCTAAGGATTCGCCCCTATCGTTGCGAGGTTTGCGACAGGCGATTCTACCGACGCCTACATTCAACCGATGTCCGTGACTCCGTTGCGACCGAAGGACTGCAAAAGACAGCGTAGTTGGGGAACGGCCGCTCAGGGGAAACTGGGCCGTTAAGGCCCGTCCTTCGTAAGCTGCGATTGAGAGCAGGCCAAGCGAAACGCAGGGGGACGCTCTTATGGAAGCACGAAGAAAACCGACCGGTAAAACTAGATGGGTCGCGAAGGTCCACACCGACTCGACTCACCCGCCGCCGGGGCTATTTAGCAAAAGCGCCCCCGTGATCGCAAAGGCCTTAGCCTCCCAGAAGGTATCGCCCAAGGGTCCTGGCTCTGGAATGCGGATGCTCACGTTTTTTATCAACCGCGCCGGACGCGCACTGAGTGCCTCACGGCGTGCTGAACTTGAGAGGGCGAAGATTTTACTGGCTAAGCGAATGCAAGCGAAGCAGACGAAAAAGCCACGACGCTGACGAATCTTTTGGTCTCCCTCGCCACGGGCGAGATTGGTTTCAAGTTAGGGGAGCGTAAGACGAGTCAGAACTTTGAAGGGGTCCGCTCGGTTGGAGGGCTCTTGAAAGCGATCAGCTGGAGACGAGGATGGTCCGGCCGCCGTGCCTGTTTCGCTCGTTCGCGGTGGACTGCTTTTGTATGCTCCCAAGTTGCACGAGCAGCTTCCTCAACTTGGCCCGCTCCTCGATGTCCATCTCCACTACTTCAAAGGCGCGCGCCTGCGTATTCGCGTCGCGCACGATGGTCTGAGTCTTAATCGTCTTCTGTGCTGCGTTCAGTCTCAACTCCACCACGTTACCCGGATAGAGGCGCTGCTCGCAGACCGCGACACCCCCGCCCAGCCCCATTTCCGCAATATCCACGTGGCAGTTGTCCTTCAAGTTCGTCGTCGTCGCCGGCACCGGGCGTTCCAGCCGCAGTCGAGGATAGCGCCGCTGTCGGAGAGCGGAAGAGTTCGGGTCGCTGTCGAGAAGCTCGATCGAGAATTCGGCGATACTCAATCCACTCCGGGGAACGAAGTCGCGCATCCATTCCGGGTCGATCTTTTCAAGCGCCTGTGCGGCCACAATTCGCAGCTCTGAGGGGTTCGCCCATCGGAACGTTTTCCTCGCCTCGGCAACCCTGCGCAGGATCGCCTCTGCGCCGGCGGTGCGCAACCGGCCGAGCGCCTCAATCGCTTTCAGCCGCAGGTAGTCGGTTGATCCCCTCGGCAGGTCCCCCTCGGCAATACGCAGCAAACGCATATCGGCGGTTTTCTCGCCACTCATCCCGATTTCATCAATCGCCAGTGGCCGTATGAGCGTGTCTAGGGTGTCGAACAGTTCTAGCAGCAGCCGTCCCCGTTCGGACGCTCCGCTCGCTGCGAGCTGTCGCACGACCCGGTCATGCGCCGTCCGTTTCCAATCGCGCATGCGATCCAGCAGCACGCGCTCGAGCATATCCAAGTCCATACGAGCCAGGATTCCCACCGTGTCGATCGCTTCGCTCGGACCTCCCTGTTGAAGCTGCTTTCGCAGGTGCTCTAAGCCTTCTGGGCCCAGCCGATCCATCATCGCGATCAGGAGCTCGCAATCCTCCCGGAATCCGACACGGCTGAATTTCCCGGCGATTTGCTCGGCGGCAGGCTGGGGCATCCGCGACAGCAGCTCGCCCAATCCCGTGGGCACGCTGCCAGCCTTTAGCGCCTCATCGATGAACTCGGGGAGCCGGTTTTCCACGTTGATTCTCGGACGCAGGCTTTTCCCGGCACCGGGCCGTTCGACTTCCAGCTGGTCCAGTAGCTCAACGGACTTCTGCAGTCCCGGATAGGAGCGCGTCTGGGCCGCCTCCTGGGAGAGACGGACAAACGCAGCGCCTAGCAGACTCTGGAGCTGAGAATCTTTCTCCTGGGCCAGCTGCGTCCCCACCAGGCGAATCGTATCGGTGAAAAGCCTCTCCTCGGCCTTGGCGTAGAATCCAGCGAGTTCTGCGAGACCCAGCGCGGTCTGCCGCCGTCCCTCGGCTTCTTTGGACTGGATACAGCTGGCGTAGTTCGTCAGGATTTTGTCGACAGCCGCAGCGTCTCCGCGCGAAATCAGCGCCTCCAAATATTCACGCAGCCGCAGCGGCGGAACACACCAAGCTTCCGACGACTCGAGTACCTCTCTCTTCTTCTCTTCGTTCACGTGCGCCCAGAACTCCTGCGCCAACAGCTCGACGGGCGATTGCATATGAATTCCCGCCCGTGACATCCTTTCTTCGTAGACGCCGAGAATTTTGCGGAGGCCGTCGAGCTCCGCGTTCATGTCGTTCAACACTTGCCGCACCGCATTCACCTGGACGTCACCGCGTTCGTAGCTCTCCAGAGCAAAGCGAATGGCGATGTGCTCGGCCAGCTTCAGCAAGGTGGGCTTGTCGGAAGCACCGGCCGGCGCCTGCGCCGCCAAAGCCGACAGGGCCTGGCTGACCGTGAACCGGGCGCGACGCGGGAGCGTAGACAGTCGTGATTGAAACGAGCTGGGATCAAGCTTCTCTTTGCCCGCCTCGTTGGTTCGAGCAATCTGCGCTAGCACCTGCATGATTCCTTGCAGCTCGTCCTCCTGCAACGTCATGAGCCCGGTCTCGACACTCATGGAGCCCGCGCCGCCTCGCGCCGCTCGCCCCGTGCGAATCCCTGCCGAGGCGTTCGTCCATCGTGTCGCAGGCCCCCCGCCTGACTCGGCGCGGCCTGGGAACCTACCTCCTGGTGGGACGCTGTTGCCTGCCCCAGCTTCGGCGCTCGCATTTTCCGCCTCGTTCGTAGCGCCCGTCCCCTTGCCCCCAACCGGAACGAACGAACCGTTCGCTCCTTCCTTCGAGAACCAGAACCCGCCTACATTGGGATCGATAAGCGCTCCGTTGCCACCCCCGCCAACAATGTTCCAGGCACTCGATCCGCCCGCGGCCGATACGGGACCTTCCAGCGCACCGCCTTTGCCCGCACCGGGAGCCGATGCTGCTTCATTCGTATCCTTCGAGAGCCAGAACCCGCCAGCATTTGGATCGATCGGCGTACCACCGCCAC
>Ga0187782_10003215_pt1 | contig 12170 bp, 9 predicted proteins | sample 0715_SJ02_MP15_2_FD_132454 | JGI IMG/M metagenome (GOLD analysis project Ga0187782, IMG submission 132454) | Tropical peat soil microbial communities from peatlands in Department of Meta, Colombia - 0715_SJ02_MP15_20_MG | ecosystem: Environmental > Terrestrial > Soil > Wetlands > Peat | place...
GAAGGCGACATCGAGAGGCTCCTCGACATGGGGAAAGGGCATATCTACGTCACGGACGGGGAAGACAGGGAGGTTCACGAAGAAGAGGCAGCCAGGCGCATCGCCGAGTCGGCGAAGGACCATACGGTGGAGATCCGGCCCGCGAAGGAGGGCAGGGTCAACATGGTCAGCGCCATCGACGGTCTCGTCGCCGTGGATGGCGGCCACCTAGCCGAGATGAACAGGATCGAGAATATCGTGTTTACCACGGTGGCGGACAGCTATCCTGTCAAGGCAGGGAGCCTCGTCGCGGCCACGAGGATCATACCCCTCTACATTTCGGAAGCTTTGATCGAGCAGGCCGAACGGGTCGGCAGAAAGGGCATCGTCAAAGTTCTCCCGTACAGATCGATGAAGGCGGGTCTCGTGGTAACGGGGACAGAGGTGGCAAGCGGCAGGATACCGGACGCTTCGTACCGTGTGGAAGATAAGCTCAGAGGATACGGCCTCGAGGTCATTGGGAAAAAGATCGTGAGGGATGACATCGCAGCCATCAGGGACGCGGTGCTCCAGGTCGGGGAGGAGGGGGCGGACATCATCGTAACGACCGGCGGGCTTTCAGTGGACCCGGACGATTTGACGAAAGAGGGGATAGAAGCCACGGGCGCACGGGTCATCTCTTACGGAGCGCCGGTCTTTCCCGGGGCCATGTTCCTCGTTGCGAGGCTCAAGGGGAAGTATGTTCTCGGAGCACCCGCCTGTGTCTATTTCGATACGCACACAATGCTCGATGTCCTTCTGCCCCGGATCATGGCCGGCAAGACGATAAGCGCCGCGTCCATACGCAGGATGGGCCTTGGAGGCCTGTGCCTCCACTGCGGGGAATGCCACTATCCCAACTGCTTCTTCGGGAAGGGACAATAGGATGAAAGACCTCTTGATCGCGGTGAGGGGGGCGGGGGAAATGGCCACGGGCATTGCCCATCGCCTCTTCGTTTCCGGTTTCCGCCGCATCGTCATGTCGGAGATAGCCGTGCCCGTTTCCGTGAGGAGAAAGGTCGCCTTTTCCGAGGCAGTGTACGAAAAGGCCGCCATTGTGGAAGGGGTGAGGGCAGAGCTCATAGGAGATGTATCCTGCCTGTTGACCCTGTGGGACAGGGGAGCGATCGGCGTAGTGATCGACAGAGAAGGCATCTTCTTGCGGAGCCTCAGGCCCCAGGTGCTCGTAGATGCAATCATGGCAAAACAATGGAAAGAACCGATGAAGGGTATGGCCCCGCTCGTGATCGGCGTTGGTCCCGGTTTCAGGGCGCCCGATGAGGTGGATGCTGTGGTGGAGAGCAACAGGGGGCACGACCTGGGCAGGGTCATCTATGACGGTGAGGCCGAGCCCTATACCGGCCTTCCAGGCTCAACAGCGGGGTATACGAAGGAACGGGTCCTCCGTTCCCCCCACGCGGGTTTGGTGCGGACCGTGAAATGCATAGGCGATCAGGTGTGCGCGGGCGACGTCATACTCTACGTCGACGAAACCCCGGTAAGAGCAGAAATAAGCGGCGTCCTGCGAGGACTGATCAGACCTGTCGAGGTGACGGACGAGGAGAAGCTGGGCGACATCGACCCGCGCGGCACCGAGGGCTACTGCTTCACGATTTCGGAAAAGGCCCGGGCCATCGGAGGCGGCGTGCTTGAGGCGATCATGCACAGATTCCATGAGGCCGGCTTAAGGCAAGGTGCAAACGAGAGGTAACGCCATATGGACATTTACGAGGCAGTTGTAGACTACCTTTCGAGGGGAAAGGGAGGCTCCCTCGCCACTATCGTGAAAAAAATTGGGGCAGCCCCCAGGGAAGAGGGGGCAAAGATGTTTATCGGCGACGACGGGAGGTTTTTCGGCACCGTAGGCGGAGGCTGCGTCGAGGCCGAGGTGTGGCAGGAGGCGAAAAGCGCCGCAAGGGCGCAGACGGCAAAGGTCCTCCACTATCGGATGGACGGCAGGCTCGTGGAAGACGACGGCATGATCTGCGGTGGAAACGTCGATATTCTCCTTGAGCCCGTCCGCGACGAATACCGGGGCCTCTACGCAGAGGCGGGTGCCCTCGGGAAGGAGGGAAAGCACGCCCTGATGGTCACGAGATTCTCGAAAGATGCGTTTTTCAAGAGTCTCTTGTTGGACGACGGCTCCGTAGTCGGGGATGACCTGGCAGAAGCGCTCAAGTTCTCCCTCCAGAGATACGCGGACGCCAGAAGGCCTGTGGTCGAGGACGGGACAGTCATCGAGCCGATCATCACCTCCGCGCTCCTCTATCTGTTCGGCGCCGGCCATGTTTCGCAGTACGTATCGAGAATAGCGACGATGGTGGATTTCAACACGGTAGTGATAGACGACCGGCCTGATTTTGCAAACAGAGAAAGGTTTCCCGAGGCCTATGAGATCATCGTCGATGACTTCCGCAACGTGTTCGGCCGCCTCACCTTCTTCGGGAGCGAATACGTGGCCGTAGTGACGAGAGGACACAAGCATGACGCCCTTGTCCTCGAAGAGGTCATGAAAAGGCCGGTCCGCTACGTGGGCATGATCGGAAGCAGGAGGAAGAGCCAGCTCATTCTCGATCATCTGAAAGTGAAGGGTTTCGAGGAAAAAGCTCTGGCCGCTGTCCACGCGCCCATCGGTCTTGCCATTCTCGCGGAAACACCCCAGGAGATTGCGGTCAGCATAGTGGCGCAGCTTATAGAGACAAGAAGAAGGGCCTAGCCTGCCTCATTCTTAAGAGGCCCCTTTTCGACGAGACGGCGCCCCTTCACGGGGCTAGAGCATTACGCAAAATAAAGTACCGTTTGACCCGTGGCGGAGCCATTTCTTTCGCAAGCCTTGCGGGAGTCTCTCGGGTAGTGAGCCTTGCGACTTAAAGGAGCGGTGCGCGGCTGGCGCATGCCGAGGATGTCTCAAGCGAAAAGGCCGCCGGCAGCTCACCTTCGCGAGTTCCGCAGGCAAGCGGGGGGAGTCGCTAGAGCGGGTGAGAGACGGAGCACCGAGCTTAAGCGAAGGAAACGGCGGAGCCAAGGGGCAAAGGACTTCAACCGGTACTTTATTTTGCGTAACGCTCTAAAGGGAGCTTAAGGGGATAGGCCGCCGTCCTCAACCTGCTGCCTTTCTTTCCCGCGATAGCTACGGGAAGCGGGCGTTTCTCCGGGAAAGGCGGACATGGACAGGAAGGCCTTCAGATATCCTGAATAGACAAGGGAGACCCTTGAAGAATCGGCTTGACCTCCAGATGCAGTTCCTCATCGAAATCGACAGGCTGAAGAGCGTTCTCCGGCGCACGAGGCTCTTCGACAATTCTCGCCAGGAGAATGTCGCCGAACACGGATGGCACGTGGCCATCATGGCCATGGCCCTTGCCGAGTACTCCAACGAACCCATCGATGTGAACAAGGTCGTCCGGATGGCGCTCGTCCACGACATCGTGGAGATCGACGCAGGGGACACCTTTCTCTACGACGAGGCAGCAGGACAAGTCAAGGAGGAGGCGGAAAGGAGGGCCGCGGAGCGCATATTCGGTCTACTGCCCCTTGACCAGGCCAGAGAGATCAGGTCTCTCTGGGAGGAATTCGAGGCGCGAAACACCCCTGAGGCGCGATTTGCAGCAGCCATCGACAGGCTGGAGCCCATGCTGCAGAATGCCCTCACTGCCGGCCATGCATGGAAAGAGCACAACGTGAGGAAAAGCCAGGTCTTGGGCAAGAACAGGCCCATCGTTGAGGCCGGGTCCAGGGAGCTGTGGAGGTTCGCGGAAGGGCTCATCGAGAATGCTGTCAGGGAGGGCCATCTCCGGGAGTAGGCCTGACGCGCTGACTCCCGGCTTTTGGCGGGCCTCTCGTCGGCATTGTCCTTGCGTGCCCCAGCCCTTTGTGCTACCTTAAATAAACTCGTCATAAAGGACTGCTATGGCCGAGGGATACGTTGTACTGGTTCTCCACGCGCATCTACCCTACGTGCTCTCCCATGGCAAGTGGCCCCACGGCACGGACTGGCTCTGCGAAGCCGCCTGCGAAACCTATATTCCCCTCCTCAATACCCTCGGAAGACTGTCAAGCGAGGGAAGGCGGGCCGGCCTCACCGTCGGAATCACCCCAGTCCTCTGTGAGATGCTCGCATCGCCGCTCTTCAGGAGCGCCCTCGTTGAATACGGGCGCGAGAAGATGGAGGCGGCAATTGCCGACGCCGTCTCCTTCGAGCGCGAAGGCCGTCGGGAGCTGTCGCGTCTCGCGGTCCGATGGCACCGCTTCTACGAATCCCGCCTCAGGGACTTCTCCCATACCTACCGGGAGGATCTCCTCGGGGCCTTCAGGCGCTTCCACGAGGAAGGCCAAATAGAGCTTATCGTTTCTGCCGCCACCCACGCGTACCTACCCCTCCTCAATCGGGATAGCTCGATCGCTGCCCAGATAGCGCAGGGCGTAGCAACTTATAGAAGGCATTTTCGATCACACCCCAAGGGTATATGGCTCCCCGAGTGCGCCTACAGGCCAGAGCAGGGGCCAACCGGTGCCTCCGGCCGGACAAGGGGCCCCCGGAAGGGCATCGAGGCCTTCCTTTGCGCCCACAACCTGAGCTATTTCTTTCTCGACGGCCATCACGTTCTTCCGAGAAAGAGGCCTCCAGGCGGATACGGGCCGGCTGAGATAGGTCGGGAGCTTACGGTGAGGGAGCTTGGAGACCTTGCGGGAGAGTATGGAACCAGGTTTGAGGTCCTCCCGGATCGGGGCCGGCCCTCCATTGCCGGGGCCGCCCGCGACATGGGGGCAGAAGAGCGCAGGATCCTCTATTCCGTCCACAGGACCGGCTCGGCAGCATCCGGCGAGTGCGCCTTCTTCGCCCGCGACATAGAGACGAGCCTCCAGGTGTGGAGCGCCCAATGGGGATATCCCGGGGACCCGGCGTACCTGGAGTTTCACAAGAAGCACTCCCCCGGTGGCTTGCGCTACTGGAGGGTGACGGACCACGAAGGCGACCTGGGCACCAAACTCCCCTATGAACCGGAAGAGGCGGCCCGCAGGGTCGAGGTCCACGCAGAACATTTCAAGGGAGCCATAGAGGATAAATTACGCCGCCACTGCCAGGATACGGGCAAGGCCGGGGTGCTGACCATACCCTTTGACGCAGAGCTGTTCGGCCATTGGTGGTTCGAGGGAATGGATTGGCTCTATAGCCTCGTGTGCGCCCTGGGCGAGAATTGTGCTACAATACACAGGGCCTCAACGGTCCTTCAGCACGTAGCCCCTTCAGGCGCCCTGGAGCTTTCAGAAGGGTCGTGGGGAGAAGGGGGTCGCCATTCCATCTGGGACAATGTCGAGACAGCCTGGACGTGGGAAAGCATCCGCCGCGCGGAACAACTGATGGCCGATGCGCTGGAGAGGGGATCGGCCGACGAGACGGGATCGCGCATCCTGCGGCAGATGGCAAGAGAGCTTCTCCTCCTCCAGTCGTCTGACTGGCAGTTCCTCATAACGACGGGGACCGCCGCCGACTATGGGAAATCGAGGTTCCTCGGCCATTACAAGGCATTCGAGGATCTTCGGCGCATGCTCGAGCATTATGGGCTGACGAAAACCCTCAGGAAGGGCGACCAATCCCTCCTCCGTAAGCTCGAACAGACGGATGCCGTTTTCGATGACGTGGACGTGGAATGGTTTAGAGAAAGGATACGGGATGGATTATAAGTCGACGCTCAACCTTCCGAAGACCGACTTCCCCATGAGGGGCAATCTGCCAGTGAAGGAGAAGCAGATACTGCAGTTCTGGCATGACATCGACCTCTATGGGAGGCTCATCGATCTCCATGCAAAAGATCCTCAGTTCGTGCTTCACGACGGTCCCCCTTACGCGAACGGGAATATCCACCTCGGCCATGCCCTCAACAAGATACTGAAGGATATCATTGTAAAATCCAAGTTCATGTCTGGCTTCCGCTCCGACTACGTGCCGGGCTGGGACTGCCATGGCCTGCCCATCGAGCACCAGGCGGAGAAGGAGCTGAAGGCGAAGCATCAGGCCTTGACCAAGATGGATGTGAGAGCCTACTGCCGCACGTATGCGGCTCGGTTCCTCGACATCCAGAGGTCCGAATTCAAGAGGCTTGGCATCATCGGGGATTGGGAGCAGCCCTACGTCACCATGGATTTCGACTACGAGGCCATTATCATCGAGGAGATGGCAAAGTTCTTCGAACGGGAAGAGGTATACAGGAAAAAGAAGCCCGTCTATTGGTGCATCAACTGCAGGACTGCCCTGGCAGAGGCGGAGATCGAGTACGAGACGGACAGGTCCACCTCTGTCTACGTGAAGTTCCCCCTCGCCTCCCGGGGCGAGGTCTTCAAGGATTACCCGGACAAGCCTATATCCATGCTCATCTGGACGACGACCCCCTGGACCCTGCCCGCAAACCTCGCCATAGCCATAAACCCAGGGTTTACCTACGTTGCCATAGAGACGAAAACCGATATCCTCATAGCCGTGTCGGATCTCGCCGCCGATATCATGGCTAAGGCTGGCATCAAGGACTGGCGTATCCTGGGGGAACTCTCCCCAGAAACCCTCCGGCAGCAGCCCTTCAAGCATCCTTTCATCGATAGGACCTCCCTCGTGGTTTTCGCCGATTACGTTGCCAAGGACGTGGGCACGGGGGCAGTCCATATCGCACCGGGACACGGAGAGGAAGACTATGCCACCGGCCTCGAATACTCGCTTGACGTTTACTCCCCAGTCAATGAGAAGGGAGAGCTGACAAGCGACGTGCCGTTCTTCGCGGGCATGAACGTGTTCCGGGCCAACCCGGTGATTCTGGAAAAGCTCAAAGAGCTGGGCGTCTTCTTCTTTTCCGAGGAGACCGAGCACGCCTATCCCCATTGCTGGCGGTGCAAGAAGCCCATCATCTTCAGGGCAACCGAGCAGTGGTTTCTGTCCCTGGACAGAAGGGGCTTGAGGCAGCGATCGCTCGCTGAGATAGACAAGGTGTTGTGGATCCCCGCATGGGGCAGGGACCGGATATACAACATGCTTGCCGTGAGACCTGACTGGTGCATCTCAAGGCAAAGGACATGGGGCGTGCCCATTACCATATTCTATTGCGAGGCCTGCAGGGAGCCCTTTTGGAGCCGCGAGACCTTCGCGCGGATCGCCGATGAAGTGAAAACCCACGGGGCAGACATCTGGTTCGAAAAGGATGCTTCTCACTTCCTCCCTGAAGGGGTTACCTGTACGTGCGGCAACACCACATTTACCAAGGAAGAGGACATCCTGGACGTCTGGTTCGACTCGGGCTCCAGCTTTGCCGCGGTCCTGAAGAAGAGAAAGGAGCTGAGATTCCCTGCCGACATGTACCTCGAGGGGAGCGATCAGCACAGGGGGTGGTTCCACAGCTCGCTCCTCGTCTCTGTGGGCAACGAGGGCATGGCGCCGTACAAGTCTGTCCTGACCCATGGGTTCACGCTAGCCGCCAAGGGCGTGAAGATGTCGAAGTCCTCGGGAACAGGCATCGCCCCGTCCGAGATCATAGAAAAATACGGGGCGGAGATCCTGAGGCTGTGGGTCACCTACGAGGACTACCGGGACGACGTGAGGATGTCGAAGGAGATCATCGATCGTCTCATCGAGACATACAGGAGGATCAGGAACACGTTCCGATTCCTTCACGCGAATATCGACGAGGACTTCCGTTCCGACAGGAACAAGGTGGCGTACGAGGAGCTTTCCTCTCTCGACCGATGGCTCCTATCGAGGCTCCAGAAGCTCATCAGGAAGGTCAGGGAGGCGTATGAAAGCTACACGTTCCACACGATCTACCACAGTATCCACAACTTCTGCGCCATAGACCTGAGCGCCCTATACCTCGACATCATCAAGGATCGCATGTATGTGGAGAGGAAGAATTCCGTAAAGAGAAAGGCCTCCCAGGAAGTGGTCTTTGAGGCGCTCATAGCGCTCCTGAGGCTTGCAGCACCCATCCTCTCCTTCACGACCGAGGAGATGTGGTCTTACATCAGGCCCCTTGTTGCTGAAGATTCGGTCTTTCTCGCTGCCTTTCCCCAGGCAGATCCTTCCCTGATCGATGACATACTCGAAGGGGCGTGGGAGAGGGTCTGGACAATCAGGGAATCGGTGAACAAGAAGATAGAGGAAAAGAGAGTGGAAAAGGTGATCGGCCACCCCCTCGATGCGAAGGTGATCATAACGGCTGCTCCGGACGACTACGAGGTCCTGACGAAGCTGGGGGGTGAGCTGAAAGAGGTGCTCATCGTGTCGCAAGTGGAGGTGGAGAGGGGCGACCTGACAGAGGTGATCGTCACACAGGCAGAGGGCCTGAAATGCGACCGGTGCTGGCAGTATGCCACTGACGTGGAGACGGAAGGAGAGCTTCCGAACCTATGCAAGCGATGCAGAGATACGCTCACCTGCTCATAATCCTTCCTGTCTTCCTCCTCGACCGATGGACAAAGTCCCTCGTAGAGGATCGTCTGCCCTATGGAGATGCGGTTCCCGTGTTCTCGTGGCTCTCGATCGTGAACGGCAGGAACACGGGCGGCCTTTTCGGATTCATGTCTCAGCACGACGCGGGCCGCCTGATTTTCCTCATTTTCCCCTTCGCCATCATCGCCGGACTGGCATACTATCTGATCTTCTACCGGCCCCTTCTCTGGACGAGGCTGTCCCTGACTTTCGTGCTCTCCGGGGCAATCGGAAACCTGTATGATCGGATATCGCGCAGCTACGTAGTCGATTTTATCCTCGTCCACTATGGGAGGCTCGAGTGGCCCGCCTTCAACGTGGCGGATTCGGCCATCACCTTCGGCATCGGCCTGTGGCTGTACACGCAGCTTTTCTTGAGGGAAGGGACGCAGAAGATAAAAGACCGTTGACGGACGATCAGGATAGGCGAAAGGGGGGGAAGGGCGCGCCTTCTCGCAGGGATGGCAAGGTAATGAGCGACGACATTCGCGAAGAAGACAGGAAGATCAGGCGGCTGAGGTTCATGGTGGACTTCACCCTTGAATATATCAGGACCCAGCGCCTCACCCACGATGAGGCCATCCTCGCGGTAGAAGCGGTGAAGAGATTTACCCTCAAGCTATTCCCCGGCAAGGAAGAAACCTTCGACCTCATCTACGCACCGAGGTTCAAGAGGCTTCTCAACCAGAAGTTTCAGCGGTCGTGAGGAGCGCTCAGGGAGGGTGAGGGGGAGGCCCCATGGGGGCCGCCTAGCACGCAAAAAAGAAGGCTGTTGCTTTTGAACTGCTGAAGCGTTACGTTTTCTTATAGGTATCGTTAGGAAAGAGATCTGATGAAGAATGTCCTGGCCATGATTCTGGCGGGAGGCCGGGTAGATGAGCTAGACGTGCTCACGTTCCTGAGGCCGAAGTCCGTTCTGCCTTTCGGCGGCCTCTACCGCATTATCGATTTCCCTATGAGTAACCTCATGAATTCCGGCATAGAGCGGGTCGGGATCCTCTCGCAGTACCGCCCCTTCTACCTGATCAACCACGTGGCCAACGGCCAGCCGTGGGACATGGTGGGGAGAAACAGGTTTGCCGTCATCCTCCCGCCTTTCAAGGGGAGAGAAGCATCTGACTGGTATAAGGGAACAGCCGACGCGGTTTACCAGAACATCGACTTCATCAGGATGTATAACCCCGATCTCGTCCTGATCCTCTCGGGGGACCACATCTACAAGATGGACTATCAGGATGTAATAAGTTTCCACCTGGAAAAGAAGGCCGATCTCACCATCGCCTTCACCCCCATGCCTCAGGAGGGGTCCCACCGCTTCGGGCAGGGCCTCATGGAAGGGCAGGATGCCAGGGGCGGAAGGCTCGTCCAATACGCTGAGAAGCCGAAGAAAAGGCTCTTTGATTGGGCTTCCCTCACCATATACGTCTTCAATGCGACGGTGCTTTTGGAGGCCCTGGGCGAGAATGCCGGAGAGGACTCGCACGAGTTCGGCAAAGACATCATTCCTTCGCTCCTCGGCAATTCCAGGATTTATGGATACAAGCACTGCGGCTACTGGGGCTATACGCGCACCCTCGAAGAGTACTGGAAAACGAGCATGGACCTCCTCGGGGAGCAAGCACGGATCGACCTCAGATCCTGGCAGATAAGGACAAACCTCGCCCACAAGGAGATCAGGGACCGGCAGCCCACCATCATCGGACCGTCTTCCGTGGTGAAAGATTCGCTACTCTATACCGGCTGCCACATAATGGGCAGGGTATCCCGCTCCCTGCTCTTTCCCGGCGTAACCGTGGAAGAAGGGGCGGCAGTGGAGGATTCGATCCTCTTTTTCGACACGAAGGTGGCAAGAGGGGCGCGTGTGAGAAGGACCATCACGGACATAGACGTCGTCATCGGGCAATCCGCCACTGTCGGAGACAGTGAGGGCGAGCTGTCGGTGATCGGGACAGGAAGCTCTCTGCCCGAAGAAGTGGTGGTTCACTCCGGGGTCACGATCTATCCGAATGTCCCCACGGACCGCTTTACAAGGACCGAGTACAAGACTGGTGACGTGATCAAATGAGAAAAGTCGTCGCCCTTCTCCTCGCAGGCGGGGTGGGAAGCAGGCTCAACGTGCTCGTCCAATACAGGGCAAAGCCTGCCGTGCCCTTCGGAGGGATCTACCGGATCATCGACTTCACCCTGAGCAACATAGCCAATTGCGGCCTCACGAGAGTAGCGGTGCTCACCCAGTACAAGCCCCTCTCCCTCATGGATCACATAGGAGACGGATCCGCGTGGGACCTGGCGGGACGCACGAGGGGCATCACCATCCTTCCACCCAAGACAGGGGAAAAGGACTGGGATTGGTACAAAGGGACCGCGGATGCCGTGAGACAGAACCTGGGCTTTGTCTCGTCGGGCCCGTATACGGAAGTCCTTATCCTGTCGGGCGACCATATCTACTGCATGGACTACGGGCCCCTCGTCCAGTTCCATCGTGCCAATCGCGCCCTTGTTACCATAGGCATGATACCCGTGCCGTGGGAGGAAACGCGTCATTTTGGAACGGGTACGATGGATGGGGAAAAAAGGATCGTCGACTGGGAGGAAAAATCAAAAAAGGCACGGTCGAACCTCGCTTCCATGGGCATATACGTCTTTGACAGGGATTATCTGGTGGCCACGCTGGGAGAGACTAAGGAAGAGGATTTCGGGAGCCAGATCATCCCGAGGGCCCTCAAGGGGGTCAAGGTATACGGTTTTCCTTTCGAGGGATACTGGCGGGACGCGGGGACCATAGACGCCTATTGGGACGCCAGCATGGACCTCCTGAGACCCGGCTCGGGTCTCACCCCTGAAGCATGCGGCATACGGACGAACCTGTCCGCCCATCAGCTTCCGTATGACCGGCCGCCAGCCTCCATCACAGGGTCCGCCCACGTGGCCAACTCTGCCATCTCCCCGGGCTGTGTGGTCTCAGGGGGTGCGGAGAACTCGATACTCTCGCCCGGCGTCGTCATTGAGCGCGGCGCGTTCGTCAGGGATTCGATCATCATGCACGACTCGCTCGTGGGAAGGGGAAGCCGCATCGAGCGATGCATCATCGATAAGGAAGTAACCATAAGGGAGGACTCCCTCATCGGACAGGGTGACCCTAAGACTCCCAATTCCCGCTTTCCGGACCACGTCTACTCAGGCCTCACCCTCATAGGCAAGAGGGCTGTCATCCCGCCTCATGCGAAGATCGGAACGAACTGCATTGTATACCCCGATGTCAGTGAGAGCGACTTTCCCTCGAACGACCTGAACGACGGCCAGACCGTTGAAAAGTGACGGGCAAGAGTTCCCGCCCCGCGCCACACCCCAAAAGGAACGCCCTGGATGAGCTCACTTTGAGCGTTCTATTGGCAACCCCAAGGGCGCATCACCCGTTACCTCCTCGTGATAGGCCTCGCCGTAAGAAAAGCCTATCGCCCCTTCTTTCGTCAAGAGTTCCCGCCCCCACGCCCCCACCGCAAAAAGAAGGGGCCCTGAACTTCCCCACACCCCTTCTTTTTGCTCCGGGGGCTCTCCACCTTGACGAAAACGTCGCGAGCGTTCCGACCAGGGGAAGGCGGGGCACCCGCGGGTGAGGAGCATTCTACTTCCGCGGGTCGCATTGCACGAAGTCGCCAACGGGTAATACGCCCTTACCTCC
>Ga0187782_10003216_pt1 | contig 12167 bp, 10 predicted proteins | sample 0715_SJ02_MP15_2_FD_132454 | JGI IMG/M metagenome (GOLD analysis project Ga0187782, IMG submission 132454) | Tropical peat soil microbial communities from peatlands in Department of Meta, Colombia - 0715_SJ02_MP15_20_MG | ecosystem: Environmental > Terrestrial > Soil > Wetlands > Peat | place...
AGCAACGCAGGATCGGCCCAGCGGAGGCTCGCGGCGACTATGCCGAAATCTATGCGAGTTCGTGGATCGCGCATCTGCGCACGAGGCTCGCTGATGAATGCCTGCATCTCGGCTTGCAAGACCCCGACTTGCTGCAAGCGGTCGAGATTCTCGGACTCAAACTGGGCTCAAACTAACGGTTCTGCTCCAGCGACTTCGCCAGCTTACCGGGAGGAATTGAGCCGGCTCTGACTTCGTCCCTCATCGCGAGCGGTCCTTCGGCCTGAATGCTGAACGTCTCTTTTCTGCACACATCTGTCCACGCGCGAGGGCATACTCGATGTGCGCCCCGCCCCCGCCGTTGGTCACGTAAAGGTGATTTTCTCCGGATCGTAGCTAACCGAATCGACATCCTCCAATTGCTTCACCTTGCCAATCTGTGCGTAGTCGGAGCCGCGAAAAGTCGTAGATGATTGAGGAAAGAGAAAGAGTGGCCGGGGCCACCAACCTCCTGGATTCCAACCAGTCAGTCGAATCATTAGCCCAGAGGTGGACGTCCCTTGGTACTTCTAACCACACTTTTCCAAGGGCTTCTAGGGCAATCCGCAGCTGACGCTGAACAACGGTTGGTATCAGATTCCCAGATCCGGGCTGCCCGCTTCGCGCTTGAGGCTCACCGCAGCGAATTGTTCTTGTCCATTACTTGAGGGAAACCTGCCGTCCGCGGACCACTTTGCCTCGCCGGCGCTGTCGCGCGCCCAGGCCCGGCCGAGCAAGTGGCGCAGTTTCGCGCGGGCCCGGGCCAGACGAGACATCACGGTTCCGAGTGGGCAACCCAATACCCGGGCAATCTCTTGATAGGAAAGGTCCTCATATTCGCGCAGAACAATAATTTCACGAAGGATGGGAGAAAGCTCTTGAACGGCCTTCCGGGCGAGATCACGCTCCTCCGAGGCTACCCGAAGGGCGAGAGGATCTTTCGAAACGGTCGGAGGGTTACCGCCGTATCCCTCATTCACTTCGAGATCCAGAAATGGTGGAAGCGCACGACGCCGGCGCAGTTCGTTGAACCAGATATTGCGGAGAATCGTGAAGAGCCAGGCTTTTGGGTCAGCGTTAGGGTGAAAAGCTTCCTTGGATTTGAACGCGCGAGCGTAGGTTTCCTGCAACAAATCCTCGGCGTCCGCCTTGTTTCGGGCAAGAAACAGCGCGTAGCGAAATAGCGTGTCCATGTGTATCAAAAAATCTTGATCAGCCATTTGTTCTCCTTCTCAGGAGACTCTTTGTACGCGACGGTGGCGCAGCGCGCTTGCAGCAAAGCACCAAATTTCAAAGAAACAGCGAAAGAAGTCGGAGCGGTTCAGACGCAGGGCGACGCCTGGAGCGAAGCGTCATCGACCGGCGCTCACAAGGCTGGGTTTTCCTGCAAAAATCCGGATTTCCTGACAGCAACCGGGAAACGCACGCGCTAGGCTCGATTGTGCCCATTGAGGCACCTTGCAAGGAGGCGAGCTAGGAATGACCAGGGATTTGGCAACGAACGAAGCGGCCCAATTCACGGAACGGGTACGTGCGAATCAGCAGAAACTGACCGGCAATCTGCAGCCGCAATACGATTTCATCGTCTGCGGATCAGGGACATCCGGATCGGTCGTGGCCGGCCGGTTAGCCGAGAACTCGGATGTCCAGGTGCTGTTGCTCGAGGCCGGCGGCGGGGACGACATAGCCACCATCACAGAGGCGGCGATGTGGCCGGCGAACCTCGGCAGTGAGCGCGATTGGGATTTTCATGCGGCGCCAAATCGTTGTTTGAACGGCCGTACCCTATCCCTCTCCATGGGAAAGGTCTTGGGTGGCGGCTCAAGCATAAACGCCATGATCTGGGCGCGGGGGCACAAGACCGACTGGGATTTCTTTGCGGACGAGGTAGGCGACCCCGCATGGAACTATGAGTCCATTCTCAAAATCTACCGAAGAATCGAAAACTGGCGGGGAAAACCCGATCCGGCCTACCGCGGCAGCGGCGGCCCTGTGCTTGTGGCGCCTTGCGCTGCTCCTAGTCCCATTGCTTTAGCGGTGATCGACGCGGCCCAATCGATCGGGATCGCGCCTTTTGAGAATCAGAACGGTCGGCTGATGGAGAGTGACGGGGGAGCTTCGATCACCGATCTTCGCGTTTGGGCAGGGAAGCGCCAATCGGTGTTCCGTTCCTACACTTTTCCGCGCATGGCCCAGGCAAACCTCACGGTGCTCACAAACGCGCTGGTTACGCGGTTGACATTTGAGGGCCGGCGAGTGAGCGGAGTGGAATTTTCCTACCAGGGAGGAACGCATAGAATTCTGGCAGGACGTGAAGTCATCCTCTCGCTCGGGGCGATGCACACCCCGAAACTTTTGATGCAATCCGGCCTCGGCGACCAGGAGGAGTTGCGTCGCTTCGAAATTCCGGTCGTGCAGCATCTTCCGGGCGTTGGGCGAAACTTTCAAGATCATGTCGGCTTCGATTGTGTGTGGGAATCACAGACGCGCTCCCTGAGCGCTCCGGCTGTTCAGGCCACGTTTTTCCTCAAGACCAACCCAAAACTCGACCGGCCCAACCTGCAGACATTCGAAGGTGACTTTGCGAAATCAAGTCCCGAGAATACCGCCAAGTTCGCTCTACCCGAGAACGGTTGGGGACTGTTTGGCACGATCGTAAGTCCAAAGAGCCGCGGCCGGATCCGTCTGACGGGACGCAATCCCCTCGATCCCATCCAGATTGAAGCGAATTCCCTGTCGCATCCTGACGATCTCGCCGCGGCACGAATGTCGGTGGATCTGAGTCGTGAGATCGGGAACTCAGCGATCCTTCGGCCGTTCACAAAACGTGAGGTCGCGCCAGGCAACATCAAGGGCGCGGATCTCGACAACTTCATTCGCGATGCGACGGTGACCAGTTGGCACGAAACATGCACAGCGAAGATGGGCCGAGGTGCTCAAGCGGTCGTCAACGGAGCGCTGAAAGTGTACGGCGTCGACAAATTGCGTATTGCCGACGGCTCGGTCCTGCCACGCATAACGACGGGCAACACCATGGCTCCGTGCGTCATTATCGGCGAGCGCGCCGCAGAAATGTTGCGGGCGGAACACAAGCTGTAGACAGGAGCGGCCCATGTCGCGGAACGCGGAGAGTCCGAAAAAACCGAAGGAACGGACGCCTAATGACGCTCGGGACTGGACAGCCTGGCCTATCAGCCGCGGCCAGTGAGGTGACGCTGATACTCGCTCGGGGTGACGCCAAGGATCTTGCGGAAGACTCGAGTCATGTGCGAGTGGCTCGAGAACCCGCAAGCCATTGCGACATCGACGAGCGAAACCTCATCCTTGGTGATCAACTCCTGGGCCCGTTCGAGCCGCAGATGGGTGAGGTAATTGTGCGGTGTGCGGCCCGTTGCCGCCTGAAACATGCGGGAAAAGTGATTCCGGCTGTAACCGCTCTCTTTCGAGAGTTCTTCGAGCGAGAGGTTGTCGCCGAGTTCGTTCATCCGTTCGAGGACTCTGCGCAGCGCCCGGTACGGAAGAGACGAAAGATTCTTGCTCGGAAGACTTTTGCTCGCGATTGTCGGCGCTCCTTGGAGAGAAAGAATGCGTAGCACCAGGGCGTGAGTGAGATACTCCCGGTACAGCTGCTCGCTGCGGCCGCCGAGGGCCGCCTCCGCGTGCAGCAGGGCCAGCAGTTGACGCAAGGCGATGTCCTGAAAATTCAGCGTCGGGTACAATTCTCTGTGCTGAGGACCATCGAGTTCTCTCCCGACTGAGGCCAGCAAGGATGGATCAAGAAGGCAGACCAAGACTTCAAAGGGCGTTTGGGCTCGCGCCTTTGAGATGTGCCCACTCGGCACGAAACTGAGCGAACCGGGTTGTTTCGCATGCAGGCCTCGGCCGTCATGCCAACGCGCCGGATATTTCCCGGTAACTATGAGCAGGTGCTGTGGGAGAGTGCCCTGCGCTGCGTCACCTTCGTGCCCCGCGTAGTTCCCAATTGCGAGAACCTCGCGAGTCGAAGGACCTTTCTCCGTCGCATGGGTAGACAGAGAGAGCAGGAATTCCGAAAATCTCACACTTTTCTGAAGAATCAAGGAAACGTCCTTTCATGAGCCGGCGGCGGCTGATTGTCGTGAACTGTTCGGGAAGCCGGGAAACGTGTTGAGACGAAGTCTGTTGCCTCTCGTTCCGAACCATCCGGTTAGATCAGGCAACATCCTCAACCTCAAGATTTGAGGTTTCGCCTCAATAAATACACCGAACCGGCGAGTTTATTCCCTCTACCGCGCTGACAACTCCCCGAGCGAGTCCGCTCGAACTACGTCGCAGCATGCGCAGGACGAAGGGCCGGAATCGCCAACGGGGTCCCGACCGTGCCTCCATCGACGAAAAGCTCGATCGCCGTAACGTACGAGGAGTCTTCCGAGGCGAGGAACAGCACGGCCTTGGCCACGTCCTCGACATCCGCGATGTGTCCGAGGGGGATTCTTGACGCCAGACGTTGTTCGAGCACCTCCATAGGTTGCGAAGCCGGCGCACTCCGGGTCCAGATTGGGGTGCGCGTTGCGCCTGGGGAAACCACGTTGACTCGAATCCCGCGAGGAGATAACTCTCCGGCCAATGATCGCGCCATGGCGCTGAGACCGGCCTTGCTCGCGGCGTAGGCGGCATAGCCCGCGTGGCCGAGAGTGCCCATGACGGAACCCGTAAAGATGATCGAAGCTCCCGCGCCGAGCAGGGGCAACGCGGACTGGACCGTGAAGAAGGCGCCCGTTAAATTGGTGCTCACGATACGGTCGAAAGTCCCTCGTCTGTTTCTCCGATCCTCGAAGGCAGCAGAATGCCGGCATTGGCGAAAAGGATGTTCAGACTCCCAAAGTCTGCCTGCAACTTCTCGAACAGGGTTTGGCGTTCGCTGGCCGAGCGAATGTCTGCGCGATAGGCCTTGACCTGCCCGGTGAGCGTGCGCAAGGCGTCCTCGAGAGTATGTGGATCTCTGCCCGTGATCGCGACCTCCGCGCCTTCGTCGACGAATAGCCGCACCGTCGCCAGGCCGATGCCGCTGTTGCCTCCGACAATCAGGGCCTTCTTTCCGGAGAGCTTCATCATGATCTACCTTCCCTTCGAAAGCAGTAATGGTCTAATATGCATAGATGCTTACCACATCCGGAAGGATATTTCCGCTATGACCTGTGATAAGCATTTCGAGATGGGCTCTTACACGAAAGGAACGAATCAGGTTGCCTATGTCCAGGAGTTGCGATGACTCGGGACCGTGTGGCGCACGACACTCAGTTGTTGATCGATTTTCTGAACACCAACGCGATGGGAAGACTGCCGGACCGTTTGGACGACCCGGAGGTGCAGTTGAAGATAGTCTTCTCGTTTGTTCCCGCATTTCGAGGAGAGAGCGTCAACCGATCGACAGTTCGCCATCTACGGCGTTTGCGCGCGGCTCTTTTTGCGGTGATAAATTCCCGTGACACGCTCGCGGCTCATGCGGCGTGGAACGCTTTGAACGGGTTGGCCGCGGGTGTGTCCTACCGTTACAGATTTACGAAGCCCTCCTCGGTGGAACTGGCGCAGATACACGGAGACAGAACGATCGGCGCCATCGTTGCATGCGCCGCGAGAGCAATGCGCGCGGACTCCTGGGATCGAGTGAAGGTGTGTGCGCGCGAGCGGTGCAATGCGGTCTTCTACGACGCGACACGGAGTCGGACGCGGCGGTGGCATTCCTACGCGCGTTGCGGGAATGCAGCGAACGTCGCTGCGTGTCGGCGGCGACAACGATCCCACCGCTAACGGATGTTTCCTCCGTTCCGCGTCTCGGCGACTGCTCCGAGGGAGTGTCGGCGGGAACCCACCGTTTACCGCTCTATCGCATTGCTCCGACTGCGTGGGAAGAGGCGATTCTTGCCGAAAATCAAATGCCATATGCGCAAGCGGTCTCCTAAAGATCTTGCCCGAGGATCAGGTTCATGACAGACGTCTCCTCTCCCTTCGACAGGAGAATCAATGTCACGATGGGCGCTAGAGTTCGCGGAGGAAACTCGCCATGGCCTGACTCACTTCGAAAGCACGCTCTTGCTGGGTCCAGTGGCCGCAACCCGGCAGAACGACGGTTTCTCGAAGTGCCGGCACAAGCATCGAGAGATTTCTGACCAACTCTCCCATGCCTGGAAAGGTGAGAACGAGATCGCGGTCGCCGACGACATAGAGTGCGGGCACGCGGATTGTGGCGCCGCGCAATGAGGCCAGCAACTCCCAGTTCCGGTCGATGTTGCGGTACCAGTTCAGGCCTCCGCGAAAGCCCGTTCGGGTGAACACGCCGGCATAAAAATCGAGATCCAAGCTGCTCAGCCATCCCGGAAGCGAATCTGGATCGTTGGTGTGCGTGAGCAAACCACCGCGTCGAGGCACCATAGTCAGGTGGCCGCGGTAGGAGATGCCCTCGGGTACGTCGCCCGAGGCGGTGAACAAAAGCCGGCGGAGTGTCGTCGGGACATCTCGTTGCAATTCCGCCTCGGCGATACCAACCCGCTGAAAATATAATTGGTAGAAGATCTCCTCCTCATTCTGAGGCATGAGGCTAGTGGGACGCTCGGCCAATCGAGGCAGGAACGGAAGGCTCAAGGCAATGACGGCGCGAAATCGGTCCGGTCGAAGAAGCGAAGCATACCATGCCACGGCAGCGCCCCAGTCGTGCCCAGCGATTACGGCTCTGTCGGCGCTGAGGACATCGAGCAGGCCGACCATGTCGCCGATCGAATGGAGAAGAGTGTACTGGTCGACGCTCTTCGGCTGATCGGTTTGTCCATAGCCTCGCATATCGAGAGCAACCGCGTGAAAACCTGCATGGGCCAGTGCGAGAAGTTGATGGCGCCAAGAGTACCAAGACTCGGGGAATCCGTGGCACAACACCACGAGCGGGCCGGAACCGCACTGGGCGACATGCATGCGGATTCCGTTCGTGTCCACAAAGCCCCGCGTGACCTCCGGACCAGTGGTCTCCCCTGGCGGGATCATCGTGACGCCTTTGCCGTCGCCGCATGGATGCGCTCCTCGATCTCGGGAGCCCGGAGGATGCTCTGCGGCTTGAGTAAATGAAATACCTCGACAAAGGCTTTGTGGACGACAGCATCTTGGGCTGCGGCCTTGAATACCGCCTGGGTAAACTTCAGTGTCTCCTCGAGGTCGGCAGGGCGCTCCCCAATCGTCAGCGGATCGGCAAAGTCCGGAACCGCAGCCCAAGACCACGGAACGTCCAGAATGGGTTCGACTTCCTTGAGAAACTCCTGCGCCAGACCTTTGCTTGCTTGCCCTTCCGGCCGCTTCTCCCGAAGTAGGCGACCGAGGAGACAAGCTTCCTGGGCCGCGACGGTCATTCCTTGCCCGTAGATAGGATTAAATTGGCAAATCGCGTCCCCGAAAGGAAGCAATCCTTCCGGAAAATCCCGATGAAAGCGACGCCTGCGGCTCGCCGCAAGTACGTAGGACGAGAATTCTGTCTTTCGTCGCGCCTTCTCGACTGCCTCGTAGATGGTTGGGGTCCGGAGATTTCGTGCGTGACGAAGGAAGCCCTCTTCATCGGTCGGCGGCTTGTCGCCATGCGCGCCCGCCAGGGTCACAATCCAGGAGTTGTCCTCGGCCGGTAGCAAGACCCCGGCGCGCCGGTTCCGCGGCGGATCGGCAAGGGTTGCTACCGCCTTCCACTCCCTCGTCGCATCTGTCGGCTTTTCGAAAATCGCCGTGGTGTATCCGATTTCAACTCCGATGGGGATTAGTTTTGGCGGAGGATAGCTCAAAGACTTCAGCAATTTGAGGGTAAGGAGACCGTGGCCGGAAGCATCCACGACCAGATCCGCAGGGATGTATTCTGTTCCGTCGGCCCTTGCGCAACGTACGCCTGCGACGGTGGTGGCGTCGGCGGCGGCTACGAACTCTCGGACACGTGTGCGATCGCGAACCGCAATGTTCGGGTGGGCAACGACGCGGCGGCGAATCACCCACTCGATCAGAGGTCTCGACATGCTGAGAATGCTGAATCCCAGATCCGCTTGCGGTAGGCGCGCCGCGCCAACGGGCTCGAACCGAAGGTCGGTGCTGACCCGGATGGGTATGGCCCCAGCATCCTCCAAGTCGCGCTCAAAGCCGGGAAAGAGTGCGCTGAGGGACTGTTGGCCGCCCGCAAGCAAGACGTGCCCGTGCCTCGACTGCGGTGTCCCTGACCTCGGAGACGGCTGGTTCGGCAGGCCATCATTCTCAAGAACGAGGACCTGATCAAAGTATTCAGCGAGCGACGCAGCTGCGGTGAGGCCTGCGACCCCGGCTCCGACGACGATCGCCTGCGTGCCGATGTGTGTGCCCATGCATTTCTCCTCCGAAGGGAACAACCGTTTCAGCCGAGTGTGGCGACTGAAGTAAGAAGTACACCGGGTCATGAAGGTTATTCCGTGCGTCCTGTCCGGTTGCGTGGAACGCCCGCGAGAACGCGTGGAAGAAGCGAGGCTTTTGTGAAAAAGTATTCTTTTCTGAAAGCGGCTCGAGGCAAAAACGGCTAAAGCTAGACCGCCCGGCACATCGCCGATCGTCCGGGTGCGGCCCTGAATTCTCGTGCCGGACCGCGAAAAGCGTGGCATCGGACGCTTGCCGAGTGCGGCTGCAGTTCGCGATTCTGCTCTCTGATGTCAGCTGTTCTTTTGCTGTACGGCTAGCCAGTTGCATTTTGAGTAAAAGACGACCTATGGTAAGTGGCGCCTGACGTCATGAAGAAGCCACCACGAACGTAATAGCGTGTTTCTCCCCAGGTCTCAGGTGTTTGCATTCGAAGTCCTCGTCCTACATTCTTCGAGGGGCAGCGACTCATTCGCTGCGCTGCGTAAAAGATCTTCTTCGAAGTGTCTATCGCGACTCGCGAATGCTTTCTGAATCAGATCTACAGAGTGCAAAAGAGCGACACAGCTCGACGCCATCGCTGCGGGAACGTGGAATAAAACTCGAACGGGGGTGTATGCACCTCTAGCGAGCTCGGCGAAGTTTGGCAGGGCTCACAGAGCAGTGCCGTCAAACCGGCAACACAATCCACGTGTGTCCAGTCGTTAGGAACCAAAGTGAAATGCGGTCGGGCGGCACTCCGTCGAAAGGGGTCCCATGCATCGCCAATATTGCTCCCGGTACGAGTTCTTCACCCGCGAACGCGAAACGAGATGCGGCAGAGCGACGAATGCACGCAGGCCGCGGTCGGTTCGAGGGATTCTTTTACTCCTTATGTTGTTGGCCGCACATTTCGTCGAAGCACAGCAAGAGCCCACGCTGCCGCTCTCGCAACGCCAGACGATTGATCTGGCCGCGGGCGTCCCGCAGTACATCGGTGATTCGACGACAACTTCCAATGCGCCACAAAGTCATTGGTTGTTCGAGGGCACGAATACCGAAGCGGCTTATGCGTCGCCCACTTTCGTTGAAAGCTCCGATCCGAACGCCACATGGGCGACGACGGTAGTGCCCTTCGACGCGAACGCAACCCGCACGTTCATCAACCAGACCTCTGGCGGAGGAGCCGGATCGCTCAATGGACAGAACCTGTGGTTCCGCTTGCACTTTAAGGTGGCCCCGAAGTACGCGGGCCAGAAGTTCCTTTTGAATCTGGAGGGCGTGCACACGGGCGTGCAAGTCTACATCAATGGCACTCTGCTGCCGGGCATCAGCGCGGTCGCGGCCGATCAGCAGGCCACGCACGTGCTCGGATTCGTTCCGGTCGCCGTCGACCTCACGCCTTATCTGGTTGCCGACGGAGCCACCGACAATGTGATCGCAATCTACGCATCGAGAGGCGCTTCGTGGTTTGAGACGCCAGGTTTTTCCGAGGTCTTCCGTTTTGGTCAGGCGATGGCGGGACCTTTCCGCTATGTTCATCTGGTGATCACCAATCCGGTCCATGTTCCGTTAAACGCGTACTCGAATCTGCGATCCTGGGGCACCTACGTCGGAACCATTTCGGAAGTTCCCGGCGCTGGAACCGCGACCGCGGCCTCTGCCCTTGTCGATGTGCAGACCAACGTGGTCAACGAGTCGCCGAGCGACCAGCAGGTCACGTTGACCACGCAGATCGTCGACGCGCAGGGAAATGTGCTGATCACTGCGTCGCCCGTCACCGAGACGGTTCCGTCGGTGGTCGGTAACCCCAGCGCTTGGCCTTCCGGGCCAGGTGCGACGTTCGACCAGAAAATAACCGTTCCGAATCCGACCTTGTGGTATCCAAACAACTCGATCTACGGCACTCCCTATTGTTACAAGGTCTACCACATCCTCAGCATCAACGGGGTGGTGGTGGATTCCGTTCAGACCACGCTGGGCATTCGCACCATCACCTGGGATCAGAACTTCCCCTACTTCAATGGCCACCCGATGTACCTTTGGGGCGGTGGCTCACGTTACGACTATCCTGCGCTCGGAGCGGCGGTGCCGAGGGAGCAAGTCTGGCGAGATATGCAGTTGCTCGCCGCCCAGGGCGGCAATGTTCTCCGGCCCGGACACTCGACCAGCAGCGAAGAGGTGGTGGAGGCGGCCGACGCCTTGGGCATTATGATCGACCAGCCGAGTGGAGACGGGGAAGGCAATTGGAACGCCGGTAACTATACGGCCGACGATTGGCAGTTAAAGCAAGAGGTGCATCGCGACATGATTGTTCGCGATCGCAGTCATCCGTCGATTCTCGACTGGGAACGGGACAACGGAGGACTGACCGACGCCATCGCGAGCCAACTCGCAACGATCGAATCGACGTGGGATCACATCAATACGCGTGCCAGTGCCGATCGCGGCTATCAACCTTCGTGGGGTCTGATCGACGAGTGCGACGGGGCCGGGTGCGAAATAGGAAATAAGGGAGAATTTCCGAATAATCCCGCGTTTGGCGCCGAGTATTGGGACAATACCGGAACGGCCCGCGGAGCCTGGGACTACGAACTTGCTTTTGCGGCGCAGTATGTGGACGATTGGCGCAGGGGCAGGGCGGCGAACGCTTTTGGCATGGCCCAGTGGTATGCCTGGGATTCACCGGGCGAACAGAGCCTCTGGGCGGAGTATCAGAACAGTACCCCCGGTGTCGACTGGTCACAAGAGGTCCGTTCGCTCGGTTACTCCTCGACCGACCAGAACCGTTTTCCAAGGTTCCTTTATTACATTTATCAGGCCAATTGGGTGCCCTATTCGATCCAGCCTGTGGTTCATCTGGCACATCACTGGAACCGCGCCTATGAATACACGCCTGGGACGCCACTGCAGGAAAACGCCGTCAGCAACTGTCCGGGCGTTCGCCTCCTGATCAACGGAGTTTCTCAGGACCCGCTGACGGGAGCGGTTCTTCCGGATCAGACTCCTAACCCGTGGACCACAGACTCCAGTACAAATTTAGGCCAGAACACCACGGTCATGCCCGCTCAGGTGCATTGGATGGTGAATTGGGCACCGGGAACGGTTCAGGCCGTCTGCCTGGATCAAAACGGCAACCCCGTTCCCGGCGTGAGCGATGCCAAAACCACGGCGGGTCCCGAGTATCAGATCGTGCTGTCGGAGGTTCCGCGAGTGAAAAAGCCGGACGGCACGTCCTTCCAGTGGACGGCCAACGGTTTCGACTCGGACATGATCATCGCCCAAGTGGAGGACGCCAATGGAAACATTGTGCCGACGGCAACGGATAACGTCACTTTCACGGTGACAGGCGAGGCGACCTACCAGGGCGGTACACAGCAGCTTGTCTACGATACAAACTGGGTGAGCAACTTCACCGGCGACGCCTTCTCGCAGGCTCACAGCTCGGATATTTCAGGCCTGCCTTTTGCCCTCTACCATAGCCCCCGCGACCCGGAGTTGAATTTCGAGGGGGGATTACAAAAGATCGCCATACAAAGCACGTTTACTCCTGGAACGGCAACGGTTACGGCAAGCGCGCCCGGACTCATCACCGGAAGCATCACAGTGACCTCCGTTGCGCCCGAAGGTCCGGTGCTCACGCAAGCGCCAGCAATCATCGTCCCGCCCGCCGACACGGCCACTACGCAAGGCTATGCAGTGACATTCACGGTGGCCGCCTCCGGCTCTGGAACTCTGAGCTATCAATGGTATGAGAATGGCGGGGCGGTCGGAACAAACGGCAGCAG
>Ga0187782_10003220_pt1 | contig 12156 bp, 9 predicted proteins | sample 0715_SJ02_MP15_2_FD_132454 | JGI IMG/M metagenome (GOLD analysis project Ga0187782, IMG submission 132454) | Tropical peat soil microbial communities from peatlands in Department of Meta, Colombia - 0715_SJ02_MP15_20_MG | ecosystem: Environmental > Terrestrial > Soil > Wetlands > Peat | place...
CCAGCCGTCGCAACAACTGAAAATACACCCCGTCCAGGCGCAGTCTTATTGCCGGCGCGGTTAATCCCGGGCGTCCCCCTAGGTGTCCCCGGGGCAAGACGCGACAAGCTGGCCTCTGCCGAGATGCCCTGTTTCACCTCGGGATGGGGTGCCATGCACAAAAGCCATACTCCCGAATCGACCGAGTTATGGCATGCGATCGCGGATGTTTTTCTGCCGCGCCCCGCCAGAACCAGCCAACGTTTGGCCTTAGTCGAGCAAGTAGTGGCTGATTTCTTTGTTCTTGCAGTTGGTTTCGTCTGCATTGGGCTTCTTCAAACGTTTCTGAATACGGCGACGAGACGCGCAAGCGGTGCCCCAGTCTCAGTCACTGGTGCCGAGATAGGCTTGCTCTTGCTCTATGGAACTGTATTTACGTTGTTTGGATACTCGGAGCGGCTTTATCACCCCGAAACTCTGAGAGCACCGCAACAGCAGGCAAAGCTGCTCGCCAAGGTTTTTGTTTGGTCAACCGTGCTGGTGAGCATCGGGTTTGCCCCATGGGCAGCCGCTAGAGGGGCGGTGATGAGAGCAGCCCCTGCGACTCCGATCAGCTTCCTGGTCATGCTTGCATATAGGCAACTGCGGCGAAGGCGATGCGGACAGCAGAGACCGAACGCCAGAGGGGTTCGAAATGTCTTGATTGTCGGGTCGGGCCCGTTGGCACGGAAACTGGCGCGCGTTCTGAAAGAGGACCAGGGGGGCGGACGCGCCGTAACAGGCTTTCTGGATGAAAACCAGCCAGTGCACGGAGATGTACTCGGGCGAGTCAAAGAGCTTGCGTCTATTGCGCGCAAAGAATTCGTGGATGAAATCATCATCGCAGTGCCATCAGAAAGCGCCATCGCACGTAAAGCGATCTGGCACGCACGCCGGAATCACATCGACGTGAAGCTGGTTCCTGATCTGTTCGGAGCCGATCTGTCACAGGTCACAGTGGAGACGTTTGACGACGTACCTGTTATGACCTTATGGGAAGAACCAGTTCCCGTGTTCCGTCTACTCCTGAAGCGAGTTGCAGATCTGCTTCTGTCCGCGACCGCATTGCTGGCGGCCTCGCCTCTTCTGTGTGCCATCACAATCGCTATCAAGCTGGACTCGCGGGGTTCCGTGCTCTATTGCGCGCCGCGGGTCGGTCTGAACGGACGGCGGTTTCTGTGTTACAAGTTCCGCACCATGGTCAGCGATGCCGAGCAATTGAAGGAGAACTTGCGTGGCTGCAATGAACGCCAGGGGCCGTTCTTCAAAATGACGAGCGATCCCCGCATCACTCGAGTAGGAAGAATTCTCCGGCGTTACAGCCTGGATGAGTTGCCACAACTTTGGAATGTGCTGAAGGGGGAAATGAGTTTGGTAGGGCCGCGACCTCATCCCGTCGACGACGTCGAGCGCTATCGACTAGAAGACTTTCAACGGCTCGAGGTTATGCCAGGGCTCACGGGTCTGTGGCAGGTAACAGCCCGTCAGGACCCGTCCTTCGCCAAGAGCATGGCGCTGGATCGCGAGTACATCGGGAGATGGTCGCTGGCAATGGATTTTCGCATCTTGTGCCGTACCGTGAGTGCGATTCTGCGAGGGCAAGGAACGTGAGGGTTGCGACCTACGAACACGCGAAGGGGGGCGGAACAGCAAGTGAGCTACTAACCTCAATTGCTAGATCTGCAATGCTTCCCGTCCAGGGTTTGATTGCTGCGCCACATCTTCTCTTTGTCGCAACTTTAGCTTTGATGCTGTTTCATTCTCCGGATGCTCCAGTTCCACCTTACGATCGGTTTGCTCTGGGGATACTCGTCTTCGTGGTCCTTCTACGCGTATGTGTGCTGCGGGAAGGCTTTCATCTGGGAGCACCCATTACCGCTCCGCTGTTTAGTCTGCTGCTGCTGGCATTGAGCGATGTCTTGATGCAGCCGTACAAGGCGGAAACCTGGAGTGTGTTTGCTGCCGAGTGGGTCGTGCCTTTTGTGCTGTATGTGCTGGCAGCGCGTATTTTTGATGATGAAATCGGGATACGGGAATTTGAGATCTTTGCATTGCTGGTGTTTGCTTATCTCAGCTTGACATCCATTTTTTTCCTGATCGGCGCGAAAGCTTTAATCTTTCCGCGCTTCATCCTCGATGAATCAGTGGGAATTCATTTCGATCGCGCGCGGGGGCCTTTCCTCCAGGCGGTGGCGAATGGAGTTGCATTGAACTTGCTCGGATTGATTGCGCTGGATTCATTCCGAAGACGACGGCTGCGAGGGATATTTGCGGCCGGGTTGCTAGCTGGTTTTCCACTGGCGATTTTGGCTACAAAAACTCGCGCCGTGTGGCTCTCCTTCGCCGTATCAATCATGGCACTACCATTCTTCTGTTTAAACCGCCGTCTGCGGCGAGCTTGTATTGGAATGATAGTCTGCGGCGCTTTTGGACTCCTCGCTTTCAACGCCTTCACTGATCACCCTCGATCGCTGAAGGAACGCCTGGAGGAAAATGGGCCAGTGAAGTTCCGCACGGCGATTTATCAAGCGGGTTGGGAGATGTTTCTCAAAAAGCCCGTCAGGGGATGGGGTGCCGCGGCCATGCAGGTCGAACTCAGCCGCCGGATTGGGGATTTCCAGCAGGAAAAATACTACTTTCACAATACGTACCTCGAAATTCTGGTTCAATACGGGCTGATCGGGCTGGGTTTGTTCTTGTGGGTCGTAATTGATCTTTTCCGAGTGGGACGAAGAGCTAAAGGGATTTGCTCGCAGCATGGCTCCTTCCTGGATGAAGAGTTCCGTTCCTTGTGGCCGGTGCTGGTAATGGTTTACCTGCTCAACGCGAGCTTTGTAGTCATGAATTATCAATTTGTGAACGGATTGCTTTTCACTGTAGCTGGAATGCTGAATGCACAGAATCAGCAGGCAGAATTGAGTGCCAGCTGAACCGTGCCCTGCGCTCCCTACCGATTCAGATGAAGTCTGCTCGATTGCCTGTGACGCCAACGATGACCCGTTCTCCGGCGACACCGCGCGTGGTGGCGTATACCTTGCGGCGCGTTATGGGCTGGGCGTAATGGTTAGCATGGCAAACATGCTGGTAATGACCCGCTGGGTTGGCCCACACGCGTATGGTTTGTTTGTCACTGCCATCGGAATTGTCGCATTCCTTGCAGCAGTAGCGCGTGCGGGAGTGGATACATATCTGGTGAGAAGTGAAAGCCCTCCTGACCCGCGAATGTACGGAACGGCTGCAATCTTGATTTTAGCTATTTCGATGGGATTGGCATTAATGGCGGCAGCCGCTACTCCTCTGCTGATTTGCTGGTACGGGAACCGGGAGTTTGTCGCACCTTACTGGGTCCTGCTGCTCATGATCCCGGTCACCGGCCTAACCGGAGTGCCCATGGCAAAGCTCGAGCGTGCACTGGATTTTCGGAGTGTCGCGGCCATCGAGCTGGCTGGTCAATCCATAGGCTTAGTGGCAGCGGTACTGCTCGCGTGGTTGCATCTCGGAATATGGGCGCCAGTAATCGGCTAGATCGCATGGCAAGGGTTCTCGCTAGTAGGAGCGGTCGCTTCCGCTTCCATGGCGCTCAGTTTCCGTTTCGATGCGCGGAGGGCACGAGAGATGTTGTCGTTCGGTGCGGGCTTGACGGCGGCGCAGCGTATGTGGCAGCTGCGAACCTTGGTAAATCCCTTGCTGGTAGGGCGGATCGCCGGACCGGAAGGCGTGGCCTTCGTCGCGTTGGCGGTGCGGATGGCCGAGGGGTTGGGAGCGATTCGGCTGGCGGCCGGACGCATGGCGATTGCCGCATTAGCACGCCTGCAAACCCGACGGGAACAATTTCGCCTGGCCCTGGAGCGGTCATTGTATCTACAGGTCATCACCCTGGGCCCATTGTTGTGCGCTGCCGCACTGTTCGGTCCATTGTTGGTTCCGCGCGTGCTGGGTTTGCGCTGGATGCCAAGCTTGACGCTTTATCCATTTGTGGCGGCAGGCGTGCTTGTGAATTCTGTTTACAACCTGCAGGCATCGGCATTGTTTGTAGTTGGAAGACAATGGATCGTCATGCGATCGTATTCAGCCCACGTGGGGCTTCTCGCCGCAACAACTTTCTTCCTGCTGCCGCGACTAGGCATTGCAGGTTATGGATGGGCCGAAGTTATCGCTTGTGCTTCCTATTGTGCAATCCACGCGGGGGTACGGCAATACGTTGCCCTTTCCTATCGGCAACTGGCTGCCTGTATGGCAGTTTTCATGCCCGTTCTGTTTCTGGGCCGACTGCTGACCGTCCTGCGTCACATTATTCGATAAGCAGCGATCAACAACTTCGATGCCGTGCATCGCGTATATCGCGAACATTTTTCCCTCACCTGTCGAGCCATATGTGATTGAAGAGATCCGCGAACTTCGCAGACGTGGTGTGACTGTGATTCCTTACAGCTTGCGAAGGATCAACGACCACCTGAGTTCTGAGTTGCAGGCTTGGGCTGAACAAACCTTGTACGTCGAGCCTCTGCATCTCGGGTTATCGCTCCGCGCGGGTTGGCTGTTGTTCCGGCGCTTCCGAGTATTAAAGACTTTTCTCAAGAGAGCACTGGTTCGGCGTAACGCTACAGAACGGCCTCTGCGCTCGTTACTCCACACTTTCCTTGGAGTTTATTGCGCGTTGTTATTGGGCAAACGGGACATCGAGCACATCCACGTACATCACGGATACTTCGGATCCTGGGTTGGCATGGTAGCCGCGCAAGTCATGGGAATTCCGTTCAGTATGACCCTGCACGGCTCTGACCTGCTGATTCACTCCGCGTATCTCGACAGCAAGCTCAGACACTGCCAGTTTTGCGTGACCGTCTCGGAATTCAACCGGCAGCACATTCTCAAGACCTATCCCGGCATCGATCCTGACAAAATTCATGTACGGCGTTTAGGGGTTGATTGTCGCGTAGTGACGGTACAGGTGCGGAGGACCGGAGCGAACAACCCGCACCTGCTCATGCTCGCCGTCGGCCGCTTACACGCGGTCAAGGACCATGCATTCCTGGTTCGAGCCTGCGAAATGCTGAAAAAACGTGGGCTGAGATTTGCATGCTCAATTGCCGGGGAAGGCCCGGAGCGGCGTTCGCTCGAAAAGTTGATTCGGGATCTCCAACTTGAAGGGGAAATCCGGCTGCTTGGAGAATTGACCCACGACCAGATCGACAAGCAGTATGAGATTTCCGACTTAGTCGTGCTCACCAGCCGCAGCGAAGGTATCCCTATCGTACTCATGGAAGCGATGGCTCGTGGCAAACTTGTGCTCGCTCCAGCTATTACCGGCATTCCTGAGTTGATTTTCGACGGCAAAACCGGATTTCTTTATCAAGTTGGTTCGCTCGATCATTTCGTAGAACAAGTTGAGCTCATCAATCTCGTTCATCTGCACCTGACTGATATTCGTCGCAATGCGCGGGAACATGTGCTCCAGCACTTCAAGCGCGAAAAGAATGTGGCCGCTTTTTGCGAACTTCTCCTGTCACATTTGCACGCTCAGCCTGCCGAGATCCCCTTGACAGCTTAGATAGGAGCCCGCCCGTGAGGATCCTGTTTTGCAATAAATACAATTTCCGTTTCAGCGGCACCGAAGTTTACATGTTCGAACTAATGGATCTGCTGCGGTCATACGGGCATGAAGTGGCTCTGTTTTCCATGCAGGATTCACGCGCTGAACCTACTTCGTATGATCCGTATCTTGTCCCACGCGTTGATTTCAAACAGCGGAGCCTAGGAATTTGGAAGCGCACAAAGTTGGCGGCGCATGCTATCTATTCGCCGGATGCCCGCAAACGCCTGCGGCGAATGATAGTAGCCTTTCGACCGGACATCGCACACGTTCGCAATATCTATCACTATCTTTCGCCTTCCATTTTATGGGAACTGAAGGCTCACGGCATTCCGGTTCTTTACCACCTCAATGACTTCAAAGTCTTGTGTCCCACGTACAACCTTGTCGCGAAGGGGCACGTTTGTGAGCGCCCATGCACGGGCAAGTTCTGGAAAGTTGTAACGAATGGTTGTTATGGAGGGTCAATGGCGTCATCCCTGGTCCTCATGAGCGAAGCCTACGCGCACCATTGGGCCGGGACTTACCGGAAGTGTGTTGATCATTTCCTTGTTCCCAGCCAATTCGCAAAGAAGTTGCTGGTGCAGAGCGGGTTTCAGCCAGAGAAGATCGCCGTACTCCCCCATTTTCAAGCTTTGCCGGAGTCAACGCGGCAGTCGGCGCCAGACGGGCCGATTCTCTACTTTGGCCGTTTGTCGCCGGAGAAAGGAGTTGCTGATCTGATCCGGGCGATGAAAACTCTGCCTGAAACCCGGTTGCAAATCGTGGGAGAAGGGCCGCAACGCGAGGAACTGGAGAGTCTGACCCGACTGCTGAAGCTGAACAACGTTGAGTTTCTTGGGCATGTGCAGTGCGAGCAACTGAACCAGATAATAGCGGCCGCGCGCTTCAGCGTTTTGCCATCACGAGCATACGAGACTTTAGGTAAGAGCATACTGGAATCGTACGCGTGGGCGCGGCCAGTAATTGCCTCTGACCTTGGTTCCCGCCGCGAGTTGGTTCGCGAACACAAGACTGGGCTGTTGTTTCAAGCGGGCAATGTGGAACAACTGACGAGAGCAATTTCCTACCTTGTGCAGCGACCGGAGTTGACCGCCGAGATGGGAGCGGAAGGGCATCGTTTTGTAAAAACTCATCACTCTCCGAAGAAACACTACCAGGAGTTACTGATTCTCTATGAGCAACTGAGATTGCTGATGCCGAAACCCGCGGCAACAGGTAGGCCGATTCCTTTGATGCCGGAACCTACGCCTGACCCGATCCGTGTTGCGTTCATCGGAGGACGAGGTGTTATTTCGAAGTACAGCGGAATCGAGACGTATTACGAAGAAGTGGGAAAACGTCTGGTCGAAATGGGCTGTAAGATTACGGCATATTGCCGAACCTACTTCACACCCGCTATGGCCACTTTCCATGGCGTGCGCTTGATCCGGTTGCCGACAATCCGATCGAAGCACCTGGAAACCCTCATCCACACATTTCTCAGCACTATACATGTGATGTGCAGTCGATGTGATGTCGTCCACTATCACGCACTCGGACCCGCGCTGTTTTCTTTTCTCCCGCGGCTCGTGGGGAAGAAAACCGTTGTGACGGTACAAGGATTGGATTGGCAAAGAAAAAAATGGGGGCGATTAGCATCGTTCACGCTCAAGATCGGGGAGGTTGCCTCGGCGTGGTTCCCGAACGCCACCATCGTCGTCTCAACGGAATTGCAGCGTTACTATCAGACAAAATATGGAGTTGAAACCAGATACATTCCTAACGGGACTCTGATCCGGGAACGAACCCCTGCTTCAAAGCTTCACGAATGGAGCCTGAATCCCGATAACTACATTCTTTTTCTCGGAAGGTTTTCTCCCGAGAAGAATTGCCATCTGCTGATAGACGCTTACGAAAAGATTGATACTCCATGCAAGCTTGTACTTGCGGGCGGTTCCAGTCACACCGATACATATGAAAACGAACTGCGCAAGCACGCCAGCGGGAGGATCATCCTTCTCGACTGGGTTTCAGGCGACCAACTGACGGAATTGCTGACCAACGCAGCCTTATTTGTGCTGCCTTCTGACCTGGAAGGGCTATCGTTGGCGCTTCTGGACGCGATGGGTGCCGGAATTTGCGTGCTGGCCAGCGATATACCCGAAAATCGCGAGGTCATTGAAGATGCAGGATTCACCTTTCGAGCCGGGGACGTCGATGACCTGGCCCGGATGCTGGCGCTGCTGGCATCGGATTCGGAAATTCGGGCTGCGGCGGGCCGAATGGCAAAGCGCATCGTAGAAGAGCGTTATCTGTGGCCCCGAATTGCCAGCGAGATCAGCGAAATCTACGAAGAGCTCACGCGTCGTAGTGCAGGCACTTCTGGCCGGATCGACATTGACGAGGCAAAATCCAGAAAAGCGCGGACTGTACTCGGCTCTCAGAAATCCGATTGCTCACGTTCCCGGTAACCCTCTATGTTGCTGGATCAGTAGTTGGCGAGGCGATCTGTGCCAGCTTTCACCTTGCATCATGAATGGATATCCGGTGGCAGTTTCGGAAAAACGACCTTGAACGTGGTTCCGTGCTTTTCGGCGGCAGTTTCGCACGTGACCTCGATATAGCCTCCGATTTTGGAGACGATGCCCTGGGTGATCCATAGCCCCAATCCTGTGCCATTCTCTCCTTTAGTAGTGAAAAAGGGCTTAAAGATTTTCGAAAGGTTCGCCTTGGAAATGCCGCATCCGTTGTCGCGCACGAGCAAAGCGACGCCCGGCTGCGAGTCCTTGAATGGGACATCCTCGACCTCAACTTCGATGTGTCCGCCCTTTTCCACAGCATCGATCGCATTAGAAAGCAAGTTGGAAACCACCTGGCGCATTTCAGCGGGAAAAGCGGAGACACGGGATTCAGTGAGGATGCGAGTGGAAAACCTGATCTGCTTGTCGCGGATTGAGCGCTGCAGGATGACGCTAACCGCATCTACAACTTCCCCTAGTTTCGTGGGAACGTCTCGTTTGGATTCGCGGTAGAGGCTCAACATGTTCTTAGTGATCTGCACCACGCGTGCGAGTTCCTGTTCGCCCATTGCAATAAGCTCGTCCATGTTGTCGTGGCCTTGCTTACGGATGAGGTAGAGCAGGTTGCCGATGGTTTCGAGGGGATTATGAATCTCGTGAGCAATGCTCGCCGAGAGCCTGCCAGCCGCTGCTAGTTTTTCATTCATGCGCAGTACGTTGAGCATTTCTTTCTGCTCGGTGACATCGCGGAAGACAAGTACGACTCCGAAAATCTGGCCGTCTTCGCTGCGAATAGGAGCTCCGCTGTCATCGATGGAGATTTGCGTCCCATCTTCACGGACAAGCGCAGTGTGATTGGCCAGGCCCACAATCGTTCCCAGACGCATCACTTTGACGAACGGGTTTTCGGCGGGCACCTGCGTCTCCTCATCAATAATGCGGAAAACTTCGTCCAACGGCTTGCCACTGGCGCGTTCTTGAGAAAATTGGGTGAGCCGTTCCGCCACGGGATTAAGAAATGTGATCCTTCCCTCTGCATCAGTCACAATGACGGCGTCCCCGATGCTGCGCAGGGTGACTCGAAGTCTTTCCCGGCTTTCACTGAGCTCGGCGGTGCGTTTCTGCAAGTTGTTCAGGATTGTGGCGTACCCCGCATCAACGGTTCGGATATTTTGACGCGTCTGGATGAGCAGAAGGAAGATGAAGGCGACAACCAAGCCGAGCAGAGTCCAGGTGACCGCGCCACCCGCGCTGGTGGACCGCCGCACACGCCACCGTTTTAATTCCTCCTCGTGTTCGACAAAATCCTGCTGGCGTGTCCGAAGTTCATCCATCATCTGCTTTCCTGCAAGACCGACAGCCACTAAACCGACAGTGGGGTCGTTTTTTTTCGTGCGCGATATCGCATCTTGCGAATAGGCATGCCATTGGTCGTAGTTCTGGCGAACCGCGGCGATCCGTTCTAGCTGCTCAGGGTTGTCGGCAACAGTGAAGCGGAGTTGATCGAAAACTTTCGGCAAAGCCAGATCGGCAGCATAGTACGGTTGCAGAAAGCGCTCGTCATGGGTCAAGACAAAGCCGCGCAGCCCGGTTTCTTGATCAATCATCAAGCTAAGCAAGAGGCGGGCTTGTGCCAAAACAACGGCGGTATGGTCAACCCAATTTTGCGCAGAGGACAGGCGGCGGACCTGAACTTCTAACAGCGCAGCAATCAGCAACAATATGCCCAAGGGCACGAGAATCAACCGTCTGATCTGCCTTCGAAAGACTTGTTGACTGGTGGTCATGCGGTGCGACGTTCCTTGCTGTCAGGCGCATCAGCCTCTCGCTGAAGCAATTTCCGAATGAGAATCAAAAGTGCCTCGGTCGATTCGCCCTCAATGACATGACCATACACGATTCGAGTGTGTTCTTCTGGTAGGGTGAGATAGGGGGAAAGCAAGACGACCGGGATTTCCGGACGAAGGAGTCGGATGGCCTGTGCAACTTCTCCGCCGTTCATTCCCGGAATCGAGTAATCGAGCCGAATAAGATCAAAGCAGAATTTGCCGCACAGCTCAAGCGCGGCTTTGCCATTCGTTGCAACCGCGGCCTCGAAGCCTTCAGATTCCAGCATCAGTTTTCGAACCAGCAGGCCGACTTCTTCGCCATCAATGCAAAGGATCTTGCCCGCGTGCATTCAGATTCCTCAGTTCGCTGGAATAGCAATCACATCAAGCGATTTGATCATCAATTTCGCAGGCAATTCTCACCGATGTCAAGGCAGGGGCGCCTACTCGTAGCGGGCAATTCCCGCCGAGAAAGTCCCGCCCGTAGTTTAGGAAATGATGGATGTGAGCCGGTAGGCTTTAGTTCTTGCGAAACTTTTGATAGCCGGAGGGCGTGAGGCGAATGACGCCCCGCATTTGCTCCTCCACGTAGCCTTGGTTTCTGAGCTCTGCCATCGCCATGCGGGCCAGAGAAGAATCCAGCACCGGTTTGGGCAGGGTTACAAACTGCTTGGGATCTTCCTCGTAAGAGTGGGTGAGGGTTACAAGGAGCTCGTCTTGGACCATCTCCTGATACATAACTCTCTCCTCATTTGACCTTGTAGAGTATCCGGTTTGGAAATGTGATGGAATGGCTCACGTAGGCTATCAAAGTGGCCCATTGGTAACCACGTAAATTACAGCAAATGAATGGTTTATTAGCGAAGAATGCGAGCGATGGCCTGTAACAGGGGCTGCGGATCTTTGGTGAGTTGGTCCTTCTCGAGAAAGGCCGAAGCCCCGTCTTTCACGAGTTTCTCCTCGTTGCGCTGAGAAAGGCTGGTCAAAACAAACACGGGAATTTTCTCGGTCTTAGGATCGGACTTGAGACGGTGCAAAACCGAAGCTCCATCAAGCTTGGGTAATAGCATGTCGAGCAGTATGAGGCTAGGGATCTTTTCTTTTGCGATCTGCAGCGCCTCTTCGCCGTCGGCGGCCGAAACGACGGCGTAGCCGGCTTTGACCAGGACCCGCTCCGTAGCCGTTCTAAAGAATCTGCTGTCGTCTACAAGTAGAACAGTTTTAATGGGCGAAGAAGACATGCCGATGCGAGTTTCCCATCCCATTCTGACACAACAGACACATGTTGTAACCGCATCGGGCTTTTTGCCGCTGGACTTGCTTCCTATAAAATAGATGCTTCTCTGACCAGCAAATCGTAGCTTTCGTGCAGGGGATGGAACTGTCTTGCAACTACATTGGCATGGAACGAGGAATCTTGTAGCCAAAATTTCTTATGAGAATCCAGAATGTCGCAGTTTGCTAGCAAGAAAGGCGTAATCGGAATTCTGACCGGGGGTGGAGATGTGCCGGGGTTGAATCCGGCGATCCGAGCGGTCACGATTCGTGCCCTGCGCGAGGGATATCAGGTGGTCGGAATCCGCCGCGGATGGGGAGGGTTGGTCGATGTCGTTCGCGAGCACGATTGCGACAACAGCGACAATTTCCAAATCCTGACGGAAGAAGTGGTCAATCGGGCAGGGCGAACCGGCGGAACATTTCTGCACAGCTCACGCACCAATCCCGCTAAGGTGAAAAAGTCCGAGGTCCCTCCTCATCTCCAGCAGAGTTATAGCAGCGATAAAAACGACCTCACTCCCGAAGTGCTGAAGAACCTGGAATGGCTGGGAATGGAGTATCTGATTCCCATTGGCGGAGATGACACGCTGAGTTACGGTGTCCGTCTGTACCAGGAAGGAGTGAAGGTAGTCGCCATCCCCAAGACGATGGATAACGATGTGCCGGGCACGGATTATTGCATTGGCTTTAGCACGGCAGTGACGCGCACCATTCAGATGACAAATGATCTTCGCACCTCAGCCGGATCTCACGAGCGTTTTCTGGTCCTGGAGGTGTTCGGGCGTTACGCGGGATTCACGGCGATGCTGCCCACCATGGCGGGGGCGGCAAATCGGTGCGTCATCCCCGAACACAAGTTCGACATTGAGCGATTAACAGAACTGCTGGTTGCGGATCGAAAGCATAACCCAAGCCGCTATTCGGTAGTGCTGATTTC
>Ga0187782_10003222_pt1 | contig 12154 bp, 9 predicted proteins | sample 0715_SJ02_MP15_2_FD_132454 | JGI IMG/M metagenome (GOLD analysis project Ga0187782, IMG submission 132454) | Tropical peat soil microbial communities from peatlands in Department of Meta, Colombia - 0715_SJ02_MP15_20_MG | ecosystem: Environmental > Terrestrial > Soil > Wetlands > Peat | place...
GATTGCCATTGAACTCGATCGGGTTCTGGCAGCGCAATTGCGAATGAATTTCTCGCTCGCCCCCAACGTGGAGATCATCGAAGCCGATGTTCTGGCCGTCGATTTTGATACCATCTTTGGCCCGAAGCCAGGGAGTACGCGGCCGGGCCTGAACCACCAACTGGAGCGCGTCTCGGTCGTGGGCAATCTTCCTTATTTCCTGACCTCGGAGATCCTGTTGCGGCTGTTTGCCTACCGCAAGTACTTTGACAGGGTCGTGCTCATGGTGCAGAGCGAGGTGGCGGACCGGCTGGCGGCCCAGCCGGGAAAGGCGGACTACGGGCTCCTGTCGGCGACAGCCCAGCTCTATGCCCGCGTCAGAAAGCTCTTTTCCCTTCCCCCGGCAGCTTTTTCGCCTCCACCTAAGGTGCATTCTGCTGTGGTCGAGCTCAGGATGGCCTCGCAGCTGGAGAGCTTGCGCGTTCCGGAGGGCGACTTCCTGAGTTTCTTAAGGCTGTCGTTTGGCCAGAAGCGAAAAACCCTGTGGAATAATTTGAAGTCCGAATACCAATCGCAAGGGTTGCGCGACGCCATGGAACAGGTGGGCATCGAGCCCAGCTCGCGCGCCGAGGCCATACCGCTCGATAAAGCAGCGGCGCTGTTCCGTACATTGGGCGCCAGCCGGATTTCCTGACCAGGGTGGGTCCAGCGGCGACGCTTCTAGGCGCGGATCGCGGCGCAGGACCGGTTGCCAGCAGGCCCACCCGGAATGGGGCTGGATTCCCGCGGGCTCCGCGTGGGGCGTGAATCCTCGGCCGGGCGGGATTACAATTTCCGGGGGAGGAAGCCGATAGGGCCTATGGAACCCCTCCGTCATCCCGCGGTCGCTGGCCGTTTTTATCCCGAAGACCCTGACACGTTGCTCAGCGACCTGCGATCCTTCTTGCGCGCGCAGGAAGCGCCCCGACCGGCTCTGGCCTGCATGGTGCCGCACGCCGGGTATATCTATTCGGGATCCGTGGCCGGCGCGGTCTTTGCCGACCTTGAGATTCCTCCGCGGTGTCTGCTGCTTTGCCCGAATCATACCGGCCGGGGACGACCGCTCGCCATCATGAGCCACGGAGCATGGCAAACCCCACTCGGCAGCATCCCCATCGATTCCCAATTGGCAGAGACATTGAAGCAACGTTGCCCCCTGCTGAATGAAGACGCCGAGGCGCATCGCGGCGAACATGCCATTGAAGTAGTATTGCCCTTCTTGCAACAAAGTCGACCGCAGTTGACCTTTGTGCCTATCGCGCTCGGCACGGGCCACCTTGCCGCCTTGGAACAGCTCGGCGAAGCCGTCGCAGCAGTTGCCCGGGAGCAGCCGATGCTGATCATCGCCTCCAGTGATATGAATCACTATGAGAATGATCAGATTACGAGGATTAAAGATACCAAGGCAATCGACCGCATGCTGGCGCTAGATGCCCGGGGCCTCTATGAAGTCGTCCTGCAGGAAGATATCAGCATGTGTGGTTTCGGGCCGGCCGTGGCGATGCTGACTGCGGCAAAGCGGCTGGGCGCCACTTCCGCCAGACTGATCAAATACGCAACCTCCGGCGATGTCTTCGGCGAGCGCGAAATGGTCGTGGGCTATGCCGGAGTTGTGGTGCGCTGATTTCCTCGTCCCCCTGGCGCTAGCAACTCTCCTTGAAGCTAGCCCATGGTTTCCCCTCTGGCTCCCTACCAGACACGGCAAGCGTTCTCTCGCACCATGGGTTGTCCCTTGTGGCAGCTAAATGCCTGGGAAAACTCCGGCATGTTGGAAATGACGTTATTGACACGGTATTTGTCGAGGGGATGAGGGTTCATCAGCAGCAAGGTCCGCATCATTTCCGGGCGCACGTTGCTGCACCAGATGCCGGCATAGGCCAGAAAAAATCGCTGCAGGGCGGTTACGCCATCCTCCCCTTTGCTGGCCAGAGTTTCTCCCTTGGCTTTCAGGTCGGTGTCAAGCGCAGACAACGCCAAGCGAATGCCGCCATTGTCGGCCGTGTTTTCACCCTGGGTTAAGCGGCCATTTTGCTCGACTCCCGCTTCCGGCACATACTCGGTATATTCCTCTGCAATACAATCGCCTCGCTTCTCGTACGCTTGGGCATCGCTCGAGGTCCACCAATCACGCAGATTGCCGTTCTCGTCGAACTTGCGCCCCTGATCGTCGAAGCCGTGAATGGTCTCGTGGCCAATGACCGCGCCGACCGCCCCATAATTCACGCTGTCATCCTGCGTGGGGTCGAAGAAGGGAGGCTCGAGAATTCCCGCCGGGAAATTGATGGTGTTGGTTTGGGGATCCTCATAGGCATTGACGGTCGGCGGAGTCATGGTCCACTCGGTGCGATCGAGTGGTTTGCCAATTTTTTGCATTTGTCGGTGGAATTCAAATTCCGCGGCGCGGCGCACGTTCTCCAAATGGTTGTCGGGGCGAATCTCGAGCCCGGAGTAGTCGCGCCAATGATCTGGGTATCCGATCTTATCGATTTGCTTGGCCAGCTTGAGATGCGCCTGTTTCTTGGTCTCCGGACTCATCCAATCACTGGCCTCGATATCCGAACTCAGCGCCGCTTCAATGTTTTCGACCAACTGTCTCACCTGCTCTTTGCTCGCCGGAGGAAAGACCCGTGCCACGTACGCTTGCCCTACGGCCTCGCCGAGATCGCGATCTTCAGCCTGTACGCACCTTCGCCAGAGGGGTAATAGCTCCTTGGCGCCAAACAGCGTCTTCCCCACGAACTCGAAGTCCTCTTTGACGAAGTCATCGCCCATCTGGGGTGCACTGCCGGCCAGGAGCTGCCACTTCAGATACGACTTCCAGTGATCAAGCGGCTCATCGGTGATGAGCCGCTCGACGCCGCGGAAGAAATCGGGCGAGGTGACGATGAACTTGCTGCTCGGCGGGGCGCTTACTCGTTCCAGATAGCGGGCGAAATCGAAATCCGGCGCCAGCTTTTCCACCTCCATGAGACTCATTTGGTTGTCCAGATTTTTCGGGTCCCGCCGCTTCACGACGTCCATGGCGGATTTCGCCATCGCCGTTTCCATCTTGAGCACTGCCTGGGCGCCCATCTGGGCCTGGGCCGTTGGTTCACCCGAGAGCTCGAGCATCCTGGCAACATGGGCTACGTACTCGGTCCGGATCGCCTGCGATCTCGCATCCGTCTGGAGGTAGAAGTCCCTTCCCGGCAAGCCCATTCCGCCTTGATCGAATTGCGGGATCACCTTGGTCGTGTCGTCGAAGTCTGGTTGTGCCCCAAAACCGAAAAGTACGGCATAGGTTTCGGGATCGCTCACGTTCCAAGCACCGTTCACCGAAAGGTGGATTGAGGCCACAATCTCGGCGATTCCCCCCTTACCGGTCATGTGATCGATGCGATCCAGCGCCGGACGAAGAGTTTCGAGCGAGGTTTGATTTCTCTGCTTTTCATCCATGCAGGCCGACCAATAATCGCCTACTTTCTGCTCCACCGGAGTGCGTTGCGCCCCTGGTTTGGCGGCAATTTCGAGCACAGTTTGGTGAACCGCGGCTTGATTCCATAACCGCAGCTTTCCGAAGGCTCCCCAAAAGATCTCATCCGGCGGAACCGGATTATCCTTCACCCAGCGATTGCAGGAGTACTGATAGAAATCGACACAGGGATCGACGCTCGAATCGACCTTGCCAACATCGAAATGGTCCAGCGCGGGAAGGGACGGCTCGGAGCTGTTTGCCGGTGGTGGCGTGGGAGTCTGACCAAAGTTAGCCGACCAGCACAAGCAGACGATAGCGAAGCAGAGGGCCGGGCATCGCATGGAATAACCTCTCCTAATCAAGATTCGAAGATTACCATGCATGGAGGTGCCAGACGACGGTGCCGAACGCAGGCGTTACCAAGAAACCAACCACCGTGTCTAGTCGAGAAAAGGGAAAACAGGAGAAATCCCTAGCTCGCACTCTGACGAGTGCCTGCGGTTCCATTCCCTGGCCTGTGATCGGCGTGACCCAGAAGTCTAGTGGTGCCCACCTGCCGAGGCGTGTCCAGCGCTTGCGTGGGAAGACGAAGCGCCCTGCGCTCCTCCGGACGAGAAACCGTAATTCGTACCCCCGTGCCAACCGGAACTAGCGGCCGAGCCCGCTTGTACTTTGGTCGTGGCGAATCCTTTTTGTTCAACTTCCTCGGAGAGCTGAGCCAAGCCGCGAACACTCCCGCGAGGAACCCCCAGCCCGGCGGAATTGCCAACAATTTTGAGCTTATTCCCGTTCTGGATCGGTTGCGGTCCGCGATCTACCCTAATCAGTTTCTGGCTGGAGATCGATGGAACGCGCGGGGCTGCAAAACCCGGCGGAGGACCCAGGGAAGTAGGAACGGCGTTCGATCCCACCCACGCACCACCCGGTTGCCAGACCCACCCGTACAGGGGAAGGTACGTCCACGAGCCGTAATGGTAAGGAGTCCAGCCCCACGGGTAAGCGGAAACCCACCCGTAGCCGAGACCAGGGGAAAAAGCCCAGGCGCCATCCATCCACGGATCCCAACCGGCCCCAACGAAGTAGGGCTGCCAGAACATTCCATAGCCGGGCCGGCTAAAGCAGTTGCCATAGTAGTTGAGATCGCTCGTGCCGTAGGCGTACGGGGAGTAGTTCGAATAGGAATTGTCGCTGTACTGTTGCTGATATTGGCCCTGCTGCTTATCCCAGGAGTCATTGGGGTCGGCGTCCACATTGTTGGCTAAGCTATGTTTATCGCCGCTGAGATCAAAGCTCGCGGAATGGCCCTTTGCGACCTCAACCGGGCCGTTTGGAGTCACGACCTCCACTTCGCCTTTGAAGACCGCGACCGCAGCGTCCGCGTCCCCCAACGCAATCCGTACATGGGTAGCGCGCTTCAAAACCAGCTTCTCTCGAGCAAACATCACATCAAACTCGTCCGCTGCGGCGCCGAAGAAATTGATGTAGACCGTTCCTTCCTCAAGGTGCACTTCGGAGAACTTCGCACCCGAGTCGCGCAGCGAGAGCTCGGGCACGGCGATCACCGTGTTCGGCGTCACCCGCAGGGTGCTTCCGTCTTCGAACTCCAACTCGGCCCTTCCACTTTCCCAGGTACGAATCTTCACCCCCTGGGTGATGGGAAGATTCAGGAACGCCTTTTCGTATCCTTGACCAGTGTTTCGATCGATTTGAACATCGCCCTGGGCATCGCTGAGGCGAACAATGCGCGCCTCAGAGTCCGCCCAGCCAGGAACTGCGGTCAACAAGGCGGCAACCAGGGCTCCGGGAAGCAGCTGGTGGAAGAAGCGAGAGTGGAACATGGGACACCCCCGGGGTGGGAATCTGCGCCATCCTTATTAAGTTATTAGAACACGGTTTCGAGGGTGGTGCTTGAGAATAATTCGATTCCGGCGTAGAAAGCGCGCCGGCTGCCCCTTTCGGCTTGGCCGTATGACGCAGAAACGCAAGCTCTTGGGCTCTCGCCGCGGTTAGGTTCTACTTGTTGGCGCCGGCGCTTTGGAGCAAGCGTTGCGCCCGGGCGCGCGCTCCGTTCAGCACCGAAGAATCATTCACGATTTTCGTAAGAGTGGGCGCGATGACCGCGATGTCGCCCGGGGCCGTCTGGGTCTCTTGCAGCCGCTCGAGCTCGTCATCGAGCGCAAGCTTCTGATAGCGAAGATCGTACTCGAGCCGCCGCCCAAATTCGAGCAAGGTCGACAAGTTCTGGAATAAGGTCGTCAGGTCCTGAACCGCTGGAACTGTCGAATAGTTGTAGCTGGCCGATGTTTTTCGTTTATCGTCGGTGTAGGTCAGAGTCTTTTCACCCGTCGAGGCGATGTTTTTCCTCTTGGCGTCAATGTTGCCCTCAAAATAGTGGGCTTTCTGCGCCAAATCAAAGATGCGCGCCACTGTGGCCTGCGGTGCCGTGAACACCAGGTTAAAAGACTCCGATTCAGAGTCCTGGCTGAGCTTACCGTTGGAAGAGTAGTTTCCCTGCCCATCGCCAGAGACCGAAATGGCATAATGCGCGGGGTCGGAACCGGGAAAATCACAACTAAAGCCCACGCTAGAGCCGGCGGGCGGAGACTGCGCCGCCACCGTCAGGCTGAGCAAGGGGAGAAGAAAAACGATGCAACGGCAAGCAAGGCTTGCGGATTCTGGGATGAGTTTCTTCCGCATCAGAGAGCAATTATGCCAAAAAAACTGGCGCCTTTCGCTGGCGAGCCGCTGACTGTTGCCGCTCGAGGGTGGCGGTGGTGTGCAAATGACAAATGGCAATGGCCAGCGCATCGGCCACATCGGGCGGTTCCGGGATCGCCTCCAGATCCAGAAGCCGCGTGACCATGTGCTGCACCTGCTGTTTTTCCGCTCTGCCATAGCCCACCACGGCCGATTTGATGGTGAGCGGCGAGTACTCTGCGACCTCGAGCCCGGCTCTCGAGGCTACAACCATGGCAACTCCCCGAACCTGTCCAAGCTTGAGGGCCGATTTGACATTCAGGGCATAGAACACATCCTCAATCGCAACATTGTCCGGGCGATGTTCCTCGATAATGGCCAGCATGCGTTCAAAGATCCTTGCCAAGCGGATAGGCAACGGGTCCCGTGGTGAGAGCCGGATGGCTCCGCCGGCCAGGTATACGAGACTTCCATCCGAACGGAGTTCGACTACACCATAACCGGTACACTCCGTCCCGCAGTCGATACCGAGCACCCGCATGCAGAAAGTGTACCGCAGCTCGACACCCAGGGCACTCGGAGTTGGCCCTAGGCTAGGGACAACCTGGACAGCCATGGCTCGGGAACCTTCAGCAGCACCTCGGCCGCCGAGCCTTCCACCGGTCGTTTTCTTCCCGAAACGCGGCATATGCCGTTGACGACGAAGGAGTCCGGTTACGCTCCAAAAACCGGTGGTAGGCCGATTCGTCAAAGATCTCCTTGAACCAGGAGGCAATGAGGGCGGCAGCGTGCGCAAGCCACGCCAAAGGGCCCGGCTGTCCATCACCCGCAAACCGCCGGGAAGAGCTAGCTGAGGGGGCTCGTTCTCGACCGGTGTTGCTCTCCTGGTTCTTCATCCTTGCTCCTCGGCGGCAAATCGAGTCATCACAAAGGGCGCTTCCTTCACCGCCACCGCTTGGCGACCCGACAGCACTCGGACCCACAGCAAGAGCGATTCTACTAAGATCAGCGCGACTAGCAATATCAGCAGTCCGGTGACGACGGCGTCTAAGCGGTCGTTGAACATCATGCGCGAAACTTCAAGGTTTGGGGCGGCCGAAGACCCAAGTTGACGAGCATGGGCCAGGAATCCAATGCGCGGATTCGGATCAAAGATCTTGTGCCAGGAGGCGGTAAAGGTAACACCCACCAGCCACAGCAAGGGCATAAGCGTCACCGGCGTGTACTTTTGCTTGCCCATCTTGAGGACGATCGTGGTCGCGATGCACAGGGCCACGGTTGCCAGCAGCTGATTGGCAATTCCGAACAGCGGCCATAGGGAGTTGATTCCGCCCAAAGGATCTTTGACGCCCTGCCACAGAAAACAACCCCAAGCGGCAACGATCAGAGCGCTGGTCGCGAGAATCGAGGGGTACCAACTGGTACGACCAATCGGTTTCCAGATGTGGGCCAGCGCATCCTGAATCATGAACCGGCCCACCCGGGTTCCGGCGTCGAGCACGGTAAGGATGAAGAGCGCCTCGAACATGATGGCGAAGTGATACCAGATGGCCATCAGCGTCTGGCCGCCCAAGCTACTCGAGAAGATATGAGCCATCCCGACGGCGAAGGCCGGCGCGCCGCCGGTTCGGTTATAGAGGGTCTGCTCGCCTACCGACTGCGCCAATGCGTGCATGCCTTCGGCACTGACCGGAAAACCCCAGTTGCTGATCGTCGCCGCCGCCGCTTCCGGTGCCTTGCCAACGATTCCCGCGGGACTGTTGATCGCAAAGTAGGTGCCAGGCTGCAGCACGCAGGCCGCAATCATCGCCATCACCGCCACCATGGATTCCGCGATCATGGCTCCATAGCCCACCATCCGGGTCTCGGGCTCCCGCCGAATCATCTTGGGCGTTGTGCCACTTGAGATCAGCGAGTGGAAACCACTCACCGCCCCGCAGGCAATCGTAATAAACGCGAAGGGGAAGATTTTGCCGGCAAAGATTGGTCCCGATCCATCAACAAACCGGGTCAGCGGCGGCATGTGCAGCATAGGACGAAGGGCAACGATCCCGAGCGCCAGCATTGCGATCGTACCCAGCTTGACAAAGGTGCTCAGATAATCGCGGGGAGCGAGCAAAAGCCAAACCGGAAGTGCGGACGCCGCAAATCCGTAGCCGATAATGACGATGGCGAGAATAGGTGCACTCCACGTGAACCATGAGGAAAGCGCGTCGTTGCGCGAGATCCACTGCCCTCCCCAGATCGCCAGCAGGACCAGAATGAAACCGAGTGCCGAACTTTCCAGAACCTTCCCTGGGCGCAGGCGCCGCAGATAGAAGCCCATGAAGAATGCGATCGGCACCGTCATGGCGATCGTGAACACACCCCACGGGCTTGCCTTCAAGGCATTCACCACGATCAGCGCACACACCGCCAACAGAATCACGATGATGCTGATGATCGCTACATAGGCCACGAACCCGCCGACCCGCCCAATTTCCTCCTTCGCCATTTCGGTCAGAGATTTTCCGTCGCGGCGAACCGAGAACAAGAGAATGAGGAAATCCTGAACACAACCTGCGAAGATAGCGCCGAGAAGAATCCAAATCGTGCCGGGCAAGTACCCGAATTGCGCCGCCAAAACCGGGCCGACCAACGGGCCTGGTCCGGCGATTGCTGCAAAATGGTGCCCGAACACCACCCACTGATTGGTGGGCACGAAGTCGCGGCCGTTGTCCAGTCGTTCGGCAGGAGTGGCGCGTTGGGCGTCGAGAGCCAAAAGCTTGACGGCGATGAATTTGCTATAGAACCGGTAGCCCAGGAAATACACGCAAACGGCAGCCAGCACCAGCCATAAAGCATTAATCTGCTCGCCTCGCTCGAGGGCAATCCTGCCAAGCGCCACGGCGGCGAGGATGGCAACACTCCCTAGGATCAGGATTCGAAGAGCACTCTTCATGAATTGCGCACTCTCGGCGCTCACCCTTTCGATTGGGTGGCGCAAAAGGAATCAGTATAAGCTGTGCAGGTCATCCTTTTCCGCCACCCTACGGCCGGACAGCGAATCCTAACTCGACCTGTCCATTCCCTCCCCCGGGCAAAGGGAAAGCACGATATATTTGTGACGTATTCGGGCCGAGCCAGCCACCTCGAAGTGATTCGACGGGTGCGGCCGGCCCATTGCCCTGCTTCGCCAATGTTCCGTTCGACTCAGGACGCCGTCGCCAAAGCACACTTCCCTCCTCTCCTCCGCCAAGGAAAGGCCTTTTCCCTATGGCGTTCTCTGGCGTGCAACAGAAGCCTGTCGGTCGCCGTCGTCGGCTTCGTTGCCCTTTTCTTGCGGCTGGCTCTGCTCCCCATTCTTGGCGTCCCCGTGCCGGGAATCCAGGATGAATTCAGCTATCTTCTGGCGGCGGACACCTTTGCCCACGGGCGACTCACCAATCCGCCACATCCGATGTGGATCCACTTCGAGAGCTTTTTCATCATCGAACATCCGACGTATATGTCAATGTATCCACCCGGTCAAGGGTTGGTCTTGGCCCTGGGAATGCGCTTAGGACACCCGTGGATTGGGGTACTGTTGACCACGGCATTGATGTGCTCGGCCATCTGCTGGATGCTTCAGGGATGGCTTCCTGCGGATTGGGCGCTGCTGGGCGGACTACTCGCAGTCGTTCAATTAGGACTGCTCACCTATTGGATCAATAGCTATTGGGGTGGCTCGCTGGCCGCCCTGGGAGGCGCGCTCCTACTTGGTTCGTTGCCGCGGCTGATCCGGTCTCGAAAAACCAGGGACGCGCTGTGGATGGCCTTGGGCTTGAGCATTCTCGCCAATTCTCGTCCTTACGAAGGACTGGCGCTCAGTTTGCCGGTTGTGCTGATCCTCTGCACTTCGATCCTGGGCAAGAGACGCCTCCCGGCGGGGGTTCTGTTGCGTCGAGTGTTGGCTCCCGTCGCCCTCGTACTCGTCGCAACGGCGGTTGCCATGGCCTACTACAACTTCCGCGTGACCGGTCATCCGTTTCTCATGCCCTACCAAGCGAACGCGAAATCCTACCGAAGCTTTCCGGCCTTCCTATGGCAGCATGCTTGGGAGCTGCCCCTTTACCACCACCCGGTCATGCGCGACTACTATGCGGCCCTGTTTCAGGACTATCAGAACAGCCGTACCATACGGGGCTTCTTCCAGCACACAATCACCTTCCTCGAGATTGGGTGGCTATTTTTTGTCGGGCCAATTTTTACGCTGGCCCTGCTTGGCCTTCCTGCCGTACTGCGCGATCGACGGATGCGCGCGCCACTCTGGATAGGGGCAGTCTTCCTCCCTGCGCTCTTGCTGGAGACCTGGATACATCCGCACTATTTCGCGCCCGCGACCTCGCTGTTGTATCTGATCGTCATGCAATCCATGCGGCACCTCCGTCAGTGGCGGTGTGGCGGTCGATCGATCGGGCTCTGGTTCGTGCGAGCGATCCCGTTGAGTTGCTGCGCGCTGATCCTGCTAAGACTGACGGCGATCGCAGTGCATCGACCGCTCGAGCGCTGGCCACGCGGCAACCTGGACCGGGCGGGGGTCTTGGAGAAGTTGAAGAGTCTTCCTGGGCAACAGCTGGTCATCGTAGAGTACGCTGCCAACCACAATCCCGAGCACGAATGGGTATACAACGATGCGGATATTGATCACGCGAAGGTGGTGTGGGCACGGGACATGGGGACACGCGATAATCAGGAACTGCTCGATTACTTCAAGGAACGGGAGGCATGGATCGTACATCCGGATGAGTCACCGCTGCGTTTGGAGCTTCTGCCCAAGCCGCTCACACCGAGTGATCCGAATCACCCGGTGGGGAGCGGCTCCTCATGAATCACGTCGGCGAGCGCAGTTGTTTGTACTCATGCCGGCGGGCGAATATGGCTACGCTCGAGCAGCGCCAGGAAGTGCAGTCTCCCGCCAAATACATAATCGAACGGCCAGGGATACAAGCCGAGTTGCCTCACTTCGGCCGCAATTTGCAAATCGAGGACCTGCCGCACTTGGTCCCAGTCCCTACTGGACAGATAGTGATAGGGGGGAGCCACGGCGTGGCGCGCGTTGCCTACATAGTCCATGAATCGCAGCCGCAGCCCTGCGCACGGGCCTTCGCGGAGGTGGTCTTTTAGGACCAGCCAGCGGCGCGACACTCGCAGAGCCTCACGCAGCAGCAACCGAGGGTTCGGTGTGTGGTGCAGAACATCAATTAACATGACTCCGTCGAAATGTGCATCGCCAAAAGACAGAGTCGTGCCGTCGAAGGCGATTACCGGTATTGCAGTCTGCTTCCGAAGCCGAACCTCGACCCCCTCAATGCGAAGATCGGGGCGCTGCCCTTGCAGCGATCGGGCCAGCTTTCCGTCGCCGCAACCCACATCGAGAAGACTGCAACCCCGGGGGATCAATTCAGATAGAAGTTGGGCCAGACGTCGAATACGCCTGTCAGAAACGTAGCCTTCGTGGACTCGGTCGAGCAGATTCATTTCCATGCGAGCCTGAGAATTCAGGCGAAATAATGACCGATTCGCCTCGCCGCGCCTTCACTTGCGGGCTAGAGCCAGAATACTCAGGAAAAAACTGGAAAGAACAATCTCAACACCCAAAGTGATTAACACCAGCGCGGCCGCCACCAGGCGCACCAGGATGAAAGGGTTCATGGGTCCAAAGCCAGACCGGCTCCAGATGTAGGCAGAATACGTGGCCACGCCGATGCCGATCAGCAGCAACAGTGCGCCTACCAGCAGTCCCCTTTCGAGAGTTAACAGGCGAAACACTCGCGCCAGGCGTCGGTCCTCGGGAAGAAGACCTTCGGTGATACCAAACAATTTGGTGAACAGTGCGAAGACCACCGCTTGAAACCCGGTCAGGATGGCTGCCGCTCCATACAGGAGAGTGTGGATATCGAGAAAACTGTGGCCGATCTTCCTCGGACTGGGTAAGATCCAGCCTGCGATCGCGAAGCCGACCAC
>Ga0187782_10003223_pt1 | contig 12152 bp, 13 predicted proteins | sample 0715_SJ02_MP15_2_FD_132454 | JGI IMG/M metagenome (GOLD analysis project Ga0187782, IMG submission 132454) | Tropical peat soil microbial communities from peatlands in Department of Meta, Colombia - 0715_SJ02_MP15_20_MG | ecosystem: Environmental > Terrestrial > Soil > Wetlands > Peat | place...
ATGCATGCGGCCGCAGAGGTACGCGGGGAGATCAAAAAGATCACCGGGAAAACCGTTGGTGTGATCATCACCGATACCTGCGGGAGATCGTTCCGGCGGGGCCAGACCGGGCATGCGATAGGGTGGAGCGGATTTACCGCCATCCGTGACTTCCGGGGAGACACCGATCTCTTTGGCCATGAACTTAAGATCACTGAAGAAGCGGTGGTAGACGAGATAGCAGGGTTTGCGAACTTCGTTATGGGCGAAAGCAACAACGGCGTTCCCGCTGTACTCTTCCGCAACTGCCCGCCATGGACCGGCCATGACCAGATCTATTTCTCAAAAGCCGAGGATATCACCAGGAAACTGCTCACGGATCATCCCGTTTCGTGAGGGAAAAAAGGAACTGGCAGGTATGCCGGTTTTACGCATGGGTTGAATAGAGGAGGTTAAAAACCATCACGATGATCCCGACTGCCGCTGCGATCGCCATGACTGCGATGGGACTGACGTGGACCGCCCGCCGGTCCTCGCTCTCGTAGTAATTAACGAGACCTGCTGATGAAAGTAACCTTCCGCCTTGCTTCTTTGCCATACAAATATATTTCATTTTTCGCTATATAAAAGAGAGTCACAGGGATTGATGAAAGCAGGACACATCCTCTCGGGCCAGGCAATTGTGGGTGAAGAGCTGGAGCTCCGGCCGGTTGATATTATAATAGAAGGGGACAGGATCGCAGCAATCGAAGATAATCCCCGTGCGCCCCCGGTCTGGATCTGCCCGGCCTTTTTTAATGCCCATACCCATCTCGGTGACACCATTGCCATGGATTGCGGGAGCACGGGTGACCTGGCCAGCCTGGTCACTCCCCCGGACGGCCTCAAGCACCGCCTCCTTGCAGCTGCATCCAAAGAGGATCTTGTGGCCGCCATGCGGGCTTCAATCACCGGCATGATCCGCTCGGCAACCCTGGGATGTGCGGACTTCCGCGAAGGGGGCAGGGACGGGGTGCTGGCACTCCGGGAAGCAGCGGCCGGCCTTGATTTTTGCCCGGTCATCTTCGGCAGGGAAGGCGGCGAAGCAATTGCCGAGGGCCTGGGGGTGAGCAGCACGCGGGATGTACCGGAGGTGGAAAAGATCATCAGGAACGCCAGGAATGCCCAAAAGAAGATAGCGTTCCACGCGGGAGAGCGGGACAGCGAAGATATCGATGCCGCCCTCTCTTTTGATCCGGACATTCTTATCCACATGACCCATGCAACAAAAAAACAGCTTATGGCATGTGCAGACCGTGATATCCCCATTGTTATCTGTCCACGGTCAAACTGGACCCTGGGAGTGACCTCGTCGGGACGGCATCCCCCGGTCCGGAGGATGCTTGATCTCGGGTGTACGGTAATGCTGGGTACGGACAACGTGATGTTTGTCCCCCCGGACATGTTCTCGGAGATGGCTTTTGCCTCCACCGTCTGCCATATCGGGCCCCGGGAGGTACTCCGGGCCGCGGTGATCGGATCACGGCTTGCCGGAACACCTTTTTTTATCCGTGAAGGTGCCCGCGCAGCCCTTTTTACGCTCGATCCGGGCAAATCGGCGCTTGCATTCAGCCGCGACCCCATCGTATCGCTGGTAAAACGCGCTCAGACGGGTATGCGCGGGAATAACGTTTTTAATTTGAAAACTCAATAAAAATGGCATGTTTGTTTTGGGTGATGCCAATGTTTACTAACATACTCGTTGCTATCGATGGTTCGAAGGCAAGTGACCAGGCAATCGAACTGGCTGTCGACGAGGCAAAGGTATGGAATGCAAGGCTCCATGCCGTTTACGTGGTGGAAACGGGCCTTTTCACATCACTCCCCTCAGATAATACCGTGGAACTCATGTACCGCGTCCTTGAAAACGAGGGAAATGCGGTCCTTGAGAAGGCAAAGAAAGCCGCAGCGAAAAATGGTGTAACCCTTATCTCACACTTGAAACAGGGACATGCCGGTACCGAGATCATTGCTCTGGCCACAAAAGAGAAGGCAGATCTTATCGTATCGGGTTCCCACGGCAAAAGCAAGACTGACAGCATCCTTCTTGGAAGTGTCAGCACGTACATTACCACACACAGCACGGTCACAACCATGGTGGTGAGATCATAACGGATATGCTTGTCAAAGACTACATGACATCCGACGTTGTCCACGTCGACATTCCCGGCAACCGGGACGATGTCCTCAAGATCCTCAAACGCACCGGCATTTCGGGAGTACCGGTTCTCAAGAACAAGAAACTGGTCGGCATCATCACCCGCAAGGATCTCCTGCGAAAACCCGAGGAAACCCAGCTCGGACTCCTGATGACCGCAAAGCCGATCACGATCGGGCCCGATGCGGACATCCGGGACGCGGCCCGCCTGCTGGTCTCGCACCGGATCCGGAGACTGCCGGTAGTCGAAGACAACAAGCTTATCGGTCTGCTCTCGGTTGCGGACCTTATCCATGCAATTGCCCAGATGAAGATAAAGGATGAGATCAAGGATATCTATACGAGCACAACCTTTGCGCTCTGGGAAGACACCCCGCTCCCCCTTGTCGGCAGGGTTATGGAGATATCAGGTGTTGACGCAATCCCCATTCTCAACTCCGACAGCGTCCTCCAGGGCATTATCTCGGAGCGTGACCTGATCCGGCACTCCTCCATCGAGGATTCCGTAGGTGTTTCCGATTTCTCCAACGGGACCGATGATGACGAGTGGACCTGGGAAAGCATCCGTGACAACCACTCGATCAGTTTCGGCATCTCCCGGGTGCAGCTGCCCAACCGGCCGGTAAAACTGGCCATGGTAAAAAATGTCGTTGCAGTCCCCAAGAACTCCGAAGTGAGTGAATGTGCGCTCAAGATGCGGAGATCGCGGGTCGACCAGCTCCCTGTGGTTAATGGGGACAAACGGTTGTCAGCCATGCTCTTTGACCGGGAACTTATCCGGGCCCTCTGCAAAGAGGACGCCGAATAACAACATTTAAGTCCCCCGGTGTCATTTTATACCATAAAACGCTTTTAATTGATTTTAGGCGTTCATTTGTTTTTGAGGTGTGATATGCCTGAACAATATCAGGAATCTATGACAGGGACAACAACGGTAGGTCTCGTATTTGCCGGAGGGGTGATCCTTGCCACGGAGAAGCGTGCGACCATGGGATACATGATCGCAAGCAAGCGGGCAAAGAAGGTGTACCAGATCGCCGACCGGATCGGCATGACCATTGCCGGTGGTGTGGGCGATGCACAGCAGCTGGCACGGATCATTACCGTAGAGTGCAACCTGTACCAGATACGCAGGGCGCGGGCGATCACGGTAGGGGCGGCATCGACCCTTCTCTCCAATTACCTAAACCAGAACCGCTACTTCCCGTATTACGTACAGCTGCTTGTAGGCGGCATTGATGAGCACGGCCCGAGCGTCTACTCGGTGGATGCGATGGGCGGCGCCACAAAGGAGGAAGATATTGTCTCCACCGGTTCAGGTTCGCCCATGGCATATGGTGTGCTGGAAGACCGGTACCACCCGGGGATGAAAGAAGACGAGGCAATCGAGCTTGCCGTCCGGGCACTCCGGTCAGCCATGAAACGCGATGCCGGGTCAGGTGAAGGAATCAATGTTGTGGTCATCACTAAAGACAAATACGAAATTGTCAGCGAGGAGACCATAAAAAAGCACCTTGCCAAAAATTCCGCATAATCTCTTTTTAGGACGTTTATTGTTATGTTGATTGAAGATCGGCTCAAAGAGCTCAGGGATAAGATTAACGAGCGTGTGCCTTCGGGCATCCGGGTGACCGAGGTCGAATTCGAAGGACCTGAACTGGTGATTTATACCGATGACCCGAAACGGTTTGCCGATGAGGCCGACCTGATCCGGGTTCTTGCCCGTGACCTGCGCAAACGTATTGTTGTCCGTCCCACAATTCTTGAGGACCCGGAGAAAGCCGCAAACGAGATCCGGGCGGTTGTACCGGACACTTCGGGCATCACGGACATCTTTTTTGATGCCGATACCGGAGAAGTGCTTATCGAAGCAGAAAAACCCGGCGTGGTTATCGGGAAAAACGGGATCACGCTGCGTGAGATCACCAAGCACATCGGCTGGACGCCCAAAGTGGTCCGCACTCCGCCCATAGAAAGTTCCACGGTAAAGCAGATCCGGCAGTACCTGCGCTCGGTCAATGATGAACGCAAGACGTTCCTGCGCACCATCGGACGCAGGATCCACCGCGATATCCCGGGACGGGACGAATCGAACAAGGATGCACCGCGGAAAGACCAGTGGGTCCGGGTCACGACGCTGGGCTGCTGTCGGGAAGTTGGCCGGGCAGCCTTCCTGCTCACTACCCCGGACAGCCGTGTTCTCATCGACTGCGGCGAAAAGCCCGACAATGCAGGGGGTACCCCCTATCTCTATGTCCCGGAGATCCACCCCCTGGCCCAGCTCGATGCCGTTGTCCTCACCCACGCCCATCTCGATCACTGTGCGCTCATTCCCCTCCTGTACAAGTATGGGTACGAGGGGCCGGTCTACTCCACTCCGCCAACCCGGGATCTCTCGGCAATGCTCCAGCTGGATTATCTGGATGTCATCAACAAGGAAGACCGCAAGATCCCCTACAGCTCAAATGAGGTCAAGACCTATATCCGACACTCGATCACCCTCAATTACGGCAGCGTAACCGATATCGCACCCGATATAAAACTCACCTTCCATAATGCCGGCCACATCCTCGGCTCCGCAATCGCTCATTTCCACATTGGAGATGGATTATACAACATTGCGTTCACCGGTGATTTCAACTACAGTAAAAGCAGGTTATTCAACCCGGCCATCAACCAGTTCCCGCGCCTCGAAGCGCTCTTCATGGAGAGTACTTATGGAGGCTCGAACGACTTCCAGCCGGCCCGCTCGGATGCGGAGCTTAAACTCTACGAAACGATCAACAAGGTGCTTTCCCGTGGCGGGAAGGTGATCATTCCCGCATTTGCCGTGGGCAGATCGCAGGAGGTTATGCTTGCGCTCGAAGAGGGAATGCGCCTGGGAAAGATTCCGCACGTCAAGATCTATCTCGACGGGATGATCCGGGAGGCAACAGCCATTCACACCACCTATCCGGAGTATCTTAACACGGATCTCCGCAACCTGATCTTCCGGGAAGGTATGAACCCCTTCCTGGCCGAATGTTTCCAGCAGGTGGACTCTTCAGAACTCCGGGAAAAAGTGATCACCGGCGATCCGTGCGTTATTATCTCCACCAGCGGCATGCTCAACGGAGGTCCGGTAATGGAATACCTCACCAGCCTTGCCGAGGACGAGAAGAACGCGCTCGTCTTTGTCGGGTACCAGGCCGAGGGCACGCAGGGCCGGCGCATCCAGAAAGGCTGGCGCGAAGTGCCCATGGGGCGGAGGGGGACAATCACCATTAATCTGGAGATCGATACGATCGACGGGTTTTCAGGTCACTCCGACAGGCGCCAGCTGATGAACTACATCGGCCAGATCCAGCCCCGGCCCGAGAAGATCTTCTGCATCCATGGCGATGAGAACAACACCATCGATCTTGCCAGCTCCATCTACAAGCGCTACCATATCCAGACGCATTCTCCGATGAACCTGGAGACGTACCGCATGGTATAACCCGGGATCTCCGATGAAGGCATACCTCGCTGTTGTCTGCCTGGGTGTCTTTGCACTGATGGCACTCTCAAATGCGATCGTCCCGGTGCTCCCGGCATTTGCACCGGGAGCAGCGTGGGAGGGTGCCGTTTATGCAGCCTATTTCCTGGGAGCCTTCCTCTCCACACTTCCCGGGGGTATCCTTTCCGACCGCTACGGCAGGGCACCGATCATCCGCGCCGGCCTTGTACTGACAACAATAAGCGGGATCCTGCTTTTCACGCTATCCGGCCCCCTGCCGGTGTTCGTGCTTCGTCTCATCGAGGGTCTTGGGGCCGGCTTTTTTATTGCCGCGGGGATGTCCTATGTCAACTCGCAGCCGGACCACACCCGGTTAAGCGGCTATTACCTGGCAGTACTCAATATAGGGCTGGTCGCAGGTCTCGCAATTTCCGGCTGGCTGGCCACCTGGTCCGGAAAACCGTCATCGGGGATAGGTGTATTTACCGCCCTCTCCCTTGCGGCTCTGGTTGCAGGCCTTATCCTCCGCGAAGACCCGGTTTTGTCGCCCCGTGCGGTTACTCCCGGCCCGGGATCCCGGGAGGCGGCCGGGCTCATAATCACCCATTCACGGCTGTGGTACTCCGCGATTGTCCTTGTAGGGATTACCGGAGTGGTCTCCTCACTTTACCCGGGTTTCTCAAAAGAACCGGCAGATGTCCTGGGGGTCTGGATTGCGGCAATGAGTACAGCCACGATAGTTACCGTCCTTGTGGTCTCCCGCTTTCCCCTGCCTGCGCGGGAGGCCATCCGGTGGTCGGCAGTCATCATGGCCGGAGGGGTTCTTCTCTCCTTTGTTTCTCCCGTTGGTTTTGTAGTGCTCGGGGCTCTTGCCGGGGTCGTAATGCTCGCCCAGATGACGGTCCTTGCCGGGGAGCAAAACCGGCAGGGGCTGGTCATGGGCATGTTCTCGACCGCGAGTTACCTGGGCATGACTATCCTGCCATTTATTGCCGGAGTCATTGCGGCATATGCAGGGTACTTCTCCGCATTCGTGGTCACCGCGCTGTTTGGAGTAACCGTTGCACTCTCCATCTGCGGCTGGCACTGCCCCCCGTCACTACCGGTGCAGTAAATTCTTCCGAGAGAACCAGGAAAGCCGATAAACAATACCTTCATCTGTTCCAAGAGAGAATTTTCGGTTATGCAGATGAGCGCGAAAGCGGGCATACTGGTTCTCATTCTCCTTCTTCTTATCCCTGCCGTGGCAGGGGAGGATGCCATCGAATGGTACACAAAGGCCCAGAATGCAGCAACAAACGGGGATTACACGGATGCGGTCACATACTACTCAAACGCAATTGCTCTCAACCCGTCCTATGATGAGGCCTATGCCGGGGAGGCCGTGGCACTTAATGCCCTTGGCCAGTACTCCGCCGCCCTTACTGCCGCAAACCAGGCACTTGCTATCCGGACGAGCCCGGCGGCACTCGGGGCTCAGGCCGATGCGCTCTTCTTCCTTGGCCAGTACTCCGCGGCCATTGGCGCTTATACCAATTATACTGCCGTAGTCACCAACCAGGAATCGGCTTACTGCAACCTCGCATACTCCTATGTTATGGTGAATAACTCAGCCCAGGCCCTTACCACATATTCCCAGTGTACAAATCTTAACCCGAACGACCCGCTTGTCTGGAACCAGGTAGGCCTTGCGGATATGTCCCTTGGCAGGTATTCCGATGCCCTCAGCGCATTTAACAAAGCCACTGCCCTGACCACTACAAACGCGGAGATCTGGAATAACAAGGGTGAAGCGCTCGCAGCGCTTGGCCAGTACCAGGATGCAATCACCTGCTTTAACACCGCACTCAACCTGAACCCAACCTATGCCGCTGCACAGACAAACCTGAATGCAGCCATGGGTAAAGGCCAGGTGTACACGTATACCTTTACACCCACCCCGACAGAAGCCCCCTGGCTTCTCGGAGGGGTCACACCAACAACCGCAATCCCTGCAGAAACCGCAACACCCTCACTAACGGTGACGCAGGTTATCCCGGCGGCCACGTTGCCCCCGGCAACTCAGTCAACACCGGTCGCGACCCGGACCACGTTTACTCCTCTCTCACCGGTGCCGGCACTTGCAGGCCTTGGCGCTGCGGCGCTCCTCCTTTCCCGTGCAGGGAAGGGAAAGAGCCGGTAAATTTTCAGGGTTAATCCTTTTTTTGGCGTACGTGATATCAGCAAGGGTTTTTCCTGCGGAAGTTCCGAACACCCGGTTACCGCGTGTGCCATGATCAGGCTCCCTTCCTTAACGTCAAAAAAATGTACGCCGTGAGAAGTAAGGAATTTCCGGGAAAAAAACGGTGATTATGCATTCCGGGCAGTCAGGAACCATACGCCCGCATGATCCGCAGATAAATTTCTGCAGCTTTTCGGAGTGAAGTAACAGATACCCGCTCATTGGTTCCGTGCAGCGTGGCAAGCTCACCGGGGCCGTACTCAATCACCCGGAAACCCGCGGCGCGCAGGTGGCGGGCATCGCTTGCCGCCCACTGGAGGATAGGTGACACCGGCTGTCCCTCCACAGCCCCGACCTCCCGGCAGACAAGCGAGACAAACTCACACGCGGGATCAGTCAGGGAGGGTTCGTGCACCGTATCCGTAACCAGGGAGGCATGGGGGGCATGCGCCACAATTCCCCGGATCACCTCATTGATATTGCAGCCCCAGGGAATGCGCAGTTCAAGATCCAGATCGCAGTGCTGGGCCACGATATTGACTTTCTCACCTCCGGCAATTACTCCCGGGTTAAAGGTGATCCGTTCCAGGATATCACCCCCCCGTTCTGTCCCGAATTCTTCAGCAAAAACCTCTGAAGAGGTCCGGATCAGATCCCGGAGGGCCCCCTCCCGGGAGAAGACCCGATCATTGAGCCCGCGGACATATTCGAGCAGGTGTACGGCCTCCATCACTGCGCTCACCCCCACAAGAGGATACAGGGAACCATGACCGGGTGATCCGGTAAACCTGAATCCGAGCCGGCAGAGTCCCTTCTGCCCGATGCAGGGATGCAGGGCAGGGGTTGGTTCGGCAATCAGGCAGTCACAGGGAAAAAGGAGATTCTTTTCAAGCAGGTACCTCATCCCGTTCTCGCCCCCGGTCTCTTCATCACACACAAAAAGGAGGCTTGCCGGAAGGGTTTTGCCAGATTCAAGAAATGCATCACATGCAGAGAGGATGGAGGCAATGCCGCCTTTCATATCACTCGCTCCCCGCCCCCACACGTATCCTTCTTCGATAATACCGGAAAACGGGGGCCGGTCCCAGCCCTCCTCAAGAGCCGGTACCACATCCACATGCCCGCAGAGCATGAGAGGCCGGGGATTTCCCTGTGTCAAAAGATTACACCGCCCTCCCGAAGAGCAGATAATATCGGATGTGACACCCCGTGCATCCAGAAAATCCTGTATGTACCCGACGGGGCCGGAGGTGTCACCCGGCGGGTTCTCGCTTCGGAGAGCGACCAGGTCCGAGCATATCTTCTCAGGCTCAATCATACAGGGTTCTCACGCAGGCAATTCAGGCTTTCTTCTCTTCAAGGAAACGGGCAAAGAGGCGGGACAGCGAGGCCTCCTCGTACAGGCTCTTGAGGAACTCCTTTTCGAAGAACTCGTCAATGAGGATGATAAAGAAATCAGGAGATACGGCCTGCCTGCTGTCCGGGTCGGGCACGATGCGGAAACTCCGGTAACCCGCGGGATCCTCCGGGTCGTAAATAATCTGCCAGAGCGAGGGGAGTTTTGCGAATTTCTCCGGCTGTGTCTCCTTAAGCCAGGCGATAAATGCCGGGAACCGGGGCCTGTCCCCTTTCTTCTCCTCATCAATGCGCCAGCGCATGTACTCGGCACCCATCACATTCTTTGGGGACTGGTAGTTGTAGGCATAAATGCTGCAGGTATAATCGATATGGGCGAGCGCGTCGACGAAATAGAAGTACAGGGTCTTATCAAAAAGGGAGGTATCGTGGAGGATCAGGGATTTTTCATAAAGATGACTGAGGACCTGAACATACTCGTTATCGGATGTCATACGATCCTAGTGTATGCCGGAATCGTAGATAAATCCCCGTAACCGGATATCTCTTCCGGCCAGAAGGGGAAGAAGAGATTATTTGAAAAACGGCTCCCGCTGTTCAACTGCCCTGCGGAAGAGCGATTCCAGCTCGGCCCCCTTCTTTCCGCGAACAGAAATATGGTTGTCCGCCCGCAGGAGGCAGGGTTTGAGCTTGCCATCCGAGGTAACACGAAGACGGTTGCAATAGGAACAGAACTCGGTGTTGTGAAGGGGGCGTACTACTTCGACTTCAGCACCATCAAGACAGTACTTTTTCCGGTGATGCATACGGCGTGTGAGAACACCGCTGGAGCGGGAGGCAAGCATCGCCTCTACACCGCGAAGATCGCCATGGTAGTCACAGTCGTTGAAATGCATCAGCTCGATGAGCTGGAGGACAAGATTCCGGTTGCCCCGGACATAGTTCAGGAAATCATCGATCTCATTGTCGTTAATCCCGGCAAGGACTACCATGTTGAGTTTGACCGGGGTGAGATCCGCCCTGAGTGCGGCATCAATCCCGGCAAGAACATCAGCCAGGCGATCACAGCCGGTGATCCGCTTGTAGGTCTCCGGATTCAGGCTGTCAAGGCTGACGTTGACCCGGCGCAGACCGGCCTTTTTGAGATCCTCTGCCATATCTGCAAGCAGGATGCCGTTGGTGGTAATGGAGGATTCAATTCCCGGAGGCACGGCCCGGATGATCTCGAGAATATCCTTGCGGATGAGAGGTTCACCCCCGGTGAATTTGATGCTCCGGATCCCAAACTTTGCTGCCACATCCATGATCCCGATGATCTCTTCCGTACTCATCTCGACATCCGGATTTTTCTCTCCCTCTGCATGGCAGTAGATACAGGAAAGGTTACACCGCGAGGTAAGGCTGATGCGGAGGTTGGTTACCGGCCGGTTATAGGAATCCCGGAGCGTTTCTGTTGCGGACATGTGCGGGTATTTTCAGCCTTTGAAGTTCTTTGCGATGATATAAATCTCTGTACTTCCCTTACGCGTGGCCTTGGTGGAATAGGTTTTTACCGCATAGAAATGCTCCCGTATCGCAACGAGCAGCTCGGGGAAATCAACCCCCTGGAAGGATTTGATCACGAAGTTCCCGCCCGGCTTTAACACATTGCAGGCGAAAATGAGCGCCTCTTCGCCAAGCGCGATCGCCCGGGCCTGGTCATAACTCTTGTGACCCGAGAGTTTTGGGGCAGCATCGCACACTACCACGCTTACCGAACCGAGCATCCCCTGCGCCTGTTTCTGGATGGCCGGATCCGTAAGATCGCCTTCAAGGGTTTCAATGCCCTCGATGGTGGCGATAGGGTTGAGATCGATCCCAAGCACCCTGCCATCGGTGAGAGTACGCAGCACCTGGAGCCAGCTTCCCGGTGCAGCTCCGAGATCGACAATATTGTCATCGCGGCGGATAATGGCGAATTTCTCCTGGATCTCGATGAGCTTGTAGGATGCCCGGGAGCGGAACCCTTCATGCTTTGCCCGGAGATAGACCTTGTCCCGTGACCATTGTGAACCCATGCCATTTCACCTGAAATTTTACCGATCGCGACCCAAAACGCTATAATTAAAGTATGACGATATACTGTATAAGACAGTTGTTAAGGGGAAAGCGATGTTAAAAGCAACCATTGACGCAGAGATATTCCGGGAGGCCATTGAAGCGATCTCAGCACTCGTTCCTGAGTGCCGTCTGCATACCGCGGAAGATGGGATTACTACCCGGGCCGTAGACACCGCCAATGTCGCCATGATTGCATTTGCGCTGAAAAAAGAAGCGTTTGACACATTCAAGGCTACAAAAAGTGAGATCGGTGTCGATATCTCCAAGATGAAGAACATCTTCAACATGGGCGGGAAAGGTGATCTCATCAGCCTCGAACTTGCGGACAATGCCCAGAAAATGGCGGTGAGCGTTCACGGTTACCATTACTCGATCACTCTTCTCGACACCAACACCATCAGGAAGGACCCCAATTCCCCAAGCATCAACCTGCCGGGAAAAGTGGTAATCTCCGGTGAAGATCTCAACAACGCGATCAAGGCGGCTGCCGTCATATCCGACAAGATTGCCATGGGAATCAACCCCAAGGATCAGACCTTCTACATGGTTGCCGAGGGTGACACAGATCATATCCAGCGCGAATTTGGCAAAGATGAGCTCAAGTCTCTCTCCCCGGTAGAGGCCCGCTCGCTCTTCTCCCTTGACTACCTCAGGGACATGGGCAAGGTCATGTCAAAAGCGCCCGAGGTTGAGGTCTGCCTTGGCGTCGACCACCCGGTCCGGTTCTCCTTTGACATCGCGGGCGGCAACGGGCACGTGGAGTACCTGCTTGCACCCCGAATTGAGGCTGACTGAATGGAATATGTGCCTTCCGGCAAGGA
>Ga0187782_10003224_pt1 | contig 12151 bp, 12 predicted proteins | sample 0715_SJ02_MP15_2_FD_132454 | JGI IMG/M metagenome (GOLD analysis project Ga0187782, IMG submission 132454) | Tropical peat soil microbial communities from peatlands in Department of Meta, Colombia - 0715_SJ02_MP15_20_MG | ecosystem: Environmental > Terrestrial > Soil > Wetlands > Peat | place...
GGCTTCGCCCAGAAGACCGAGGCCTTTGCGACAGCCATCGACGAAAAGATTGACCGAACTGCAGTCGAAGCCGCAGGCCGCAAATTCACCCCGGAGTTCATGAACCGCCTCGACAAAGTCGTCGTATTCAGAACGCTGCGATCCGAACACCTGCAGCAGATCGTGGATATCGAGTTGGGCATGGTGCAACAGCGGATCCTAGCATCCAGCGCAACGAAGTTTCTCTTTCGTTGCACTCAAAGCACCAAGAATTACTTGCTGAAAGAGGGCACAGATTTACGCTATGGAGCCCGCCACCTGAAACGAGCCATCGAGAAGAATCTAGTATTTCCACTTGCCAACCTGGTCTCAACCGGTCAGGTCAAATTGGGCGATTTCATCGAAATCGACCTCAGCCCGGAAGGGGGCGTGGTCTTCACAAAACAGCTGGGTCACACAACGAATTTGCCTGAGTGGGAGCGCGTCGGAATCCCCCAGGCCGCGCCGTCTCTGGCGGCGCGTGCTGCAGGTTTCATAGCGACCTCGGGTTTGCGGTGAACAAAGGCTGAAGAGGTACAGCTCTTGCCGGGAAAGGGGAGATTAGCGAGCGCATGCTGACACAAACTTGGACCGTCAAAGATCCGTACCTTCAGCTGTCGTCTGTCACCGACTCGCAGACGTCCAATGGTCAAGTGATTGCGGAGCGCCGACTGGAATTCGAGGATCTCGTGGCGCGCAACCTGCCGAGTTTTCGTCGATTGGCGATGCGCCTGCTGCGCAACGCCGAAGACGCTGAAGATGCCGTGCAGGATGCACTGTTGTCGGCTTTCAAGAACCTGGCGCAGTTCAAGGGGTGCTCGCAGATGTCGACTTGGCTGAAAGCGATCATTGCGAATGCTGCGCGCATGCGGCTGCGGCGCGGTGCTCGATGCCACATGATTGCGCTCGAGGAGGGTGCTGGAGAAGGGCGTATGACCATCTCGCAGATGCTCGCCGATCCGGGGCCGACCCCTGAAGAGAGTGTCGAACAGTGCCAGCTCTCTCAACTTGTGACCAAGCTGATCGGCGGCCTTCCCTACCCTCAACGCGCAGCGCTGCGGCTCCGGTCCGATGACTTTTCAATAAGGAAGGCGGCTGAAGTGCTAGGCGTGCCTGTAGGAACTGTGAAGGCACGGCTCGCTCGCGGCCGAGCGAACGTCGTGGAGCGATTTCTCAAGGCCACCACATCGCGAATCACGGCTCCTGATTCCAAGGCAAGGCGAACCACCTATGTTTCGGGTCGTCAGGTTGTTCGGGGACAAATCCAAACATAGTTCTAAGGTAACAAGGAGGATGTGGAGTTTGGGTTGGCGGTGAAGGACTAGTTCTTACACTGCAATTCGTGAACATAAAAACGCGTTCAAGTTTCTGGGAAGTCGCCGTGGAGGCTCATCGGTTCCGGCGTGACTTTCTACTCTCCTCCCCGCGCGGGTCCGGACCGACCGACCCGGCCGGAACCTACCTCCCTGCTGCAGGCCGACATAATTCTTCCTTCACGCCACGACTGCACCATAAATGCTGCGGCTCAACTGAGAGACCGGCGGGAAGATATTCACGAAAACTGAGCAGGATTGAAGATAAGTGAAGCCGTCCACTGTTCTTCTTTATCGAGTCGACTGGAGCTAACCCACACCTTCGAGGTGGTCAGATTCAGCTGCAACTTTCGTTTGAAGAGCGGGGCCGTGCGGGAATGATGATCTCGCGTCGCCCATGGCGTCGCGCATCGAGCGAATAAGCCCCAGGGCCAAGGCACAAAAGAGCGGCTGCGATGACGGTTGTAAACACAGCCGCGAGTTTGGCCGTTGTGACATTCAGCATAGGGGGAGGTATCGATGAAAGCGCAGTTCCCAAGCTAATGAAAGCGCCGAGTGTACAAGAAAGCCAGGTGAAGAGACCAAGCAGGAGCAACACTCCGCATGCCACCGAAAGCGTTGCCAAGATCAAGGTCAACACTTTGGGTTCTTGCCAGCCCATCCAAGCGGCGGAGCCGTAATATACAAGCGCCGCTCCCGCCATTGCCCGCAGCAATACCAGCCCGAAACCGGGCACACCATCCGGGAAGATTGAGAAAGTCGATCGCGGCGTCAGTCTCATCAATCACAACAGGTTAGAACGTTTCTTGAATTCGCAAATCCCCAGAGTTCGGAATCTTTTGGTACCACTATTGGGGTATGTGTAGCCACTTGCAGGAGGGGTCAGAGCTGAATAATGCCGCGACGCACGCCGATCGCAACCGCCTGAGTTCGGTCGGTCGCTCCGAGTTTTTCCATAATGTGCTTGATGTGTACTTTAACTGTTTCTTCCGTAATGAACAGCTTTTCGGCAATGTCCCGGTTTCGGTTGCCGCCCGCGATCTGACGAAGCACCTCCACTTCGCGCTCGGTCAGGGCTTCCTCGCTGTAGTGTTCGGCGAGGTGTGCAGCGATTTCTGCAGGAATTCGCTTCTTGCCCGCGTGAACCTGACGGATGACTTCCACGAGTTCTCTCGGCGGCATACTTTTCAGAATGTATGCTCGTGCTCCGGCTACGAGAGCACGCTGGATCTCCACATCTCCAGCGAAGGTCGTCAAAATAATGATGCGGGCATCAGGAAATTCGGAACGGATGGCCATCATGGCATCAATGCCGCTCATGTCGGGAAGTCGGAGATCCATGAGCGTCACATCCGGAGTGTGTTCGCGAAAGCGCTGAATCGCTTCGCGTCCAGTGGAGGCCTCAGCCACCAGCAACAGGTCAGGCTGGTTCCGAATGACGGTTGCGAGGCCCTCGTGCAGAAGTGGATGATCATCCACACTGAAAACACGAATTCGACCAGGAAGGCTCATCTATCCCACCCGTCGTTCTTGTGCTTGATCGGTTTTTTCTGCACGCCTCTGATTCCAGCCTCCAAACCATTTTGACGCGGGACGCGAGGCCTTGGATTCGAAGGCAATCTCCCCGGGCACGCGAAGCTCAACCTCAGTTCCACTTCCCGGCCCGCTCATGACCTTGAACGTTGCGCCGATTCTCTCCGCTCGCTCACGCATGCCCGACAGTCCCCAGTGTCCGTCCCGCCCAGACTCAATCATTTTAGGGTGAATACCACAACCATTGTCGCGGACAATTACCGAAAACAGCGTAGGAGAATATTCCAACTCGACCTCGATAGTGCTCGCTTGCGAATGGCGAAACGCATTGACCAGGGCTTCTCGGCCAATATTATAAACATCGTCACGGATCAGGGATCGCAGAGAAAGGGACGGCCCTTCCACGATTACCCGGAAATCGATTCCCTCTGGTTTCCCCAACTCTTGCGGGACTCTTGAAAATGCGGTGGTGAGATCATCTGGGCTCTCAATGGACGATCGTAGCCCCTGTAGCGTGTTCCTGCCTTCCTCGATGACGTGTGCCATCAGATGCAGAACCCGGTTCAGAGTCGCCCGTGCGGGCGAATCATCAGGCAATTGATCCACACCCACATGGAGCTGCATCGACGCGCTGAGAACGCCCTGCAGCAGCGTGTCATGCAAATCCTGGGCGATGCGTGTTCGCTCGGCGAGTCGTTCTTCAAACCGGGCGTTTAGCAGCCGTGTCACCTCATGCATACGCAGGCGGTAGACGGCAAGGGTAGCGAGTCCGGCGCAAAGCAGGAGCCCCAATCGAAACCACCATGTTTGCCAAAGAGTCGGCGTGACTTCTAGCCCGACCGCGGCTTCAGCACCATTCCATTGGCCGATACTATTGGAGGCCATCACGCGGAAGTTGTATGTGCCCGGGTCGATATTGGTGTAAATAGCCATTTGCGTCGCCGCAGGCTCACTCCAGTCGCGATCAAAACCATCGAGTCGATAACGGTATTCAACGCGTTCGGAATTGGAAAGATTCAACCCTGTGTAGCCGAATGTGACCCTCTGCCTGGCAGAGGAAAAGCGGATTGGAATTTGAGGATCGACCGCAGTGCCATCCACAGTGACTGTCTCTATGTGAACCAGCGCTGGCGCAGAGCTGCCGGTTGCCTGGTTGGGGTCCACAACAGAAAGGCCACGGTTCATGGAGAACCAGATTTTCCCCGTCGGGTCGGCAAAAACGGACTGATGACGCCTTACGCCTTCGGTCCCAAGCAGGCCATCGGTAAGTCTGTACTCGTGCACATTCGTGTCGCTGGACCCACTCGTCAAGAGTCCGTTCCGTTTCACCCGAAGGATATGATTCGAAGTTGTGATCCACAGCCATCCATTTCTGTCCTCCGCGATTCCAAATACCGGCTCGCGCAGCGGGTCTGGCAGCCCGAGTGGGACCTGGACATGATCCGAAGCCAGAAAGGCAATTCCCGCGGTACTGCCGATCCAGAGTATCCCGCCGGAATCCGCCAGCACGCAGTTCAGGTCCGCTGCCGGCAGGCCGTCTTTGACAGTGAAAACACGCCATCGGCCGTTTGACAAAGCATTGAGTCCGTTCGAAGTGGCAAACCACACCGTGCCGTCAGGACTTTCCGTGATCGAACTAACCGTATTGGACGACATGCCGTTGGCCGCCGTGTAAGTCGTGAAGCGTCCGTTCCGCAACGCGCTCACTCCGCTCCCCAGAGTTCCCGCCCAAACAGTTCCATCACGGCTTTGGTACACGGCATAAACGCTGTTTTGCGCAAGGCCGTCTGCCTGCGTATAGGTCTTGGCCGTAAACGAGCCACCGCTGGTACGAAGAAGCGTAAGCCCACCGCTTTGTCGGCCAACCCACAGCTCGTTTTCACGGCCTGAAATGGAATAAACCACGTCCCGTGCCAAGCCGCCTTCCGTCACGCTTCCATGCTGCCTTCCCTTGGTCCAGTACAGTCCGCCCTCCAAGGGAGCAAACCAGGTGCGTCCTTGCTGGTCGACGTAAACCGGCCCATTCCTCTCCGACGGCAAACCATCCGCGAGTGAGTACGTAACAAACACGCTATCTCGCAGCCGTTGAATCCCCGAAAGACCTCCCGTCCACAGATTTCCTTCCCGATCTTCAAAAAGTGCAGTTACCGCTCGACTGGCTTGCAGGCCGGCTCGGTCGGCAGAAACTCCATGGGGGTTGACTCGAATCAACCCATCGGCCGTGCCCACCCAAATGTTCGAGTTATGGTCCCGGATCATTGAGAAGACTCGGGCATGACGGAGCGCGTCTGGAACTCCCGAGGAGGTTACTGCAGTGCCGTTCCACCGCATCATGCCACGGTCCGTCCCGATCCACAGCTCTTGGTTTTCAAAGACCAGTAAACAGTTGATCTGGCTGTTGGGCATCCACTTCCCCGCTGGAAACACGTGTCCCTGGCTCATGTAGAAGAGCCCTTTGTCCCGTGTGCCAAGCCACACTTTGCCATCGGACGTTTCCGCCATCGCGGTAACAGGTGAGTTGGGATCGGCAAATCTTTGAGGCCGAAAACCTATGGCCCAGCTAAGTCGGGTATTACGAGTATCCGCTTCCCCGTTTGCAGTTGTTTCAGGGGGCGCTAGTTGAGATGGAGACGTGAGAATCTCATACTTTCCGGCGCGATACGCAAGAGTGCCAAGCGCAAGAGAGGAGAGCAGGACAGTACCATCGCCGCGCCGACTGACCGAAGTGATTCCGAACTCTGCTTCACCGCGCCCAAGCTCAAATTTTCCGTTGTGGTAGCGCAGAATCTGGGTGCTCTGTAACACAATCCACAGGCTCCCGTCTGCGTCTGCCATCAGTCCCTGAATTGGACCGATGGGCAATGAACTAGGGATCGCATACCCGAAAACATCGAAGTTCAAGCCGTCGAAACGAACTAGACCCCTCTCGGTACCAATCCACAAGTAGCCGTCAGCGGTTTGTGCGATCGCCGAGACTGAGCCTCCCGGAAATCCTTTGTCGCTCCCCCAGTGGTCACGACTGTACTGCGAGATGGCACGATCAGGGTCAACGGCATGCGCTGGATGGGCTAAACATACGAGTGCGACTCCAGTGAGAACGCGCTGGAACAGCCGCCGGCTTCCGCAACCTCCCCTAGGGGAGGTACTCGAATTTCTCAATAACGACCTCATTTTCGTTTTGCAGTGGATTCTTTTCGCTCGCGACTACAAAAAAAGCGAGGAAAATCAGCTCCTGCCCCGGCGAAGGTACTCCAGACGTAAACACGTGTTCGGAAACGACGCGCGCTCCAGCCTGCATGGAAGCTCCTCGGACTGTCTTAAACGAGGCGCGCCCGGACTCCCAATGCAACGAATGAGTCAGAGTGCCCGAAGGCTCACTAAACTCAACCAGATTGCCAGGGACGTAAAAAGGCTGAATTTCATACTGTACATTTTTCTTGCTGGTGGCGTCGCCCCATTTCCCGATCGCAAGGTCCAATTCGCGGAAATGCTGCTCTCCCGCCCATTCGTCGTACGTATTCATACTCAGAACTGCTGCCGGCTCCAGACGAGAAGTGTCATCCACTACCAGGACGTAGGTTCCATAGCCGAGGCTTCGCGTAAGGAAAACTTCCACACACGACCACCGGTCGGTTTTCTTCTTGATACGAAGATGCAAAGCTCCGCTCGCATCCGTCCACGCGTTGTCAGGATCGTATAGATTGTTCATTCCTCCGCGATCGCTCGCGATGGTCCGAACTTTCCAATCGTATCCGCTGAAATGAAGTGGTTTGGTGGGTGCGAACTGAGGCTCACCAACGCCTTTGACGATGTTTGTCAGTGCCACGGGGCCGCCTTGCGTTGGCGCCACATCCATAGTTGGCGGCGGACGGTAACCCGGGTCGACTAACAGCGCGGCATACTCCCATCCGAGATGGGTTAAGGTGCTCCAGGTCGAGTCCGCCTGAATAGGAATAAGTGCTTGATCAGGCCATGGCTGAACCCACCGGCCCGCTACGCGCATAGATTACGATCTGCTGCCCCAGGCGAGCACCCGTGACACGCCCGGAGATAGTATCGACCTTCTCCCGCCCACCCTGCGCCGCGGGTGGAATCTTGGTGAACTCGATTGAGGGCCGCGTGTCAGTCCGACGTGCATGGCAGCCGTTCAGGGCAAGACAGCACGCCAGAAACGGCATTGCCTTCAGCAAAACCCAGACGGTCGATTGAACTTTCATGCAGGTCCCCTCACAACCTGCGAAACAGAGGCGGCATTCGATGGTTTTCAAACGCCGCTGGAACAGTGAGAAGAGCCTACACCAATCAGAGCCCCTTTGCACCCTTGACACCTACCCGTGGTTTGAGGTGACCGATGCGTGATGCAGCAATGATCTTCCTCGGAAACGCATCTACGTTTGCGGACACGCAATCCACTTGGCCGGATCGGCTGCGGACCCGTCGAGTCCGTCGAATTCGTCGCTCAAGGTAAGAACCTAACTGGAGTGGGGACTACGTGAGGTGCCACCTGCGGTGTACCGGGTTCACATAAGGAACGGCAAATGAACGACGTAAAGCAATCTTGGATAAGTAAGGGCAAGGTCCCGTTTTATGAGGTCGACTTGACTATCAGCCGCAACATTCCGGCTCAAGCAGACTCAGAATCCGAGCCTATGAGCCGACCAGGAGCGGGAGAATCCCTAATTTCGTGTTGTTTAGGCACCACTTTCGAGGCATTCCCTGATCTTGAGCTTGAAGTCGACATCACTAGAAAGGATCTTTACTACCACAAAAAGGGTATATACTACCAAGCCTTCAGTGGTAGAAAAAAAACCCTGCATCTCGTGATGCGTTTTTCAATCTCGCGCGGCAGACTATTGCAACACAGACCCAAAGGTGGGGAATGTTGCTAGTCAAGAGGAAATCGTAATGCATAACAGACATCTCCCAGGATCGCTCAGTCTTTGCGTCAGGATTTTTCTCGAGGTTTTGTGCGATGAAGCCTCTGCACCCGCGCCGGTTGAGTCGCGACTGCGCGCTCCTTTTGAGCACGCCGTGGCACAGCCGGAACAACCAAGCTGGGCAAGTGAAAGCGAAGTAGCCCGCTGAGGACAAATGAAGGCGATGGTATCGACACTGAGAAGCCGCGTTTCTTCCTGCCGATATCCGTCAGAGCGTTAATCCAAGCCAGAAGAGCTATGCGGCTCTAGATTCATCGCACAGGTGCTGATAATAATCGCGGCCGCGCTCATAGCCTCGGCTGAACGGCTCGGCTACGTCTCGTCCGGGATATTGCTTCTCCAGTTCCTCAATCTTGGCGTCCATCTCCCCAAGCGTTTGATCGTATTCCTTGCAGCGCGTTCGCGCGTGGAGTGCGGACTCGAAGCCGAGTCGATAGAAGACCTCATCCCCTCCGAACTTCTCGCCCTGCGCCAAGTAGTGTTCTTGCTCGGCAGTCCGCAAACCAACCCACCATTGCTCGCGGGCAGCGTCGACCGTCTCGGCCCCCTCGGTTTGCAAGAGTTCGCGAAAGCGTGAGGTTTCGGTTTCGTCATTGACCTGAGCGATTATCACACTGCGGCCCTTACGAAGAGCATCTTCATAGACAAATATTTCATCTTCGGGCAGCTCTTCGGTCATATGGTTTTCAAGACTACCGCCGGCTGCGGAACCCACGGTCGCTCCAGCGGCCGCCAAGACAGCTCCACCCAGCAGTCCAATTGCCGTCACCGGTCCGACTCCAGGAATAACTGCTGCAAGTAACAATGGCCCGGCGGACAAACCGGTAGTTGCTTCAACAAACGCGCCGACTGCTTTCCCCATCCCCGGTTGGTCGGCAACCATATTCGGCACTGACTCTAGCTCTGCCTGGCCGCTGCCTGGAGTCAACAGCGTGATTCGGTCGTCGTGCGCTCCGGCTAAGCGCATCTCGGCCATAGCGTGCTGCGCATCGGATTGCGAAGCAAATATTCCGGTCACAGTTTTCATCCTGATCCTCCAGTCGAGATTGAAGACCTCGTCAATGAGCGTTGAGTGTTAAACCTAACTTTTGTTCGCTGCCAGCCGGTGAAATTCTATCGTGATTCAACACGATCCGCTAATCGAGTACGCAATCAGGCGGTGCGGAGGATACTGGGAGAGCAGGTAGCTACCATCAGACTTCATCAATCTTTAAGAAAGCGGAGTGTATAGGATGGCTGCTGTTTACAAGTTTCTGAGCGGCAATCAATAGCCTGTGCTCGAAATCGCTAATTAGCTCAGCGTCCGAGGGTTCGTAATCAATTGAATATTGTTGCGGGCACTCCTCACATTGCACTCTCTGTGGATGATGACCGAGTAAACTGGTCGATGGGCCGGTACTTGTTCTATCGGGAACGGCCAAGCACATCGCAGTAATTCGTGTCGACATGCGGGTTTGCGTCATGTCCCCTCAATTCTCGTATTGTTTTGCTTTTGCCAGCACGCTTCCGATCAGTTCAATCAATCCGGTCGAACCGTCCTGTAATGTTTGGCTGGACTTTTCAATGAAGGCTGCAGCACCTTCCCCCATAAGCTTGTCGGCATTGCCCCTGGAAAGGCTCGTCAACACGATCACCGGAATGTGCTTAGTAAGATTGTCGGCCTTCAGCGTGCGTAGTGCATCGAGTCCGGTCACCTTTGGAAGCAGCATGTCCAGTACGATGAGATCAGGAACACGTTCGCGAGCAGAACGCAACCCGTGTTCACCGTCTGGGGCAGTGATGACGTGATATCCAGCTCTTGTAAGGTCTCTCTCGGTAACGGTTCGCACCATTCGGCTGTCTTCTACTATAAGTATGGTCGCCATTAGGCATCCTGGTTAGCTTTCACGTGCCGACGAGTCTCCCGGAATTTTTCAGCCACAGTTGGGGGCAGTTGTTCTTCCAACTTCTGCGCTAGCCACGCCTGGAGTTCAGAGGCCACCTCGAAGGGCAGAAAGATAAATGACAAACCAGCTTCGCGTTCATTGCTCCAACACACCCTAAACTCTGCCGTGATCTGCAGCGGAGGTGCTGGCAGAGTGAATTCGACCTTCCCCTCCGATTGAGTTTCCAGGGTCGCTGAGGTACTCAGGGCCAAGCCACCTTCGCTGATATTGACACTTCGGCCGTAGATTTCCGATGATGCCTTCCTACTCAGCACGACAGGGACCACCACTGGATACCGGAAATAACGACGACGCTCGCGCACAATCTGCCCATAGGCGACTCTCAGCGTGTGCCTGATGGACTCAGGGTCAATTGGCCTTTCGAGCACAAACCTAAAACCGTGTCTGAGAGCGCTGGCAATGCTGTTGCGGGTAGTGAGCGCGAAAGTTACAGCAGTTCGGTTCGGCGTGGACGCAAGCAGTTGTTGCATAGCATTTGCCCCGTCTCCGAGCGACAAGTCGACTACAACAGCTTCAAACTTGCGGCAGTGTAGTCGGTTTAATGCAGCCGAAAAATCGATGCTGACCTCGGCTGACAATGCGTGTTCCTGCATGATCTGGCAAATCTGGCGACTGGCTGCGCCATCCGTGGAAATAATAAGGACCTGACCAAGTGTCCGAATATCAGTACGCGTCATCAATTCCGACACCGCTCCTTTATGCTGATTTGCGTCCTTGACTATGTTCTTTGCCTGCCTCATCCGGTTGCGATTGTCGGCTTGATGTCTCTCGCGGTGAGGAAACTATCAGAAGTTGCCTGAACAGGCGAATTTGCGAGGAATAGTGCGCAGCTGTTATCAGGGCTCCTGCTCCGGAGCCCAACAGAAAGACTCCAACCACGGTCCACGCATTCATCTAGTTGCCTCCCATTAACCCCTGTGGTCGGCCCCTGGACGTACTGTGTGCGAAGGAACTACACAAAAAAGCAGCGCGTCAGATATATTTTGTTGTCTATACACCGTTTCTTATACACTGTCAAACAAAAATTGATGGAAAAATGAAACATGCCAAGAAAACCAGACCCTAAGTTAGAAAAACGCATACTCAATGCGGCTCGCAAGCTGTACCTCAAAGGAGGAGACCGGGCTCTTTCGATGCGAAAGCTGGCCCGAGCCGCACATACCAACACTCCGACAATCTATCACCGGTTCAAGAATAGGAGACAGATTCTGGCGGCATTGGTGCAGCACATTCAGGAAGATCTCTTTGCCGCGCTTGAGCCTTGTAGTTCATTGCAAGAGTCTTTGCTGCGCTATCTTGAGTTCGCCTTGGCTCATCCTCACGAGTATCAACTCGTCAATGCCGGAGTGTTTTCCAAGATTCAGGTTGGACGACCTAACTTAGAGTTGATCAGAGGACGGACTCCAGAATGGCTAGGTGGGTCAAAGGAGGACCACACCGGCTTGGTACTGGTTTTGTGGGCGTTGCTGCACGGGACGGCAACATTATTGATTTCAAAAGCGGTTCCATCGCAATACGAAGCTAAACTGCGCTCTGCAACCAACGAAACCATTGATCTGATCATACGCAACGCCCACTAACTTGGCGCAGTCGACGATGATGGTCGTCATACGGACTAACCAAGGTGGTGAAATTCTATCTTGATTCAACAACAACGATACTCGTCGTTGTTCTATCGGTTTTGGGTCGCGCTATGCGATGCGACCGATTCTGTGCGGGCTTCGAGAAGGGTGTTCAAGTCTTGCGAGGGGAATTGGATGCTACCGCCACCGACGTTTCGAGAGATGGCATCCAGTAGAGTCCCCCAGACTCTGATGTCATACGGCCTGGACGACGTCGCTGCCGCTACTTCAACCTTGCCCCAGACGAGGCAGCGGAGCCAGTACCTCCGCGAATGTGACAACGGCGGCGCAAAAGAAATCCTCCAATTAAGAGGAACCTGGAATTGCTTTCGATACTCAAATAGAACATCGAGTGGAGGCTTGCTATGAGGAACCCTGTTCATCGGCCTCAGTGGATGATCGTTCTATCGAGCATAGTCGTTGCGGGAATGTCTATTGCGAGCGCGGAGATCCCCGCGTTGTTCACAGAGCGGCCCCCTGCTTTTGCAGACCAGACGTTGTCTGCCTCCGGTCTTCCCGAGCTTCACGGCATTGTGGACTCAGCTCGTAATGCCGATCTTCGCTGGTCCGACTTTACTCCTTACAAAACAGAGGTCGCCAAGCTTTATCAGACGAACGGTTACTCTCTGCTTTGGGTTCAAAACGGTCGCGTACGCCCCCAGGGGCTCGCCGTGATCAAGCTCTTAGAAAATGCCAACACTAAAGGACTCGACTCCGAAGATTACGACGGCTCGCGATGGCAGGGCCGCCTCCTCAAGCTGGATCACAAGCCGTCCGAACAA